>Ga0209212_1004261_pt1 | contig 17863 bp, 14 predicted proteins | sample RifGroC2_FD_183996 | JGI IMG/M metagenome (GOLD analysis project Ga0209212, IMG submission 183996) | Groundwater microbial communities from Rifle, Colorado, USA - Groundwater C2 (SPAdes) (version 2) | ecosystem: Environmental > Aquatic > Deep subsurface > Groundwater | place: Rifle, Colorado...
CGACGGCGGCGCTATCACCACCAGCGACGACAAGATCCTGGAGACGCTCAAGCAGCTGCGCAACCACGGCAGCAAGGTGCGCTACCACCACGAGATGGAGGGCTTCAACAGCCGCCTCGACACCGTACAGGCCGCCGTCCTGTCCGTGCGCCTCAAGCACGTGGAGAAATGGACCGAGCTGCGCAATGCCGTGGCCGCCAAGTACGCCGAAGCCCTGAAGGGCGTCTGCGTGACCCCCGTGGTGCCGGCCAACTGCAGGCACTCCTTCAATTATTACACCATCCGCTTCGACACCAAGGCCAAGCGCGACAACGCGCAGAAGTACCTGACCGAGCAGGGCATCGCCAACCAGATCTACTACCCGATAGCGCTGCACCTGCAGGAGGCCTACGCGCACCTGGGCGGCAAGAGGGGCGACCTGCCCGTCTGCGAAGCCGTGCAGGACACCGTCTTCTCGCTGCCTATGTTCCCGGAGCTGACCGACGAGCAGATAAAGACGGTGACCGACGCGGTAAAAGCCTCGCTTGCGGTCAGCGTAGGCAAATAACCGGAAAGTCTGGGGTTACCTGGGCCGCGCGCGGTGAAGTAGCTGCGCGCGGTCCCATAACAGATCGATGAAGATACAACTGAACTGGGCGCTTTTCCTGCTGACGGCCGCCTCCTATGTGCTTTACCCGGTCTGGCACCTGCCGCTGCCCTGGCCGGCCCAATGGGCCCTCCTTAACCTTTTTATCCTGATCTCGGCGGCCGTACTCTACAGCCCGCTCGGGGAAGTTTCTCTGGACGCCTCGCTGCCGGAGGTAAGGAAGCTCTGGCCTTTCATGCTTTTCGCCGCGGCCGTCTGCGCCCCCTTGTGGCTGACGCACCTGCCGGTCGGCTCGGACGACCAGTCCCACGCCGGGCCGGCGGCCTGGGTGCTCGGCAGGCTGACCACCGCCCTCGGCATGGACATAAGGCTGCTGCCGGCTTTCTTTATACCGGCCGCGGCCTTGGCGGGCGCCGCCGCGGTAAAGCTTTACAAGAAGGGCCTGGCGCTGCCCGGCCGCGGTACCGCCGCGCTGGCCCTCGCCGCGGCCGGCAACATCTATTTCTTCGCCGATCTGCGCTTCGGCCTGGCCGGGGCCATAGGCAGGTTCGAGACCGTGCTGCGCTACCCGCCGCTCAGCAAGTTCCTGTACCTGCCCTCTTACCTGCTGCTGGGAGTTAACGAGCCGGCGCCGCGCATAGTGCAGTTTTTATTCATGTGCCTGACGGCCATATACATGCTGCGCTTCCTGAAATTCCTGAAGACGGACCCGCCGCCGCGCCTGGTCTACCTGCTGATAGCTTTTTTTCCCACTTTCTTCAATCTTTCCATCAGCACGGAGCTTGAGGCGGGCACAGTGTTATTTTTTACCGCGGCGATCTACCATTTTACCAAGGCGGCAAAAGCCGGGGACAAAACCCAGTTCCTTAAATGCGCCTTCTGGTGCGCGGCGGGGTTCTTCCACAAACAGCTGCTTCTGGGCCTGGTCCTCTCTTTCCTCCCCGCTCTGGCTTTCCTCTGGTTTACGCGCAAAGATGAAAGGCCGGCTTTCGCCTACGGCCTCAAGACGCTGGCCCTGCCGCTTCTGACCGGGCTCCCGTTCATCGTCATAAGCGCGGCCTACGGAATACGCGGAACGGGACTTATCTACTCGCATTTAACCGATCCGGTCATAATGACCCTGAACCTTAAAGCGCTTTACCTTACCTGCGGAGCCCCCATAACCGCGCTGCTGGCGGCGTCGGCGGCGTACGCCTTCTGGCGCCGGAGAAGCCTGGAGCTGACGCTGCTGCTGTATTTTTCCGGCACCTATTATTTCATGATAAGCGCTACCGAGACGGCCGGCCTTATACGCCACGCCCAGCCTTTCTATATCGCCCCGGTGCTGCTGTTCATGCTGGCGGTCTCGGACCTCGCCGCGGCGCTGCCGGCGAGGATCGCGAAGCCGCTCTCCGCGGGAGCGCTGGCCCTCTTCATTTTCCAGGCGGCTTTCGCGAAGGACCCTTACCAGCGCAAGACCGTCTTCAACTATTACACGTACAATTTTCCCTACTGGGAAGCCGTGGAATATTTTAAAGCGCTGGACCGGCCCGGCCTGAAGATCTACGCGCCGATGGAAGTCGAGCCCAGCCACTACTACCTGGCCAAAGCCGGAATGGCGGACAAACTGGCCTGGGAGAGAACTCTCCCCCTCGATTTTTCTGCTGAGAAGGCGGCCCTGGCCTTCAGGGACTGCGCGGCCGACTTCATGCTGCTGCCGTACAGCCCGTTCCCCGGTATAAGAACCACGGACCTGGCCGTCATAGCAAAGGAGCTCGAAGCCTCCGGCGCCTTCTGCGAAGTGAAGCTCTTCGATTACCACGGCAATAAACTAGTATTGTTCAAACCATGCGCTAAACAAACAATGACACCGATAACGCCTGCAACTAACGCCTGCAACCCTGCCTTAAGAGAAACCACCCGCCAAAAACGCCTCGCCGCAGGAATTTTATCCTTTCTCACAGGAAAATACTTAAATAAGTCACACGGAAAAATAACCCGCAAGTCAAATTTAGTAGAATTAAGCCCCGGGAATGACCTAAATTTAGATTTAGAAACAGCAAGTTAGGAATAATGGCAGACTATTTCAAATGGGATGAAAAAAAGGAGCGCCTGGCCCTTTTTGCTGCGCTGGCCCTGGGGTTCGTTCTCAGGGCTTCCTACGTGGTGAATGTAAATTTACCTCCCCATAACGACATGGCCGAATGGGACAAAGCCAGGCTCAGTATAATCAACAGCCTGCCCTACACCGCCAATTGGACGCCTCTTTATCCGGCTGTGCTGGCACTGATAACCAAAGTTTTCGGTGAAAGTTATGTCGTCCTTAACCTGGCCAACGCCGTCTTCTCTATAATCACCTGCTACTATATCTTCCTCAGCGCCAGAGAAATCTTCGGAAAAAGAACGGCTTATCTCGCCCTGCTGTTCTCAGCGGTTTACATAGACATGATCTGGTACTGTGGGGTTATGATGGCGGAAACGCTCGGGATGATGCTGCTGACAGTGCTGGTTTATCGGGTGATAAAGAATAGGAGTTTTGCCGTCAGCGGCCTGTTTTTAGGGCTCACCTGCCTTACAAAAGGCCTTTTCATAGTATTGCTGCCTGGCTTTCTCGTCTGGATATATCAGCGCGAGAGAAAAGCCGCCTGGCTGAGAAAATCCGCCGTCTTCACTGGCATGACTTTCCTTACATTGCTGCCATGGAGCGTGCGCAACATAATAGTCCACAAAGCGCCGGTCCTGCTGGAACCACACTGGGCCTCGGCCATGTTCGCCGGCCATAATCCCTATGCTACTGGCGGCTATGATTATGAATACCTCAACCATGAGTACGGCAAGTTCGAGCTGGATCCCGCCTTATCCATCGTGGAGAAGAACAGGCTTTACACACGCAAAGCCCTGGATTTTATGCTGCACAACCCGCTACGAGAGCTGCAGTTGACGGCGCTACGCGCTTCCAAGCACCTGACCTTCGCCACCTCTTTTGTGGCCTACCGGGAACCATACCCGGCGAGAAAGTTAATGTTCGGGCTCAGCCTGCTGCAGAATATGATACTGTTCCCCCTATGCGCTCTGGGAATGGCTTTTTCGTTCCGGGACCGCGGCGCCTTTGGCTTTTCAATGATAATCACAATACTGGCCGGGGTCTTTATAACCATTTTTTCCGCCAACACCCGCATGCGAATGCCGCTGGTGCCGGCAATGCTGACGCTGGCCGCGCACGGCGCAATACTCCTGCCGGGAATCCTCGCCAGGGTAAAGTCCGGAGAGATTGCAGAAATAAAGTGTAAACTCTTCACCATCTCCTCCGCAGTTCTGCTGCTGTACGCCAACTTTGCCTATCAGGCCGTAACCCGGTGGCAGGACGTAGCCGGGAGATTTAACTAAACTATGTGCGGGATCTGCGGAACCTACGATTTTTCAGGGCGTCCGGTCGAAAAAGATCTGCTGAAGCGGATGTGCGACCTGATCCGCCACCGCGGCCCGGATTCGGAAGGATTCTATATACGGGGCCCGGTGGGGCTGGGCATGCGCCGCCTCTCGATAATAGACCTCCAAACCGGGGACCAGCCAGTCTTCAACGAGAACAAGACGCTCGCTATAGTCCTTAACGGGGAAATATACAATTACATAGAGCTGCGCGACCTGCTGCTGAAGAAAGGCCACCGCTTTGCCACCGCCTCGGACACCGAGGTGGTCGTGCACCTTTACGAAGAATTCGGCGATTCCGCCTTCGCCATGCTGAACGGCTTCTTCGCCTTCGCGCTGCACGACTCCGCCTCCGGGGAAATGCGCGTCGTGCGTGACAGGTGGGGCATAAAACCGCTTTACTACTGCGCGGACCGGGCCGCGCTGGTGTTCGCCTCGGAGGTCAAGGCTTTCAGGGCCCTGGGCCGGCAGTTCGAGCCGGACAAGGCCGCCATGTGGGACTATTTCAGCTACGGCTACCTGCCTGCCGAGAACACCATGCTGGAGGGAGTCAAGCTGCTCCCCCCCGGCTGCTTCCTCAAGGTCTCCGCAACCAGGGAACTGTCCGCCGTACGCTACCGCCAGCTCGAAAGGAATCCCGAATGGGCGAACCTTTCCCTGCCGGAGGCCAGGGAAATTTATTTCCGGAAAGCGGAGAACGCCGTAAAGCTTTCACTACGCAGCGACGTCCCGGTGGGGATCTTCCTGAGCGGCGGGCTGGATTCCAACATACTGCTGCATGAGGCCCGCAAGCACATGACCGGGAAGATCTCCTCCTACACCGTGGGCTTCGAGAGCGGCCATTTCGACGAGGGCGCGCTGGTGCGCCGGCTGGCCTCCGAGCAGGGGCTGAACGCGACCTTCCTCTCCATCACCCCGGACTGGATAAAGTCCAATTTCCGCCGGCTGGCAGGCTTCCACGACTCGCTCGCCATAACCCCAGCCTTCATGGCGGTGGCACTGCTGAGCGAGACCGCGGCCAAAGACCTGAAGGTGGTGATCTGCGGCGCCGGCGGCGACGAGCTGCTGATGGGCTACCCCACCTATCAGGCGGACATGCTGTGGCGCTATTTCAGCCGCCTTCCGTCGTTCATGAAGACGGGCCTGGCCGCCGCCGCCGGGGTCATACCGCACACGCCGGGCAGGATCTCCTTCGGATACAAGCTCAAGAAATTTTCCGAGGGGCTTTTTTACCATTTCGAAAAGGCCCATTACTCCTGGCGCACTATTTTCAACGAGGCTGAAAAGGACAGCCTGCTGTCTCCGGAGGTTTTCGCCTCGGCCAGGCACGACAGCTCGGAGGCTTACGAGAAAGCTTTTGCCGAGGCCCCCGCGGGCTGGGACCGCCTGGAGCGGGCGTCCTTCGCCGACATGAAAGTCTGGCTGGTCAATATGGGGCATACGCAGGCGGATACATTCACCATGTGCAGCTCTCTCGAGATGAGGCCGCCCCTGCTCGAGAACGGGCTGGCGGAATTCCTTTTCTCCCTGCCCCTTTCCGTAAAACTGAAGGGCATGAACACCAAGAACTTTTTCAGGTACTGCTATAAAGACAAACTGCCGCCCTATATAATGAACCAGCCCAAGATGGGCTTCCACCTGCCGATGGCCGAATGGCTCCGGACAGACCTGAAGGGCTTCGCCTCGGAATACCTGTTTTCCGGCGGCGACGCGGACCGCTACTTCCGCAGGGAGCAGCTGGAGCGGGTCTTTGCCGAACATCAGGGCGGCTCCGTCGATAACAGTTTTAAGATATTTAGTATAATTTGCTTCTTGGAATGGGTTAAACAATTCCGCGGCCTGGTACGGGTTTAAAACCGATGAAACTGGTAATACAGATCCCCTGCTATAACGAGGAAGAGTTCCTCTCGAAGGCGCTGGACGCCCTGCCGCGCAAAATTGACGGCGTGGACAGCATCGAGGCGCTCGTCATAGATGACGGCAGTTCCGACCGCACTAGCGAAGTGGCGCGCGCCCACCCGGCGGTCGCCCGGGTGGTGCGCCTGCCCTTCCACCAGGGCCTGGCCTCGGCCTTCAAGGCCGGCATCGAGGCCGCGCTCGGGATGTCCGCGGACATCATCGTCAACACCGACGCGGACAACCAGTACCCTGCCGGGCGGATTGCCGACCTGATACGCCCCATCCTCGCAGGCAAAGCCGAGTTCGTGATCGGCTGCCGCAACATAGAGAGCATCACCCATTTCTCCTTCCCGAAAAAGGTCGCGCAGCGCCTCGGCAGCAGGGTGGTTTCCGCCATCTGCCGCCAGCACGTGCCTGACGTCACCTCCGGCTTCAGGGCCTTCAGCCGCAATTCGGCGCTCTGGCTCGACGTGATAGCCACCGACTATACCTACACCCTGGAAACCCTGATCCGCCTGGCCACCCGCAAGGTGCGCATAGCGGTGCTGCAGGTAGAGGTGAACCCGCCGGTGCGGGAGTCACGCCTGATGAAAAGCAGCGTCGAATATATCTTCAGGTCGGCCGGCGACATCCTCACGCTTTTTTACATCTACTCCCCCCTGAAGCTGTTCATGTCCTTCGCCGTTCTCTTCGGCCTGCCCGGGCTGTTCCTCGTGCTGCGCTTCCTTTATTATTACGTCACGCTGTCGGTCATGCGCGGCATCCCCACCGGCTTCGAGCAGTCCCTCACTATAGGCACCGCCTTCCTGATCATAGGTATTTTCATGCTGCTGATGGGCGTTATCTCCAACCTGATCTACACAAACCGCAAAATACTAGAGAACCTGGTCTTCCTGCAGAACAGCCGCAAAAATGAGAAATAAGCCGCTGCTGACGGCGTTCCTGCTGCTGGCCGCGCAGCAGGTCCTCTTTCTGTTACTTTTCCCGCCGCTTACCGAACCGGACTCGGTCGGCTACATAGACATGGCCCTGGGGCTGCTCTCCTCAGGCGGTTTCCCCGGAGACTACCGCCTGCCGGGCTATCCGGCCCTGCTCGCTTTATTCTACGCGCTGTTCGGCCAGACCAACCTGCCGGTAATAATTTTCCAGCACGCGCTGGGCCTGGCGGTCTGGCTGCTGTTCATGAAAGTCCTGGAGACCGACAGGCAGAAACTCGTTTTCTCCGCTCTTTATTTCTGCGACCTCCTCTATAACAGCTACCAGCACGCCATCCTCACCGACTTTTTCTTCTCCTTCCTGCTCTGCCTTTCCGCCTGGCTGGCCTGGCTTTACCGGCGGGATGAAAAACCGGTTTTCATATTCTTATGCGGGCTGGCTATAGGGCTCGGCATCCTCACCAAGCCGGTGCTGAAGTTTTTCCCCTTCTTTATCCTGCCGGTATTCCTGGCTGACCGCCGCCCGCTCAGGAGCAGGCTGGCCTCCGCGGCCGTCTTCCTGGCGGGCCCGCTGCTGGTCGTGAACCTCTGGAGCCTCCGGAACTACCTCGACGAAGGCCGCTTCACGCTGCTGCCGCTGGGGAGCTACCATTATATAGGCCGCGCAGTGAACTTCATGGAGTTCCCCGAGAACAGCGTCACAAAGGCGTACTTTCTTAAACACCTCGCGGATGCCCCGCTGCCCAGGAACCGAAAAGCCACCGCGGTGCACGCAGCCGTAGAGGACATGCAGGCCTCCGGAGTGGATTTCTCCAAGCTCGGACCCGAATTCAGCAGCATCGTAAAACTCAGCATAATGAGGCACCCCTTCCTATACCTTAAGGAATCAGGGATAGAGCTGTTCTATTTTTTCTTCTCAGCCCACAACCTCTACGCCAAGAACGGCCTTAAAGGCCGCCTGCCGTATTCAGCCGAGCAGGGCATACGCTCCGGGGATATAGCGGGGACCGCGCTTAAGGTCGCCGTAAGCCTGCACCCGTTCTACTGGGCGGTTTTCCTGCTGTTCATTTACTTCATAACGACCAACGCCGGCAGGATCGCGCGGGAGCGGGACTTCGTCCTTATCTATCTCTTCGGGCTGATAGCTTATATAGCCCTTGTCAGCTCCATGGCCAACGAGGGCCTGGCCAGGTACCGCTGCGCCGTACAGCCTTTCCTCCTCTTCTTCGCGGCGCTCGCGCTGGACCGGCTTATCCCGCCGGCCGCCGCGGAGCGGAAGGACGGGCAGGCGTGAAGATCTGCTACTGGGGCACCTACGACCCGCTTTACCCGCGCAACCGGACGCTGATAGACGGCCTGCGCAAGAACGGGCTGGAGGTCGTAGAGCTCAACGAGCCTATCTGGAAGAGCTCACGCGATAAGCTGGCGCGCGCCTCCTCCTGGTGGAAGAGCCCCGGCTTCCTGCTGCGCTGGGCGGCGGCTTATTTCAAGCTGGCTTTCAGGCTGCTGCGCGAAAGGAACGTGGATATTATATTTGTGGGCTATACCGGGCATTTCGACGTTTTTGCGGCCAAGCCCCTGAGCCTTATAAAGGGCGTCCCGCTGGTCTTCGACACCTTTCTCTCCCTCTACGAAGCTTTCGTCGCCGACCGGGCCGTGGTCAAACCCGGCTCGCCGAAGGCCCGCCTCCTCTTCTTCGCCGACAAATATTCCTGCGCGCTGGCGGACCTGGCGCTGCTGGACACGGAAGAACATATAAAATATTTCTGTTCCACCTTCGGGCTCCCGGCAGCCAAATTCCGGAGGAGCTTCGTGGGAGCGAACGAGGATTTTTACGGGGCCAGACCAGCTCAGCGCCCGGAGGCGCCCTTCACGGTGCTCCATTTCGGCACTTATATACCACTGCACGGCCTTAAATACATTCTGCGCGCGGCAAAGGAGCTGGAAGGGCACAGCGACATCTTCTTCCGGCTTATAGGTTCAGGCGAGGAATACGCGCCGTCCCTCAAACTGGCCGGGGAACTCGGGCTCAAGAACGCGGAGTTCGTCGCCTTCAAAGACATGCCCGTCCTGCTGGAGGAGATCTCGAAAGCCTCTATCTGCCTGGGAATCTTCGGCGACACTGAAAAGGCGCGGCGGGTGATTCCCAATAAGGTATTCCTCGCCCTGGCCATGGAGAAACCCGTCATTACCGGGGATTCTCCAGCGGCCAGGGAAATGCTGGAAAGCGGCCGCGACTGCCTGCTCTGCGCGATGGCCGACCCGAAAGCCCTGGCCGCCGCGATACTTGAGCTGAAGACCGACCGGGCTTTGGCGCTGAAGCTGGCGCGCGGCGGCAACGCGACTTTCAACGCCCACGCCTCGACCGCGAAGTTGGGCAAAGAACTGGCGGAACTCCTGGCCGGCCTTTCACGGCCCGCGGGTAAAAAGGGAGCCCTATGAGCGCGGAAAGCACGTATAAGTGGATGGCCGGCCCCCGGTACCTGTGCCGGAGGCGTCTCGTACTGAAGCTCATAGACGAGATCAAACCGAAGAACATACTTGAGATCGGGTTCGGCAGCGGGGACCTCCTCAGGATCTTAAGCGGGAAAGGCTATAGCGGCCTTGGGATAGATTTCAGCGCGGACGCAGTCCGGAATATCGCTGAACAGACTAATCAGCAGCCTTTTAATTTCCGGATCGGGAGCAAACCAGACCGGGACCTAGCCGCGGAAAAAGAAAGGTTCGATCTGATCATGGCCTTCGAGGTGTTGGAGCACATCGAGGACGACGCAGGCTCACTGGCGATATGGAACTCGCTGTTGTCGGATAAAGGGAAGCTCCTCCTCTCGGTCCCGGCGCATATATCCAAGTTTGACGCGGCCGATATTTTTGCCGGTCATATACGGCGGTATGAGAAGGAAGAGCTTCAAAAAAAGCTGGAAGCGGCCGGGTTCAGAATTGTCAAACTTTACTCTTACGGCTACCCTTTCATAAATCTCGTAAAAATGATCAAGGGTCTGGTTGGCAAATTCAAACTCAGGAAGGGGCTTTCCACTGAACAAAGGACAAAGGAGAGCGGCCAGGGATTTGTGGTCTGGAAGTACGGGAAGTACTTAATCAACGACTTAACCATGCTGCCGGCTTACCTGGCCCAGGAATTATTTCTGAACCTTGACCTGGGGACCGGCTACCTCGTGCTGGCTGAAAAGTCCGTCGAGCCTGAAAAGCGGTCCTGAAAAATAGTTCAATACAATAATGCTTAAAACAGATATATTGATAATAGGCGGCGGTCTCGCCGGTCTCTCCGCCGCGGCGGCCCTGGAGGGAAAAAAGGATTACCTGGTCGCCGAGCGCGAAAATCGGCCTGGCGGGCTTGCAGCCACCCTGAAAAAAGGCGACTTTCATTTTGATTACTCAGGGCACCTGCTGCACCTGCGCTGGCCGGAAACCTCCAAATTGATTTTAGGCGCACTCGGAAAGAACTGTGCCAGGATAAAGCGCGACGCGCGCGTTTACGCGCATAAGAACTGGACGCCTTACCCGTTCCAGGCCAACCTCTCAGGCCTGCCGCCCCGGGTCAAATCAGAATGCGTAAGCGGCTTCCTCGCGGCTTACGCGGCGAGGAAGCAGGCCGGCAGCGGGCCGGAAGTCTTTACCCGCTGGACCAGGCGCGTTTTCGGCAACGGGATCTCGAACCATTTCATGCTGCCCTACAATGCCAAGCTGTGGCAGTACCCGCTAGACAGGCTGACCACGGAATGGTGCGCTCCTTTCGTCCCCCTGCCGACCCCGGAAGAGGTCATAAAAGGCGCTTACGGGAAGAAGTCCGAGGGCCTGGGCTATAATACCGTGTTCAACTACCCGAGGCACGGCGGCATAGGCGCACTGCCTAATGCGTTAGCGAAGGACCTGAGCGGCCTGCGCCTGGGACTAGAAGTGGAAAGCCTTAACCTGAAGAAGGGCGTAGCGAACGTCCGGCATTTCGGCCCGGTACATTTTAAGCGGCTCATAAACACATCCCCTCTGAATGAGCTCATAGGCCGCGCCGAGGACGCCCCGACCGCGGTCAGGCGCGCCGCGGCCAGTCTCCGGCATAATACCGTATATGTGCTGAACCTGGGAGTAAAAGGCGCGAAGTCCGACATGCACTGGGGATATTTCCCCGGTAGCGCTTTCCCCTTCTACCGGGCCGGCATAGCCACCAATTTTTCAAAGGAGCTGGCGCCGCGAGGCTGCGCCTCCTTTTATATCGAGATTGCCACACCCGGCTCCGCGCTGGACCTCGCCTCCGCCGAAGAAGGCGTCATAAAGGGACTTAAGGCCTGCGGACTTATCAAAAGCGCGGGACAAATAGTGGAAAAACTCTGGCTCAAAATTCCCTGCGCCTATGTCGTCTACAACCGCGAGAGGCTCGAAGCCCTGCCGGTAATCTTCGGCTGGCTAAAGTCGAGGAAAGCCCTCTCCATAGGGCGCTACGGCGCATGGAAGTATTCCTTCATGGAAGAAAGCGTGAAGGAAGGCCTGGAAGCAGCAGCCCGCCTAAAAGCTGGCTGACAGAACCGGGCTGGAAGTATCCCTCAACTAAGAAGCTTGAATCTCCTGCCGATGTGCTTATACAAGTACCATTCCCACGGCAGGCTGAAAAGATTGTGCTCGCAGCGGAACAAAGCCAATTCGTGAAAGAAAGTGAACAGGAGGGATTTTATCACGCTGTTATGCATCCTGATCTTAAGCGCGTTAAGACGATAGGCCAACGGCAGATAAAAGTCGACCAACGGTTCGAGAATCTGCTGGTAGCTTTTTTCCGCTAGACTACAATTCGTATTATCAAGTATATATCCGGCCCAGCCCTCCAAAGTCGATGGTTGCACCAGGCCAAGTCGCCCCGCCCGTTCGTACAAAGGCGTTCCGGGATACACAATATAAGAGAAGACCAGCACTTCAGAGTCGGGGTCTATTGATTTTATGGTCTTTATCAGTGCCAGTGTCTGCCCAAAGCCGTCGCTCACCGGATCGGGGAACAGGCCGAGTATGAACGAATACCAGATTTTAACTCCGAACTGCCTGCAAAGCTTCGCAAGCCGCTCAATTTCCTCCACCGTGCAGTCCTTCCTTATCAGGTCCAGCACCTGCTGCGAGCCGGATTCCGCGCCGATAAGAATGCTCCTGAGCCCTGATTTATGCATCAGGCTCCAAAGTCCGGAGTCGTAATTCAGCAGGTGTCTGGGATGCCCGTTCGCTTTCCCCCACTTTACAGCCAGGTTCCTGCTAATAATTCCTCTGCATATCCGCTCGACCCGGCTCTTATCCACAAAGAAATTACTATCGTTAAAGATAACACCGTCCACCTTATATGATGTGACAAGAGTTTCAATTTCTGACACCACTCTTTCCGCACTCAAGGCACTCCACCTTCTCTTGTTGACCTTGAATTCAGCGCAAAACCCGCACTGAAAAGGGCAGCCGCGGCTTGAGATGAAATTGATTACCCTGTTGCCCAGCTCATCGCCTTTTATCAGGTATTTTTCCACGTCGACCAGATGGTATGGGATAGGCGGAAAGCTATTGATGTCCTCGAACGAACGGGCTTCATTTTTTACTACCACACCGTTTTCCTTGTAAAAAACGCCTTTAATTCCGCGCAATGGGAGGAAATTCTCGAGACACCGGGTTATTTCCAGCATCGCCGTTTCTCCCTGCCCGACTACGACGGCGTCTACCAGCGGGTGGGCTATCGTCTGCTCCGGTGCCACGCACGGGTGCCAGCCTCCCCAGACTATAGTGATACTGGGGTCTTTTTCCTTGATCGCTTTCGCTATCTCCAGGCCGTTCTGGATCTGGTAGCCGGTCATACAGCTGATGCCGACACAGATCGCGTCGTCCAGGCGGCCCAATATTTTGTTTTTGTAGTCGCGGTCCACCATCGCGTCTACCAGCAGCAGGCCATAGCCGGCTTTTTCAAGCGGCCCGGCGACGGCCAATATCCCCAACGGCACCTGGCAGTATTCGGAGGTGGGGTGCACTCTCGGGTGGATTAGAATTACCGTTTTTCTTATATTATTTCCCATGAGTTTAATGAAATTGATTGTTTATTGAGGCGCCTTGTAGTTATACTATAATACAAAAAAGAGGGTATATTGCAAGATTTCCGCAGGTCTTTCCTGCGGCGGCTCGGCCCATGAAAACATCTCCAGCACGGTCAAACTACAAATGGCGGCTTTTCGGCGGCGGGGAACTGCTGTTGCTGGCCGGCACGGCCGGCTTCTTCCTGCTGCTGAGCGCCTCTTATGTTTTCTGGCTGCCCGATGTCTCGGAGCTGAAGCGGAAGAACCCGCTCGAGACCTCCTTCATGCGCATCAAGGAAAAGCAGGCCGCGGCGCAGGGCAAGAAACTGGGACGCACGATCACCTGGAGGGGCTGGGACGGAATTTCGGACAATCTGAAGCACGCCGTGCTCGTCGCCGAGGACGACGGCTTCTACCGGCATAAAGGCGTGGACTGGGAAAGCACCCGCAAGGCCCTCGAAACCGACTGGAAGCAAAAGCGCTTCGCCAAGGGCGGCAGCACCATAACCCAGCAGCTGGCGCGCAATCTCTATCTCTCCCCTTCCAAGAACCCGCTGCGGAAAATAAAGGAACTGCTCATCGCCCGCCAGCTCGAGAAGGAGCTGGGAAAACGGCGGATCCTGGAGATCTACCTGAACGTGGCCGAGTGGGGCAAAGGCATTTACGGCGCGGAAGCCGCGGCCCGCGCCTACTTCGGCAAGAGCGCGGCGGACCTGAACCCCGAGGAGGCCGCCGCCCTGGCCGCGGCCCTTCCGAGCCCGCGGCGCTACAGCCCCGTGAAGGGAACCAAATTCATGGAGCGGCGCAAAAGCTCCATCGTGGCGCGGATGCGCGCCTCCGGCTACCTGCCGGAGGAAGCTGACGAGGATGAAATGAGCGAATCGCTGGCAGTATTGACTTCCAGCGGAGTCCCCGCCGAAGTCAGTTCCGCGGCCGGCCTTATCGAACCGAGCTCCTCCACGGCCGAAGCGCAAACACCGGATTAGCCCGCCGGGAAACGGCGGGGTTCAAGACTTTCAGCGGCGCCGCTTTATGCCGGCGGCGGAGAGCGCCTTTTTGATCGCGGCCCGGTTCTTTTCGGTCAGCGGCGTGAGCGGCAGGCGCGGCTCCGGGCGGCAGAGCCCGAGCAGGGAAACCGCGTATTTGACCGGTATGGGGTTGGTTTCCGTGAACAGCGCTTTTACGAGCGGGAAGAGCTTGTGATGCATGGCAGCCGCTTCGGCCTGCTTTCCCCCGAGGAAAAGCCCGCAGAGCCCGGCGGAGTCGGCGGGGGCGACGTTAGAGACCACCGAGATCCCGCCCCTGGCCCCGACGGACATCATCGGCAGGGTCAGAGAATCGTCGCCGCTCATCACGGCGAAATCTTTATCCGCGCCGTTTATTATCTCGCTCACCTGGTCCAGGCTGCCAGAGGCCTCTTTAATTCCCGCTATGTTGGAGAATTTCCCGCGCAGGCCCAGGACGGTGGCCGGCAGCATGTTCACTCCGGTGCGGCCGGGGATATTGTAAAGGATGATAGGCAGGCGGGTGGCTTTCGCCAGCGCCGAGAAATGCGCCGTCATGCCCTCCTGCGTGGGCTTGTTATAATAAGGCACTATGGCCAGGAGGCCGTCCACTCCGAGGGCGGAAACCTTTTTGACCATTTCCACCGACTTGGCCGTGGAATTAGTGCCCACGCCAGGGACTACCGGGACCTTCCCACCGGCGGCGGCGACCACGGTCTTGATGACCGCCAGGTACTCCTCCGGGGAAAGCGTGGCGGCCTCGCCCGTGGAGCCGCAGGGCACCAGGCCGTTTATCCCGTTCTCCACCTGGAAGCTGACGATCTTCTTAAGCGCGTCGAAATCGACCTTGTCGTTCCTGAACGGCGTGACGATAGCGGTAAAGCAGCCTTGGATCTTCATAGTTTTATTTCTCCTTCGAATACTGTCTTAGCCGGGCCCTGTATCCAGATCCCGGAGGCGCCGCGCCCGGCCGCTTGCAGCCAGACCTTGAATTTGTCCCCGCTCCGGGCGCTAAGCGTGACCGGGGAGCCGGCCCGCCCGGAGAGGGCCAGAGCCACGGCGCTGGCCGTCAGGCCCGTGCCGCAGGCCAGGGTCTCGTCCTCGACGCCGCGCTCGTAGGTGCGCACCGCCGCCACCCCGCCGCGGGTCCTGACAAAATTCACATTGGCCCCTTCGCCGCCGAAAGCCTTGTTATACCTGAGCGCCCTGCCCAGGCCGCGCACATCGGTCCCTTCCAGGTCCTTTACCGGGACTACGACATGGGGCACGCCCGTATTCAGGAAATACAGGGTTTTGATCCCGGCCGGGTATTTGCCTTTAAGGCCGGTCCTGAGCTCGGGCACGTCCGGCATGCGCATCCTGACGCTTTCAGCCGAAACTATCTCCGCCGGCAGGTCCCCGCTTATGGTCTTCAGGAGGAATTTCTTCCGCTTCATCAGGCCGCCGGCGTAAGCCCACCAGGCGGAGCAGCGCGAACCGTTGCCGCAGAAAGCCTCGGAGCCGTCGGAGTTGAAATAGCGCACGCTTACGGCGTCCTTCCCGGCCCCGTTGACGTAAAGCAGGCCGTCCGCGCCCACGGCCAGCTTCCGCGCGCAGAGCTTCGGGGCCATTTTCTTCAGGGCCGCGGTCTTAAGGCGCCCGCCGGTCAGAAGGACGAAATCGTTGCCGGCCCCGGACATCTTCCAGAATTTCATTTTTTGCAATTTTCCTCCGCCGGTACCGGGGCCGCGCCCAGGAAAGAGCCGGCTATCTTAGCCGTAAAAGGGCCGCCGCAGCGGGCGGTCAGGAAATACGGCTCAGCCTCCGCCCTCTTCCCAAGGGAGTAAAGCGCCATCCCTTTCACCACGGAGGCCAGGGCGTCCTTCCTGTCGGGGCCAAGCTCCGCGTCCGCGGCTTCTAAAGCCCGGTGCGGCAGGCCGCCCAGCAGCAGGTACAGGGCCCGCTCGAGCCGCAGCTGCCTGGAAGGCTCCAGGAGTATGGCCGCGTCGATAGCCGATAAAGCTTTGTGATAATTTCCCTGGCCGGCCCTTACCCTTGCCTCCGCCAGGGGCCAGAAGGCCGAAAGCGGCGCCGCCCCGGCCCCGCGGCCGGATGCATAGAGGGCCTCCGGCCAGTCCCGCTTGCGCAGCATGCAGAGCGCGTATTCCTCAAGGACGGCCGGATCGAGGAAATCCTGCAGTATGACCGCGCGGGAGTAAAAATCTTTGGCCCGGGCAAGGAAGCCCAGGGCCGCGTAAGCTCTTGCCAGGCCCAAATTGGCTTCGGTGTCGTCGCTCTTGATCGAAAGCACCTTCAGAAAAAGAGGGACGGCGTTCTCCGGGAAGCCGGCCTGGTTATAGATAAGCGCCAGCCTCGAGGCGAAAAGCATGTTCTCGGGGTAAAGGCCCAGGGCCAGTTTATACAGGCTGATGGCCTTGTCGGTAGCGCCGGCGGACTCGTAGCAGCGCCCCATGTAGCCGTAGGCTTCCTCGCGCATGGGCGCCGGCGGTTTTTCCTGGAGGAAGGCCGGGGAAAGGTCGAGGACCGAAGAGCAGTTGCCGGTCTCGAAGGCGAAGCGCATCTGTTCCAGGCCGGCCGCGGCTCTCTGGTCCGAAGCGCCGCCAAAAAGGAAAGCCCGCGCCGGAACGGCCGAAAAGAGGAGCAGGGCGGCCAGGAGCCTCATAGCTTCTCCGCCAGGCGCGGCGCGGCGTAGATCAGCAGCGCCTCGCGCGCCGCGTCGATCCGGCGGTTGGCCTCGACCAGGCCCGCTTCCCCGGCCTCCTCGCACCTGTCGAAATCGGCCACGGTCATGTCCGACACCTCGGTCTTTATCACGAAGCCGGCTTCCCTCTCCGCCGAAAGCGACAGCAGCGAACCGCGGATATCTATGACCTGGAGCAGGGACATCAGGACGTTCTCGGGGTTGCGGCTGGAGGAGTTGCCTATTACGCTGGCGAGCACCCAGTCGGCGCCCAGCTGCCTGGCGGCGCCGATGGGGACGAAGTCTACCACCCCGCCGTCCACCAGGTGTCGGTGGCGGTACTGGACCGGGGCAAAAATTCCCGGGAGGTTGGAACTCGCGCGCACCGCGATGGCCAACGGACCTTCCGTGAAAACTATTTTCTCGCCGGTGCGCAGGTCCATGGCGGAGCAGGAAAAAGGCTTTTTAAGATTTTCAAAGGTGAGAGCCCCGAGGTGAGATTCAATGAACCGGTTTATATAGGTCGGAGTGATAAGCTTGTTGGAGATAAGCAGGCTCAGCAGCTTGATGCTCTTAAAATCCTTGGAGAACTTCAGCTCCCTGGCGTCCCGGCCCAGGTTCCAGATCTCCGGGACCGTGGAACCGGAGGCGTAAAGCGAACCTATCACGGCCCCGATGGAGGTTCCGGAAACGTAGTCCATGGGGAAGCCGGCGTATTCCAGCGTTTCCAGCACCCCGGTGTGCGCGAAGCCCCGGGCGCCGCCGCCGGAAAGGGCGAGGCCCACCGACGGGCGGGCGGGCGGCTTCGAGGATGCCAGGCGGGTCCACAGGGCGTCCCTCAGTATTTCGTCGTCAGTCTGCTGGGCGGCGGCAAAGGCCGGGGTGAGCGCCAGGGTAAGGATTATTATTTTCGAAAAAAAACGCATGATCATGCCGTCACCTGGCGAAATCGCGGCCCTGCGCCCATTCCAGCCTGATGCGGGCCAGCAGCTGATTGTAAACCGCGTCCAGGGATTTCTTCTCCAGCTCGCCGAGGGCGCAGAGGGCGCGCAGGGCCGCCATCGAGGGCCGGGCCGACCTTGCGGCGGCCTCGTAGCCGTCCTTCATCAGCGCCGTCTCGGCGCCCAGCTTTTCAGCTTCGGCCTGCCAGGAGACGGCTTCCCTGTGGGCCGAAAGTATTTCAAAGCGGATGCTGTCCTGGAGCTCCGCGCGCTTCAGTTCTCCCTGGCGCTGCTGCGCCTTGCGCTGCCGCACCTGGGTCCAGATATCGTAGGAGAGCGGGAAATGGATAGCGACGGAAGCGA
>Ga0209212_1004264_pt1 | contig 17848 bp, 14 predicted proteins | sample RifGroC2_FD_183996 | JGI IMG/M metagenome (GOLD analysis project Ga0209212, IMG submission 183996) | Groundwater microbial communities from Rifle, Colorado, USA - Groundwater C2 (SPAdes) (version 2) | ecosystem: Environmental > Aquatic > Deep subsurface > Groundwater | place: Rifle, Colorado...
CTGTCTTGCCCTCGACAGCGATCGAACCACTTTCCACATGGCGAAGCCCCATCACCGCTTCGAACAATTCGGTCCTCCCCGCACCAACCAAACCGGCGAATCCTAGGATCTCCCCGCGCCGCAAGGTGAATGAAACATCGTGGAGCAGATTCTTCACTTCCAGATGCTCCACATGCAACACGATATCGGTACCATCGCGATATTTTTTCGTCGGAAATACTTGTGTGAAGTCCCGTCCGATCATCTTGCGCGCCAGATCCTTCTCATCGATACTATCTACAGCATCGACGCTGATCAGCTTGCCGTCCCGCAACACCGTGACCCGATCGCAAATCGTCTTTACCTCCCGCAGCTTGTGGGACACGAAGATGATGGTGACTCCCTGTGCCTTCAATTGCCGCATGAGGGTGAACAGCGTCTCCAGCTCATGTCCGGTCAGCGTGGTGGTCGGTTCGTCCATGATCAATATCCGGGCGTGCAGCATGAGGGCTTTCGAGATCTCGACCATCTGTTTCTCGGCCACACTCAGATCGCCGATCAACCGATCGACTTTCACCGGCATCCGCAAATCCAGTAGTTGCGCAGCGGCCTGCTTGCGCATTGCACCCTTGTCCAATAGGCCCGACTTCAACCGGATTTCGTTTCCAAGGAAAATATTCTCATATACAGTCAACGTATTGATGAGGTTGAATTCCTGTGGAACTATCGAAATTCCGAGGTTCTTGGCCGTGCTGTAGTCTCCAATTTTCACAACCTCGCCATTGAGCCGAATCGTTCCGGCAGTCGGCTGGTAAATGCCACTGATTATCTTGATCAACGTCGATTTGCCGGCACCGTTCTCGCCGATGAGCCCCATGATCTCACCACGTTCTATGGCAAGATCGATCGAATCGAGTACCCTGACTGTGGAAAATTCCTTGGTGATGCCTTCCACCGACAGTATGATATCGGCCGAAGGCGCTGCACCTGGTGGTTTCGGTATATCCATCAATTCTCCATGGCACCGTCAAAACTGACCGACGAGCGATCGAAATCTATCTTACGCACAAAAGCCAAGGCTTCTTTCGCCCCGAACAAACGATCCATACCGTTGTCTTCCCACTCGACCGAGAACGGTCCCTTGTATCCGGCGGCATTCGCCTCGCGCACAATAAATTCAAAATTCACATCGCCGTGTCCAGGACTCACAAAATTCCATCCCCGTCGCAAATCACCGAACTGCAGGTGGGATCCGAGGATTCCGGCCCGTCCATCGAGTTTCACATAACAATCCTTGATATGGACATGGTAGATGCGGTCGGCAAAATCACGATAGAAAAGAGCAGGATCCACTCCTTGCCACTGCAGGTGGCTGGGATCGAAGTTGAATCCCAAGGTATCGCGATACCCGAAGGCTTCCAGCAACCGTTTGGCGGTGTAGTAGTCGAACGCGATTTCGGACGGGTGTACTTCCAAGGCGAACTTCACACCACAGGTATCGAACTCATCGAGAATCGGTGTCCAGAGTTTCAATATCTCGGCAAAGCCGTCGGCTACCATAGCTTCGGTCGTCTGGGGGAACGAATAGAGGTACTTCCATATCGGCGAACCCATGAATCCGGTGACCACGGTACATCCCATGTTCTTTGCGGCTCGGGCGGTGTAGAGCATCTGTTGGATACCCCATTCACGGATCTTTTCCCATTGTCCGGCGAGCTTCTTGGGTGCGAAGCCTTCCAAACGTGGATCGCCAAATGCATCACCTACGCACTGTCCGGCCAAATGGTTTCCCAATGCCCAACATTTCAATCCATATTTTGCGAGTATCTTCTTTTTTTTCGCCACATAATCGGGATCCTTTGCCGCACGTTCGACATCCATGTGGTCTCCCCAGCAGGCAATCTCCAATCCATCGTATCCGAACCCGCCGATATGGCTACAGACATCCTCGAAACTCAAATCTGCCCATTGTCCTGTAAAAAGTGTTACCGGTCGTGCCATTTTTGCGCCTCCTCCATCATAGGTATCACAGGGTCACCCAGGCGGCCCCTTTCTCCGAGCTTTCCACACAGGCGCCGATAAAACGGACCCCATCGGCGCCAGCTTCGACCGTGGGGAATTCCAACGCCTTGCGATCCAACTTTTTCCCCGCCTTCTTTGCCAACAAGGCATTCGCATAGGCCTTGTAGATGTTGGCGAACGCTTCGAACACTCCCTCCGGATGTCCCGAGGGCAACCGATTGTACCGCTGGGCAGCATCGACGAATACATCGCGTCCCCGCGACCATCCTTGTGTGGCTTCCCCAAGTTTCACCATGGTGAAATGGTCGGGATGCTCCTGGAACCATTCGATAGTCCCCTTCGTACCGAATATCCTGACACGCAAGCCGTTGTCATAGCCGATCGCAATCTGGCTCGACCAGTACAATCCCTTGGCCCCGCTCGTGTATTCGACCATGATGGTGGCATTGTCGTCCAATTGCCTTCCCTCGACAAACTTGTCCAACCGTGCGCTGAGCCGCTGTATCCGTAGTCCTGTCATGGTGGCAACCATATTCTCGACGTGCGAGCCGATATCTCCGACACAGTTCGACTTTCCGCTGAATGCGGGATCGGTACGCCAGGCGGCCTGGCGGTTTCCTGAGTCTTCACTGCGGGTCGCCAGCCATTCCTGCGGGTACTCCGCATTGACGAAGCGGATGTCTCCGATTTCACCCGAAGCCACCAGATGGGCGATCTGCTTCACTGCGGGATACCCGGTGTACGTATAAGTGACGCCGAAGAGCAATCCCTTGCGTTCGGCCAACTCGGCGAGTTCCTTGGCTTCATGGTATTCCACAGTCAACGGCTTGTCGCACACCACATTGATACCGTGGTTCAAGAAGGACTTGCATGCTTCATAGTGCGCTGCATTCGGTGTCACGATGACGACGAAATCGATACCGTCGGGTCGTTCGGCCTCTTTTCGTGCCATCTCTTCGAACGACGGGTACAAGCGAGCCGGGTCCAGTCCCAGCGACGCACCGAATTCATTGCTCTTGTGTGCATCCCGTGAAAAGACACCGCAAACCAGGGTTGCCTTGTCGTCCATGCGTATGGCGGTCCTATGCACATCGCCGATGAACGCACCCGGCCCACCACCGACCATGCCATAGGTCAGCCGATCCACTCTCTTCTCTGTCTTACTTCCTTCTATCACGGTATCCTCCTCATGACCTGTCCGAACAAACTCGGTGAAACGTGGGATGCTGTCTGTATAGGGGAAAGAAGGAATCGTTCGACCTTCGAGCTATCGTCGCGTCATGTACTGCAGGAACGGAATCCCCTACCAAAAGAGCCTGTAGCATACACTCCAGACCACCAGACAACATACACACGGATCAAAACACACTGTCGACATATCCAGTATCGTAGGGATGGGGGTGCACTTGAATAGATAAAATTGCTATGGCATGTCTAAAATTGACCTGAAAACGTGATAGGCAGTGCGGTCGCGAAGCCGATCGAAAAGGGAGGCACTTACTGTTGCCGCCCTTTCCTCTGGTCTGGAATTCGGCTATATTGCATGCATGGAACGAATCAAAGGGCTCTCCAACTTTCATACGCATTGCGGTCTCGACGATGGTGTCGGTACCATGGAAGAATATGTGTTCAGCGCACTTTCGAAAGGTTTTGGTGCACTGGGCTTTTCCTGCCACGCTCCGGGGTCTCTCGAGGACCAGTGGCACATGGACAAGAAGGACTTCCCGTATTACCTTGAGGAGATAGATCGCCTGCGTACCCTATACCGTGACCGGTTGGAGATATATGTCGGTCTGGAATTGGATTACCTTGAGGATACAGAGGAACTTGTCGGGTCCGAATACCGAGACCAGTTGGACTATACGATCGCTTCCGTGCACCTGATGCGGCATACGAAATCGGGAACATACCTATCGATCGATGGACCGGTTGTCGAATTCGAAGCACTGTTGCAGGACAATTTCCGTGGAGATATCCAAAAATTCGCCACCCATTACTTCACCTTGCAGGAACGGATGATAGCACAACATAGCTTCGACCTGCTTGGACATTGCGATCTCATGAAGAAACTCAATACCGACAACAAATATTTCGATCCCAACAGCCAGTGGTACCGCAAGGCAGCATCACACCTGCTGAAAGTCGCCAGGAAACACAATGTCCGCATTGAAGTGAATACCGGTGGAATTTCCCGTGGTGCGACCACAGAACCGTATCCTTCCATGGACATGCTGTCCGAGTGCTCGGAACTTGGCATTCCGGTGACCTTGTCATCCGATGCCCACCAAAGCTCGCATATCGACTTCTACTTTTCCCAAGCCGATGACCAACTGGTCCAGGTGGGATACCGGAATCTCGACGTGTTGCAACACGGCATGTGGCAGACCGTTTCCATCGTCTAGTCGATCTTACGAAAGACTCACCGATTGCATCCGCTGGCACTTCTCATTATACTTTCAAAAAGATAAAGGAGGAGGTTTCCATGTCCACACCTATAGATGCAAAAGGCAAGGCTTGCCCCATCCCCTTCATGCTGGCCAAAGCACAAATCGATGCTGGAGAAACGGATTTCATCGTCGAAGTGGACAACAAGGCGGCTGTGGAGAATCTCAAGCGCCTGGCGAAATCCCAAGCATTCTCCACCTCGGTAGAAATTGACGACAGCACCTTCAGGGTTGCTTTCCTTCGGTCTGGAGAAAAGCAGAAATCCGATAATCCCGCACCACAACCTGTATCGAATGGCCAAACCACAGCCAACTATGTCGTATTCATCGGGGACGATACCATGGGAACGGGAACCCATGAGTTGGGAAGGAACCTGGTCCGCATGTTTCTCTACACGCTCGACCAGGGAGAGGACCTTCCTTCCACGGTGCTTCTCATGAACAACGGGGTCAAGCTCGCTGTCGATGACGAACAATGTATCGGAACGTTCAAGTCGTTGCAGCAGAAGGGTGTCGACGTCATGGTCTGTGGAACCTGTCTCAACTATTACCACATCTTTGACAAGCTGCAGACCGGGACCGTGGGCAACATGTATGAGATTACCCAACGGTTCCTGGCTGCGGGCAAGGTGATCACGGTATGAACGGGGAGCGTCGGACAATCCTCACCTTCCCATCGACCCACCATGCCATCGCGGCCCAAGAGAAGCTTCAACATGGTCACGTGCCGTTTATTGTCATTCCTACCCCTGTGGAAATAAGCAGCAATTGTGGTATCGCATTGTCCGTCGCCTCAGCCGATACGGCGATCGCCCGACACATGCTCATGGAATCGGGAATCCCAAAGAACGACACAACATTCACCAAAGCCCGGATAATTGGTGGAAAATTGATAGTCCTGCTCCTAAGCGTTGACGGAGAATAGAAAAACGAATACAGTTTTTCCATGGGCAGAAACAAGATCACCATAGAGGACATAGCCCGGGAAGCTGGTGTAGGACTCGGAACCGTATCGCGTGTACTCAACAACAGTACACACGTCTCGGAAGAGACACGCAAGCGGGTGCTCGATATCGTGAAAGCCCGACAATACACTCCAAGTGCGGCAGCCAGCAAGTTGGCGCGCAACGATGTGGTCGAATCGACCGTGGGACTGTTGCTTCCCGATATCGGAAACCATTACTTCTTCGAAATCTTCGAGACAATCTATCGCAAGTTCCGGGGTCTTGGCATAGATTTGCTCATTTTCAACTATGAGAAGCACAATCCGCGGATGATACAGAAGGTCTTGGATGCCCAGCTTTCGGCATTGCTCATATTCGCCTTCCAACTGGACGACACTGAACGCGATTTGCTGAAACGGCGCAATGTCCGTTACCTCTACATTGACTATCCCAGGAACCATGAACACTGCATCTACACAGACAACGTCTATGGGGGTCGACTTGCGGCCCGATACCTTTTGTCCAAGGGTGTGGTTTCTCCATGCTATATCGCTGTCGAGCCGCCTGCCCAAGCGAACGCAGACCGCTATCTTGGGTTTTCGAGCGAATTGGCAGCCAATGGTATCAGCCATTGCGCAACCTTCCATGCGGGGCTATCGGAGGAATCGGGATATGAGACCGGTCGCCGGATCGTGCAGGATGGAAGGTACGACGGCGTGTTCTGCTACTGCGACGACATTGCCACAGGAGTCATACGGGCAGTCCGCGAAGCCCAGGCTCCCCTTCGGGTTATCGGGTTCGACGGTGTCAGGACAACCAAACACCTGGGACTGTCGACTGTCAGCCAGGAACCGGGAAGAATCGGCACCCAGGCCGCAACGTTGATCGTGAACATCATGCATGCGGAAAAGGAACCGGCTCCGGTGAAGCATCTGATTACTCCGATGCTTATCGACCGCAACAGCTAAATAGAAAAAGACTTACGAAAGATATCCCAGCCAACGTCGCTGACGCTCGATCATGAGGTCCACCAATTCACCGACCACCCGGTATTGCCCGACCGCAGGGTTTGCCAACAATGCATGCACCACATATTCCTTCTTGCCCGTGAGAACCGCGTCGGCTGTCAGGTCATAGACGCCGCAGTAATTGCGTAACAGCGCTGCAAATCCCTTGGGATAGTTGGGGAAAGCAATCGGTTCGAGACTTGACCGGTGTACTTTGGCTGGGACCTCTACAGCAATATTCGAGGGCAGCTCATCAATCAAGCCATCGTTCATGACATTTACCGCAGGTTCCTCGTACCCGCTGTCACCCAGGATTCCTTCGATGATCAGTACCATGCGTTCGTCGCGCCGCAACTCGATCTTGGGTTTCACCTGTGCCAACTCGAGTTGGTACAGGGTATAGAAATCCTTGATCCCCCTGTGGTCGACAACCTCGGGTGCCCAGGGGATGTACTCGCCGAAGTGGCTGTCCACTGTCACGGGCATGAGCTTGTAGGTTTCCATGATCTCCTTGAACAGGGTACGGTCCGACCAGCTTTTCGCACTGCGATCGACATCAAGTACGACACGGTGTGTATTCCCTTCCGTGCGGGGAGCCTTTCCGGTACGCATGACGTAGGAGAGTATGTCCGAATACCCGATTTCCCGTTCAAAGAAGGCTGGGGCCTTCTCCAGGATATCGGGATACGCATCCTTCCCCGAATCACGGTACCGGGCCTCGAGCAGGACACTGAAATGGTTCAGTCCTGCAGAACGAAGCTCCAGGTTTTCGAATGGGGTGTCGAGGATCGACGGAAGATACCGTTCGAGCGATACGACTTCATGGCACAAACCGACAAACTTCAAGCCGGGGTGCTTGCGCAAGACTGCTGTGGTGATCGCCGTCATGGGGTTCGAATAGTTGAAGACCCACGCGTCGGGACAAATCGCAGCGACATCGTCACAAATCTCCATGATGACAGGAGCGATACGCAAGGCGTGGAATACACCACCGGCACCACCGTTCTCACCATAGACCTGACGTATTCCATATTGTTGGGGAATCGTCCAATCCTCGTCCCACAGTTTGAAGCGGTTGCCCACTTCAATCGAAATGATCACGAAGTCGGCATGTGCGAGGGCTAGTTTCCTATCGGTGGTGGCGCTGACGGTAAAGGGCAACGGGTGTTCAGCCAAAAAGGCCTTGGCTTTCCCATGGACAACCGAAAGTGCCTCCCCGTTGATATCGACAAGGACTATCTCGGAACCATAGAGTTTCTCACTCTGGAAAAAGTCACCCAATGTACCCAACCCGAATTGGGCACTGCCTGCTCCGATCAACACCAGTTTCATATAGCTTCTCCTTACTCATGGCCAGCACATATACAGCCTGTACGCATACCGATATTCTAGCCGGTATGCCGACGAGCTTACAGTCTTTTTATGGTTTTTTCTCTGAAGGACTTCGTTTCCTTATCGCCCATTGGGGCGCCAAATCCCACTTTATGTTCCCTGCCCCCGCTCGAAAATTAGAACAAAAGCATATCCAGCGTCAGCTTGCCGGTCGAGTCGACATATGCCGCACAAGTCTGTGGATCAATGGCGGAACCGACACCCACCGAACGCATCATGGCCGCGTTGATCGCTTCTATTCCAGCCGGAGCATCCTCGACTCCACAGCATTCCTCGGGACAAAGGTCCAACATGTCGGCTGCGCGGGCGAAAACTTCCGGATCCGGTTTTCCCTTCACAACCTCAGAAGCCGGAACAACCGCATCGAACGAATCTTTCAGTCGCAACCGTTCCAGGATATGGGATGCATTCCTACTTGCCGAAGCGATAGCCGTTCGTATTCCCTTTGAACGCAATTGGGATAGCAACTCCCCGATTCCGGGAAGGATATCGTCGGGAGTCAGGCTGTCGAGGGAAGAACGGTACCATTCGTTCTTTCGTGTGGCGAACCGTTGCATCGTATCCTCGTCAAGCATCATGTGGTTGTGGTCCAGGATAACCTGGAGGGATTGTCGGCGAGATATGCCGCGCAGCTTTTGGTTCACCGTTTCATCGAACGCCCAGCCCTGTTCATCGGCAAGACGTTTCCAAGCGCGATAATGGTAGCTGTCGGTGGAAGTCACCACGCCATCGAGGTCGAATACCACCGCCTTGCAATGGGGTCGACTCGATAGGATCACCGGATCACCTCCAACCACCACAGTCTCGGACCGGTGCCGGATCTGCAACGATCCGCCGGAAACTTCATAGGTCGTGTGCTTGGGATCTATGGATACCGACAATGTAACGGCTGCGAATGTGAGGCTGAAGCGTACGCGGTTCCACGAGGATGGAAGTTGTGGCCTGAAGGTCGGCATACCGTCGCGCAATCGGTACCCGGCGACCCCGTAGACTATTGCCATCCAAGAACCTGCCATGGCCGCGGTATGCAGCCCATCCTTGGTATTGCGGTGCAAGTCGTCGATATCCATACATGCCGTCTGGCGACTGTACGTGTCTCCGAGTTCGACATATCCGCAATCGAAAGCCATGATACCCTGGATGCAAGCCGACAATGAACTGTCCCCGGTGGTCAACGGTTCATAGAAATCGAAGTTGCGCTTGCGCAGGTACCAGGGGAACTTGCCATGTAGCAATAGTGTCGCCAAAACCGTATCGGCCTGCTTGATCACCCTATGGCGATAAATCACCAGGGGATGGTAGTTGAGCAGCATCGGATGACGCAGTTCTCCCCGCTTGGTGGCATTCCATTCCTCTTTCTCCAGGAAATAGTCGTCTTGCGGATTGATCCCCAATCCACTGTCGAAGGGAACATGCATCGAAGCGGCAGCCTTCGCGAACGCCTCCAGTTCTGCATCCTCCAATGCCATCGATTTCTGAAGCCGGTCCCATAGTTCGCCCTTATCGGTTCTCAAGTGTTCCGCCAATGCGCAGACCCGGGACAAATGGTGCTGTGCCATGAGGTTCGTATAGCAGTTGTTGTCGATCAATGCGGAATATTCATCGGGTCCGGTCACCTCGTTGATACAGAATTTGCCCTGTTTGCGGGGATTGAAATACCCCAGGTCGTACCACGTCCTGGCTGTCTCGAACAACACTTCGGCGGCACCCTCCTCCAATATCGATTCGTCACCGGTTATCTCGAGGTATTGGAAAATACTGTAGGCTATGTCCGCATTGATATGGTACTGGGCTGTTCCAGCGGGAAAATAGGCCGATGCCTCCAGGCCGTTGATCGTACGCCATGGATACAAGGCCCCCTTTTGCGCCAACTCCCTGGCTCGCGAGCGGGCATGGTCGAGTATCGAAATCCGATACTGGATCAGTGCCCGTGCAGTCCTGCTGCGTGTATGGTTGAAGAATGGCATACCATAGATCTCGGTATCCCAGAAGTAATGTCCCTCGTAACCTGAACCGGTGAGGCCTTTGGCCGCCAGCGAGGACATGCCGTCGGTTCCGCTGGACTGGTGCAGTTGGAAGAGATTGAAGCGCAATGCCTGCTGCATCTTCGGATCACCATCGATTTCGATATCGGCATACTTCCAGAATTCGTCGAAGTGTTTCCGCTGCGATTCGAGCAGGTCTTCCCAGCAGAAGCAGTCGGTGTCAAGCCGGCTTTCCCGCACCTGTTGCAACGGTAGGGTTTCCCCAGGCCGACCGGAGGTATGGTAGTAGAAGCATTTGCACAACTCGACCGAAGTTCCATGGATAGTGAACAGCAAACCCGGGAGGTTGGCTTCCCCTTCGGAAAACCGCTCTATATGTCCAGGTACCGAGCAATTGTGCACGGCCCCACAGGAGAGATGCAGGGCACTCTCCACGGTCTTGAATGCGGCTTGGAATGCAGGAAGCCGCTCGTCTCCTTCGGCTGAGAATCCGCTGTCGATGCAATGCAATGCAGGTCTGTTCAACATGGTTCCGACGCGCGGATCCAGTCCCGCCATCGCACGGTGGGCAGGGAGGGCGATCGCCGATCGGATAACGATTATCGCTGTCCTGTCACAGTGGACGACCAGATGCAATGCCCCGACATGCTGATGCTCCATGGACAGCAAGGTATTCCAGGAAATATCGACGTGTTTGTCCTCGGGGGTTCTCCATACGACTTCATGTGACAATACCCCTGTGCGGAAATCGAGTCTCTTGCGATACGATTCGATCCCTTCGGTAGCCATGGAGAACTTGTTCCCATCGACCGAGATCGACACGAACCGACAATCGGGGAGATCGACCATGGTTTGGTTGAATCGGGCGAAACCGTAGGCATCCTCACCATAGTGTATGGGAGAGAGTTCATAGAATCCGTTGATGAACACACCTGGATGCTGGGTCACCTCGCGTTCACAGAAGAATCCACGAAATCCCAGATATCCGTTTCCAATCGAGAAGAGACTCTCGGAACGTGCGAGGAATTCCTCGTCGAATCGGGTTTCCTCAAGAGACCAAGTATCCAAAGCCATCGACTACCCCTTCACCGAACCGGCCATGAGGCCTTGCACGAAATAGCGCTGCAATCCGAAGAAGACCGCCAATGGAACTATCATGGCGACAAAGGCTCCCGCTGTGAGCAGATGCCAATCCTGACCACGGGATCCGACCATATTGGCCAACCGCTGGGTGAGGACCGCGACATCGCTGGTTCCACCCAAGAATACCAACGCCACCAGCAGGTCGTTCCAGACCCAGAGGAACTGGAAGATTGCCAGGGAGGCTATGGCCGGGACAGACAAGGGCAGGACCAGTCGGTTGAAGACCACCATCGGGCGTGCTCCATCGAGAAATGCCGACTCGAAGACGTCCCTTGGGATAGTCGATATGTAATTGTAGAGCAGGTAGATGCCCAATGGCAGGCCAAACCCCGTATGCGCCAACCAGATACCCAGATAGGATCCGGTGAGACCGAGACTCTGATAGTCGCGCAATATGGGTATGAGTGCGATCTGCAGGGGAACCACCAGCAGTGCCACAACCGTCGTGAAGAAGAATTTGCGGCCGGGGAAAATCATCCAGGCGAATCCGAAGGCAGCGGCCGATGCGATGAGGATCGGTATGATTACCGAAGGGATCGTCACGGTGAAGCTGTTGATGAATGCCCGTGAGAGATTGTCTCCACTGGCACGGACGGTGTTGCCCGCCGAATCGACGAAGGTATACTGGCTTCCGCCCAACACCTGCCTATAGTTGTCCAATGAAAGTTCACTGTGTTCACCGAATACAGTCCACCACCCGGTGGAAAGGACATTGTCCTGTGGTCGGATAGAAGAAATGAACAATCCGATGATAGGGATGCTCCACACTATGACCAGCACCAACAGGATCAGGTTGACGACGAGATTCCAATTGCTTTTCTTGCGTTTTGCATGTGTCATCCTAGAAGCCCTCCCTCTTGCTGAATTGCCGCAGGTTGTACCACATGACCGGTATGACCGCGATCACCAATACGATGGCTATGGCCGACCCCCGTCCGTAATGATAGAAGCGGAACATCTGCTTGTACTGCATGCTTGCGATCACTTCCGTTCCGAAATTTCCGTTTGTCATGGTGAAGACGATATCGAAGATCTTCAATGAGATGATGATGATGGTCGTCGATACGGTCACCAGTGTCGAGAAAATGAATGGAATGATGATGCTGCGGATGATGCGGAGCTCGCTGGCCCCATCAATCTTTCCCGCTTCGATAATAGAGGACGGGACTCCCTTGAGTGCCGCGGAGATGATCACCATCGCATATCCGGTTTGCAGCCAGATAAGAATGACAATCAGGAACACATTGTTCCACGGTCGCAGTGTGAACCAGGCTTGCGGATCCGCTCCGAAGAACGTGACCAATGCATTGAGCAGTCCGATCTGGTCCTCGCCCGCCGGTTTGTAGGCGTATACGAAACGCCAGATGACGCCTGCACCTACGAACGATATGGCCATGGGCATGAATATGAGACTCTTGAACACCTTCTCCAACCTGGAGCGGTCGGCAAGCAGGGCGATAAGCAAACCGAATCCGACTGCACCACCGGTTCCCAACACGATCCATAGGAGATTGTTCAGAAACGATTCCAGCATCTTGGTGTCTGTGAACGCGAACACGTAGTTCGCCAGACCAACAAAGTTCTTGGACTGCGCATCGAAGAAACTCAAGTACAACGATCGCATGGTCGGAAGGAACAGGTACCATGTCAGGATCACCAATGCGGGACCGACGAAAACAAAGGGCTGCAATTTCTTGGCCACATGCAACGGTGTCCGGTTCACGACCCAGTCGGTTACCCAAAAGAGCATGGCTACTCCACCCACACCCCATATGATGGCAACCATCGCTATGATTCCCTGGGGAGCATTGCTGTCCCGAAGGAACATGAACCCTGCCCAAAGGATGACGAATGCGACAATGGGAACAAACAACGAAACCGCTATCCGTCCGATTGCAACCAAGGCTTGGGAGAGCACCCCACCCTTTTGTGTTCCAGTATCCAGTACTGCCATATCCGACTCCTTTCATGAACAAGGGAAAAAGCACCGGCAGCAGGTCGATCCCATCTGCCGGTGCACCGAAATTACAAGTCGATAAAAGGTATCAATACCCCCAGGGCAAGCCCAGGAAAGTGGAGGCTAAGCCTCCTTATCCGCCCCAAGGGGCGAGGTATGGATCCTTACGTTGCCTGCACTCGCTCGGGAGAGTGACCATTGCATGGTCCCTTTCCGCTCGCTTCGTTTGGCATGAAAGGCGACTTCCGTCACCTCACGTTGCCTGCACTCGCTCGGGAGAGTGGACCATTGCATGGTCCCTTTCCGCTCGCTTCGTTTGGCAATCAAAAGGCACCTGTTACTTGGGCCAGGATCTCTGGACATCACCGAGCATGGTATCCAACGGTTTGCCGTTGACCCAATCGACGATTCCGGTCCAGAACGAACCTGCACCGACTTGGGCCGGCATGAGATCCGAAGCATCGAAGCGGAAGACCTTGGCATTTACCAGGGCTTCGGCCAACGAACGTTCGATCTCGTTCGGATAGGCGTTCAGGTCCTGGTTGAGGTATGGGAACAGTGCTCCTCCGGCTTTCGCCCAGGATTCGCCCGATTCCCAAGTTGCCAGGAATTCCATGAACTGCCGTACTTCAGGACGATCGTTGAACACGACGAACTGGTCTCCACCACCGAGTACGGGAATACCGAATTCGGGATTGATTGCGGGAAGCGGGAATACACCGACTTCCTCTTCCAGGTTGGCCTGCACGGCATCGGGGAAGAATCCGGTTATGAAGTTGCCCTGGCGATGCATCCAAGCCTTGGGAGGATTGTCGAACATCGGGCGCTGGGCATCACCAAAACTGGTGGTCAGGATCGTATTTGTTCCGCCGTAGACGTATTTGGGATTCAACCAGACATCACCGAGGATTTCGAAGGCTTCCTTGACTTCGGGTGCGTTGAACGGAATCTCGTTGGCAACCCACTTGTCATACACCTCGGGTCCCGCTGTGCGCAGCATGATGTCTTCGATCCAGTCAGTTCCGACCCAACCGGTCGCTCCGCCGGATTCGATTCCGACTGCCCACGGGGTATGCCCGTTCGCGACCATCTTGTCCATGAGTGCGACAAGTTCTCCCCAGGTTGTCGGCACTTCATAGCCAGCACGGGCCCAAGCCTTCTTCGGATACCAAACGAAACTCTTTGCATTCACCCGATGGAAGACGCCGAACGGAGTCCCTTCATAGGAACCGAGATCCTTCCATACCGGTGCATAATTCTTATCAATGGTCGCTTCCAACGAATCCCACATCGGAACCAATTTTCCCTGTGATGCGAAATTCATCATGAGTCCAGGTTGGGGCAATCCGGCGATATCGGGGGGATTCCCACCTTCGACACGAACACTGATCAATGTCTCGAAGTCTTTCGATCCTTCATAGACGACATCGATTCCTGTGCGTTCCTCGAATGGCTTGATAGCCTCTTCGAAGCGTCGTTGTTCTTCATCGACAAAAGCACCGAAGACCGTAACGGTCTTTGCTCCGGTAGCGGCACTGTCCTTTTGTCCTGCTGCGAATACAGATGGCATGATCAACAATGCAATCAGCAACACAAGCATTACTTTCTTCATATTCCTCTCCTTCTTGCCTGGTCTGGCCAAGCGTTTCAATACATTAGTGCGTTTGCAACGCATACGGACAAGCACTTCCACCACCAGAGGCAATGCAGAGGCAACACAGGAGCGGCCAATGTCATGGAAACGCTTCCATGCATATTGTCCCACACGTTCCCTGATCTGTCAAACAAAATATTTCGCTTGTGCCCTTCCCGTGGTAGAATCGGAATATGGCACACAGATTCGATTCACGGATTACCGTTTGGCAAGGGGATATCACCACCATCAAGATCAATGCGATCGTCAACGCGGCCAATTCGACACTGCTTGGAGGTGGAGGGGTGGACGGGGCGATCCACCGCTCGGCGGGACCCCAACTACTGGAAACATGCAAAACCCTTGGTGGATGCTCCACAGGCGATGCGAAGGCGACCGCCGCTTTCCGGCTCCCAGCCGATTTCGTTATCCACACGGTGGGTCCGGTCTACAGGGGAGGAGCCGCAGGAGAGGCGGAGAAATTGGCATCATGCTATCGCAGGTGTCTGGAAGTCGCCCTGGAAATCGGAGCCCACTCGATTGCCTTTCCTGCCATTAGCACAGGGGTATATGGATATCCCCTGCCCGATGCGACTCGGATCGCGTTGAAGACAGTCGATGGTATACTCGCAACTATTCCGAACGAGCGCATCTCGTCGGTCGTGTTCGTATGTTTCGATTTCAAGACACTACAGGCATATGAGGACATATTGTACCATTAGCCGACAATACCGTCCGGTTATACGAGTGAGGCTGTACTTCCGATATCCTTGGTGACCAGATCCCACTGCCCGTTCGCAACGTACCGCGGATCGATCATCCAGCTTCCGGTCACGGCAATGACATTGCGGTTGGCCAGATACGTTCCGACCGTCTCCCGGGTGATACTCCCGGCAGCGATGAACCGCAATCCGAAACGATCGGCCAGATGGTCGACAACAGGCAACCCTCCGAGCTTCTCGATCGGATAGAATCCGAGGACCTTCAATCCCTGCTCCACAGCCAGGATTCCATCTTTCGTCACAGGATACACAGCCACTCCCTGCAACTGGCAAAGTTCGATGATCGCCGGGTCGAATACCGGTGAGAATATGAACTGGGCTCCAGCCTCGATGGCATTGCGGGCTTCACCCACAGTCTGGACATTGCCGCCCCCCACAACGATATCGGGATAGGTGGAGGCCATGAGACGAAGCAATTCCAACCCATCGTCTGTCTGTTGGCTTATATTCGCAGCTGGCAACCCACCGTTCAACAACGCTGTTCCCAAGGCCTCGGCCTGATCCACTCCCACGGTCTTGATCATTGGGATATATTTGATCTGCGCCAGTCGTTTGGTAATCGCATCCATACTGATGCCCCCTTTCAATGCAGGTCACTAGTGTACCCAAAGAAATGCTATCGGTAAAGAAAAAGCTGTGAAAAATTAGTGAGAAACAAATTAAAACGTGGTTCCGACACCGTATACAGGATTTTGCTCAGGCTTCTCGCCGTTTTTCCAATAGCACTGTCACCCCTTCGGCAAATCCCAACCCCCCTTTCAACGAAGTGGTGAAAGCAGGCAATACCCGCATCAAGTGGGCATAGTCGGCGATATTCGCGACTCCGACACTTGTGGGAAAGTGGGTGAACATGGGTTCGTCGTTGGGAGAATCACCGAAGTAGATCACTTCAGCGACCTGTTTCGCATCGTCGTACCCGAATCGAAGTGCCAAGAACCGGCTGGCCATGGAAAGCTTGTCGTATGTACCCATCCACGTATTCACATGGATCGAGCTGATCTTGGCGACAGCTCCCTCCTGTTCGCAAATCTCCTTGATGCGCTGGGCATCGGAGAGTGGCAACCGTGGCTCTTCCTCGGCAAAGTCTATCGCAAGGTCGAACATGCGGCCGAATTGGTCCCCGGCGACCCGGGTTCCCTCGACTTCAGCCAAGACACGCTGTTCGATACGTTTCAATACAGCATGATCGTTGGGTACCGCCTGTTCATGGTATATGCGCTTGAGGTGTCCATCCTCTTCCCAAAAAACCAGTGCTCCGTTTTCACCTACAACACCATCGACAGGCCATTGGCGTGCGATAAGGTCGCACCATCCAGCTGGGCGCCCGGTTATGGGAACGACACGAATACCCGCCTCGTGCAACCGCCACAGAGACGCATAGGAATCGGCTGGAAGTTTGCCTTCGGTCGTAATGGTATCGTCGATATCCATAAGGACATACCGGATTCGTCCAGCTGCTTCCCGTGTCAAATCCTGAATCTGATGCATGTGATTCCCCCAAGCTCTTGCCTATCATAGCAAAGCAGCACTATTTGCGAAAGCCTATCAAAACTACTTATGCGAAGGATGCGAACCAACGTCCGGAATCGACCACTTCGTCTATCAGCCCATCCAAAAGGCCACATTCATACGCCAGGTCGAATACCGTATAGCGTGGTCGTATGATACGGGCCTTGACCATGCCATAGCGTACCATGGTGCGGTCCAAACCGATTTCACCCGGTTGAACCGGACACGCCGCACGTTCGAGCATGTGTCGAAGCTCCTCGAACGCGACGAGCTGGTTTCGCAAACGCTGTTGGATATGGAGCCAGTGTGATGCTATCCTGTCTCGACGTTCCTGCAGCTGTGCTCCTACGAGGTACTTCTCCTTGGCAATCCGGAGCATGTCGATATCAAGTTTTTCTCCAAGGCACGTTTCCAGAGCCACCTGCTGGGCATCGAAAGATATGCTGGGATTTCGTTTCCATGAGGAAACCATGGCCTCCAGCGGAATTTCGGTTATCCTGGTCATCATCGCTGTGGTGATCAACGTGCCCATCGCTACCTTGTGTCCATGCGACACCAATTCACCATCGAACGACAATCCCTTCATTTCCCACACATGGCTGAGCAAGTGTTCGGATCCGGAGGCTGGCCGTGAATTACCGAAAAGCAACATGGCCAACCCGGTCTCCACCAACCCGGAAAACACGCTGTCGATGGCAACCGGATCCCGGGAAAGGAGTGCTTCTGGAGATCCGATCCGCCCGCGCAAAGGCAATTGCACCAAGTCCCATACCTTCCGGTCGACCGGTTCCACGCCCAACGCATCGGCAATCAACCAGTCCGCTCCTCCGGTTATCTTTGCGACCAGGTCTCCATACCCCGAGGAGATCATGGACATCGGAGCGTTTCGAAGCACCGTCACGTCGGCGACAACCAGTAGGGGAGGTGTACAAGGGATTGTCTGTTTGAACCCTTGTATGGTGATGGGAGCATTCGGAGAGGTATATCCATCGACCGAGGGAGCTGTCGGCACACAACAGTAGGGTTTTCCACACTCGTAGCTGGATATACC
>Ga0209212_1004271_pt1 | contig 17821 bp, 18 predicted proteins | sample RifGroC2_FD_183996 | JGI IMG/M metagenome (GOLD analysis project Ga0209212, IMG submission 183996) | Groundwater microbial communities from Rifle, Colorado, USA - Groundwater C2 (SPAdes) (version 2) | ecosystem: Environmental > Aquatic > Deep subsurface > Groundwater | place: Rifle, Colorado...
AGGCAAAGAAATTGATCACAATGGCCTTTCCCCTATGATCGCTCAACCGAAAATTTCCGCCGTCAAAGAGCGCTATATCAAAATCAGGTGCCGTCTCCATTGCGGTTCTTTGGGCTGTCGTGTCCTCACCGCAACCCTGGACAAGCAATAAACTGCCTACGAGAAGCGCAAGCACAAAGCTGTAGGATTTAAATTTCAATATTTTCCCCTGCAAAATCTGGCGATACAGCCTGTAATGGGTCGATGGTGCTGAGTCAGCATTTTCAGTGGTTATGGTTCATGTGCTCGGAGTGATCCATGTGCTGGTGATCTCCCATGCCTTCCATCTGGCCGGCGCGAACTGTCGCTGCAACTGCGACCTTATCGCCATTTTTGAAGGTCAATGTCATGGGAACCGAATCGCCGACGCGAAGCGGTTTTTTTGCATCCATCAACATGAAATGCAGCCCGCCCGGCTTCAACGTCACCGAAGCATGAGGAGGAATGGTCAATTCCTTCAGGTGTTCCATGTGAGCCATGTTCCCATGCATAACGCTTCGATGAATCCCGACCTGATCGAAAGCGGGGCTGGAAACATTAACCAGCAGTTGTGGCTTCTCGCCATTATTCTTGATTTCCAGATAAGCAGCCAGCACCTTGACGTTGGGCGGCGCAGCCTGTACCCAAGGATCCAGAATCTGGATGTTAACGCTATCAGCAGAGGCGACCGAGGCGACAAACCCAAGCGCCAGCGAAAATAATATCTTTAGAAAACCCCCCATCGCTTATTACTCCTTTCGTTATAAAACATGCGTATTTTCATGAATACTTCTGCAATCTCTTTTGGGGTTTGCGGAGGTGGAAAACGGCCGTGGAGCCTTCCCTGGGGATCCACGAGAAAAACGGTTGAGTTGTGTGTTACCAGATAGGTATCATCGGATTGACCGGCTTCTTTTGGGTGAATAGTATACATCGCGCTCATTTGCCGGGAAAAATCATCCAGTTCAGCGGTGCTCCCGGTTACGCCTATAAATCTGCCATTGAAATAGGAAACGTACTCCTTCAGCGATTCGGGTGTATCCCGCTTGGGGTCGACCGAAACAAAAATACCCTGAACTTCCGGAAAAACCGCCGGATTCTTCTCAAGTATCTTGAATGCTTGTCCCAACACCATCAAAGTAAGGGGGCAAACATCGGGGCAGTGGGTATAACCAAAAAAGATAAAGCTCCATTTCCCCTTCAACTCGTTCGGGCCCAGCGTTCTATTGTCGGCGGCCGTCAGTTTGAAATCCGTCAGTTCCTTTGCCTCCCAGAAAAGGTAATCTTCGATCTCTGCAGGAGCCTTAACGACTTGATCATTACTTAACTTCCAGCCAATAAAGGCCGTGACAGACAGTGCAATGACCAATAAAACCGCAAGACTCCCTCTGGTAAGCAGCAAACTTCGCTTTTTCATCGGCTATCCTTCTGGCTCGAAATAATTAATTGCCGTGTGGTTCGGCAAATTGATTCTGCTGTGCAGGCACTTTATGTTGTTTTTTTGTATTGTGCCATACAGAAAGAGACAGCCTCCAACGATACTGATAACAACATAAAAATTATCCAGTTCAAATCCTATTGTTCTGGCCAGCAGCGCGGTTATTGCGCCCAGACAGACAAGCATGCCGCCGAGGACCTGTTTTTTTGTTCCTTTGGCCGGTGTGATCACAGCACAAACCCGAGAACAAATGCCTTGTAGTGCCTCATCAGGCCGGTCATATTCATGAATGCGAGGGCCAGCAGAATGGTGCCGAAAATATTTCTTATTAGATTGGCGTTGCGCAAGGTAATTGCCCGCTTTCCTGCAAACAGAATGAGGGCAACGGATGTCATGCAGAGTGCCAGGCTGATGCCGAGTCCGTACCAGAACGCCAAATACCACCCTTCAACCGCCGTACTCCGCTGGGATGCCAGCCCCATGATATCGGAGAGCATCGGGGTAATGCATGGAGAATATATGATGGACAAGGAGGCGCCCATAATCAGGGACAGGGTGCTTAGCAGGAAGGGGCGATGCATCCGGCCGAGAAATGGTACGCGGCTGACCAGAATAATGTACAGGCCGACAAACAGGAAAAAGACCCCTGAGACTATTCTCAGGTTGCCAATGTTACCGATCAATGGTCGGCTGATATTTAATCCGGATGCGGTCAGCAGGGAATAGAAAATAGTAAAGCTTATTCCATAAGCGATACATGGCAGGATGATCCACGGGAAAATTCCACGCTCAGCCTTCTGGTCGGGTGTTGCCAGGTAAATGCCGACAATAAAAGCGATAAAAAAAGGACTGATTTGCAGGATACATATCTGCCAGATAGAGAAAAAAGAGGAGAAGCCACCCCACAATGCCATGCCGCCGCTCATTAAATAATCTCCTTAACCCATTGCCGGAATTCATCGGGTTTCTTCGCTATGTTTCCGTAGAAAGCCCGTTTCACGATTCCGTTTTTATCAATAAAAAAGGTGGTGGGTGGAGAACTGACGCCGTAGTCATTGGCGATCCGGTCTTTTTCATCATAGCCGGCCGGGAAGGGCGAATTCCATTTTTTGACAAAATCCTTAAAATTTGACCTGGAGTCCTGAATGCCGATCATCAGGAACTCGATTTGATCGTTTTGATGCGCTGCATAGGCTTGCTTCATGAGCGGCATGGATTCATTGGAGCATGGGCACCATGATGACATGAAGGTGATGACAAGTCCCTTGCCGGCATACTGTTCCAGTTGGGTTTGTTTTCCGTCGACCAATTCAATTTTGAAAGGCACGGCTTTTTCACCAACTTGAAGCAAGGGCTTGCTTACCTCATCGCTGCACCCGGATATCAATGCAATGAGGAAAAAAGAAGCGCAGAATTTTTTAAAGCAGTTTATCAAGTTCATGCTGCAGCAATTCCTCTGTAACGACACCTGAGTGGGAGTAATTGATCATCCCATTCCTGTCTATAAAGTAGGTGGTGGGTATACCATACAAGCCAAAGGATTTCTGAATCTCTGCCGTCTTATCAAGGCCGACCGGAAAGGTGACATCGTATCTTTTTATGAACTCTTTCATTTTTTCTTCGGTGTCATCGACAGCAATTCCCAGAAACACCACGCCTTTGGGTTGATAGTTGCGGACAATTTTCTCAAGGACCGGCATCTCATCCCTGCATGGCAAACACCAGGAAGCGAAAAAATTGATCAGGACAGGTTTTCCTTTATGCTCACTGAACTGGAAACTTTTGCCGTCAAGGAGCGCAAGCTCGAAATTTGGGGCAGGCTCCTTGGCCTCCGTTGAACTTGCGGAAAATCCATTTTTTGCGTTTCCTTGCATAAGCAGAAAACCGATGACGCCAAGCGCCAGGACTAACCCGGTAATGGCGAGGATAACGAGCAGTTTGTAAGAATTGAATTTCGACATTGATTATTCCTCCAGGGGAGGCACTGGTAGACTCCATTGGAATATTTTGGTTCCCATGCCTGCCGGTTTCATTGTGACCTCCAGTTCGTTTGATTGGCTGATATCAATACCAGGAAAGGTAAGCATTCCCTGAATGTGGTGTCGCTGTCCATCCCGGTAGAGAACTTTCCAGCCGATTGCGTTTTGCGGATCACCTTTGTTAACGCGGAATGTAGACATTTCCGCGAGATTCCAATCGGGAACAGACCCCCGATGAGTATTAATATAGACGATAAAAAAGGCATGCTGCTGATCTGGCGGTAAATTGCTTACACCCAGATAGCGCAACAGGCGGAAGTGTTCGGGGGGTACATAAATGATATCCAGAAACAGATCGCCTTCCCCGAAATCCATTCTCCACAGGTATTTCTTGAGAAACTTCATGGTGTTCTCTGGAAGAACAGTCGGCACATTGCTCAGAAAATTATTCTGCAGATAACGGGTGATGGTATCTGCATGGCGATCGTTTATCCCGGCACGATCCGGCGCCTTCATGCGGGTGACAACCGACTCCCATTCGGCGGCGGTCCTCGGTTTCTTTTCGATGACATCTTTGCCGTGACATTTCCTGGTGCAGGTACTTCGATAAAGGAGGGTAATTTCCCTGGAAGATAATTTCTCAACCATGTTGTGCTTGTACAGGAAGAATTTTCCTTCCCTTTGGATGCTGTCGATAACAGCGCCCGGAGTCTGGTCGGTCAGGTACATGAAGGCAAGAAAGATGACGGTTCCGCCAAGCAGCAGAAACAGGGTGATGCTAATAAGCAGTGACTTGGCTGATACCCTCATGTTTTATCTGTTTTGGTTGCGATGGTTAACGGCGGTGGGGCGCTGCAAAATCCTTGCGCTGCGACATCCAGTGCCGAATTGAATTTGCTGGAGAGGTTCTGGAACGCAATCAATGCGGTAAGCTCGATGACCTCTTCGTCGTTGAAATGGCTTTTAAGGCGCGCCATCAGGTCGGCATCCACCTGGCGGTCGGTATGGGTGACTGCTGTGGCGTAGGCCAGAGCCGCTTTGGTGCGTGCGTCGAATAGCGCAGAGGTTTCGAATTCCGGCAAAGCTGCCAGATGTGCTTCGGTCAAACCGCGCTTGATGCCTGTGGCGGAATTGATGTCAATGCAAAACGCGCACCAATTGATCTGCGACACCAGCACGGTGATGAGCGTTCGCAGTGCTGGTTCGATGGGTGATGATTTGCGGTCCAAGGCACCATAAAGCAATGACAGGCCGACAAAAACCCTGGGCGAACGTGCCCATAATCGTGCCGGCTCCAGTTCGCGGCCATAACGGCGTCGCTGATTGGCGAGGAACAGGCGGATATACCAGGGAAAACGATAGCCAGGCGGGGTTTCGATATGACTCATGAGATAACCTGCAAGATCAGTGATCCTTTACGGTGGGTCCGGGTGAGCCTTTCAGGCATCCTGCGATTTGTTGGAAAAAAGCTTTCTGACGCCAAGATAGAGGCCAAAAAACATTAATAATATCCATATAATCAATCCGACCCACAGTAAAGCCCAGTCTGTCTTATCAAAACTTCTTGTGTATTGGTAAATTTTCCCCTGAATTCGCTGAAGGGGAGCAATGCGAGCATCGTCTCCATATTTATCGATAAAATAATCCGTGATTTGTTGCTTGTTCATTCCCTTGTTGATCAGCTCACCAATTTCATTCTTCCATTCGAGGCCACAGGTCATGTTACAGTCCTCCAGAATGAGCGGACATTCACATGGACAGGCGAGATCTTTCGCAACTTCGTTAACGGTTAATGCTGAGGCGCTGGACAGGGTCATGACATAGGTTGTCGGCATGAGCAGGCAGAATAAAAGGAACGGCCTGTAGCTGAAAAGTTTCATCATGGCAGCTTACCCGGCTTTTTCTTCCGTGACCGGAGGTACCATGCAACCAACGCTATCATGCCGAAAGCGCCGGTTCCGAACAGTGCATAAATTATTGTCTTTATGTTTCTCTGGGTTTCATAAGACGTTGCCTGGGTTTGCGGTTCCTTCATTGAGGTGTATTTGATGTCAACCGAAGGCTTGGGGTCGCTCTTGACGTAGTTGATGGTGAAGGTGTTTTCCTGATTCTTCGCGACATTCTCCAGCCGGTAGATAACATGGTTAAACCCCTTGATCAGGCTGATTGAGCCGTCTTTCTGGGATACCGCAGCGTTTTCCGCGGGAAGTATGCTGAATTCAGTGCTCCGCAAAGGCTGTTGGATATCAATTTCCATAGTCTTTATCGGGTGATTTGCCTTGATTTGGTATTCAATAGCCTTCTTCTCAATTTTTACGTCAAGTTGTGGGGTGTGAAAACTGAGATAAAAATTTGGGTAAGGCAGCAGAATGCTTACCTCGTCGTAATTGTCCCTGTTGATGGTTTTGTAAAGTTGGCAGAAATGCTGGCCTTCGTGTGAGAGGCTGCAGGCATCGCTGATAACGGAGCCCTTGGGTATGAGGAAGCTTGTCTTGATGGGATAGCTTGAAACTTCTTCAAATCTGCCGTCATAAATTGCCAACACACTGGGGTCGTCATATTCGGGCATGATGGAAACCTTCATCCGGCCTATAGACAGGTCTTTCATGGCTCCGCCGGCCCCCAACGTATTTTCAGCGCCCTTGTCACACCCTGAGTTGAGGAACGCAAGGAAAAAAACAATGGCAAAACCTCTGAGGTTGCTTACTGCGCTCATGACATTAACGACCTTTGATGAGATTTGTATAAATTAACGGCAAGCATCGCTTGGAAAACGCAAACCGAGTCCAATCATGACAACTTGACCATGACGAAGTTCAGCAACTTCGCAACTACTTTTCGCCCTGAAGGATTATATCACCGAGCCAATTTCGACAGCATCGGGATCGGCTGCTCTTTTTTACGGCAGGCTAACATCTTAATTTTCTGTTTGAAAACCGGGGCCACTTTAGCGTATTGACCGTCTTAAGGAGTCTCGCGACTGCATTCACTCTTCTTCATCGCAAAAACGCAGTCCATCATGTATACTGCCCGGCGCTGTTTGAAGGAGCGCCGGCAGAATATTAGAGCGTAAACAAGCAGTGTTGCGAGATAAGGCCAATACGGTTATCACCGAAAAATATTATTTAGTCGGGTCACTACATAATGATCGAAGTCGAAAATTTAACCAAAGAATATGGCGAGTTTCGCGCCGTTGACAATGTCAGTTTTACTGTTGAAAAAGGCGAGATTCTGGGTTTTCTTGGCCCAAATGGGGCGGGAAAAACTACAATAATGCGCATCTTGACATGTTTTTTCCCTCCTACCAAAGGGAAGGCCATAGTGGCTGGCTACAATTGTTTTGAAGACTCCTTGAACGTGCGCAAAAGGATCGGCTATCTTCCGCAGAGAGTCCCTCTTTATGAAGACATGAAGGTGAACGATTATCTTCGTTTTGTGGCGGCCATCAAGGGAACGCCTGCGAAAGAGGTCAATCGAAAAGCCGCCAAAGTCATGGATGACTGTGGCCTCGGCGACGTTTCCGGCAAATTGATCAGCACGATTTCCGGGGGGTACAGGCAAAGAGTCGGCATTGCCCAGGCATTGGTCAATGACCCCGAGGTCTTGATTCTTGATGAGCCTACCGTAGGGCTTGATCCCAAGCAGATCAAGGAGATCAGAAGTCTGATCAAGGAATTGTCAGGCAAGCACACTGTTATTCTCAGCACCCATATCCTCCCGGAAGTCAGCATCCTCTGCGGCAGGGTGATCATTATCAACAAGGGAAAAGTGGTGGCAGAGGACAGACCGGAGAATCTTGCAACCGAAAGCGCACAGCGGATGTTATTACGCATCAACGGCAATGCAGAGACGATTGAGCAGGAACTTTCGCGCGTGGATGGCATTCAGCGCGTTGAAAGAGAACAGGCTTCTGGTGATGCCAACGGATTTATTGTCGTGCTTGAAGATGAGAAGCAGGGAAGGCAAGGCATCCAGGCCATGATTGAAAAAAACAGATGGGAGCTTGTGGAAATGCGTGTCTTGGAGGTTAGCCTGGAAGATATTTTCATCAAGATGGTCACAAAGGAGGAGGCATGAATATCAGGAATGTCAGCCTTATCCTCAATCGGGAGCTGAAATCCTATTTCAGCTCGTTTACGGTTTATATAGTGATCATCATGTTTTTGCTGATGACGGGTTATTTTTTCTATAACCTCATCGCCACTTTCTCGATTGTCAGTTACCAGGCGCAGTCCGACCCCATGCTGGCCAAGCAATATCAGCTGTTGAATATCAATGAGACGGTGATCAGGCCGCTGTTTGGAAGTATCGGCATCATCCTGTTGCTGATGACGCCGTTATTGACCATGAGACTCCTGGCCGAAGAGAAAAAGACCGGCACGATCGAGCTGCTTCTGACCTTCCCGGTTAATGATATTGACGTGGTGCTGGGTAAATATCTGGCCTGCCTTGTTGTAATGCTGATCATGGTATTGCTGACGGCTACCTATCCCATTCTTCTTGTCGTTCTGGGTGAGCCGGAAGTGGTGCCAATCTGGACGGGTTACCTGGGACTTGTCCTGCTGGGGGCGTCAGCCATCTCCCTGGGGCTATTCACTTCTTCATTGACGGAAAATCAGATTGTTGCTGCGTCACTATCCTTTGCCATGCTGTTCTTTTTCTGGTTTTTAAGTTATTCAGTCCAGCTGGTGTCTGCCAAACTGGGCCAATTTATTGGTTATCTTTCGATTAACGAGCATATAGAAAGCATGTCGAAAGGGGTTGTTGATTCGACGGACATCATTTACTACCTTTGCTTCATTGTTCTATTCCTGTTTCTTACGCTTAGAAGTCTAGAATCGAAGAGGTGGAAATAATGAAAGCTAAAGGATTGTTTGCGCCGCTGGGCCTGTTGTCCATTTTTCTGCTGGCGGCAGGGGGAATTACTTATGCGATAACCGGTGAGATGGACAACCTGCCATTGACGCTGATTTGGGTAGGCCTTCTTTTATTCCTGCTGTTTTTTTATATATATTTTCCCGAAATCAGGGAATTCATCACCAAGCGCTCCACCAAGTATGCCTTGAATACGGCGATCATGAGCGGGGTGTTTTTAGTAATAATCGGGCTCATTGCGGGCATGTCGGTCAAATACAAGGTGCGCGTCGATTTGACAAAAGATAGCCGGTATACCCTCTCTGACCATACGCTCAAGATCATAAAATCCCTGGAAGGGGATGTTGAAGCCATTGCATTCTATCGTGGTGACCAAAGGACGAGACAGGCGATGTCTGACCTGTTGAGTGAATATTCCTACAATGCACCTAACTTCAGCTTCCGCTTTGTGGACCCGGACCGTGACCCGATAGAAACGGCGAAGTATGGAATTACGGCTTACAGGACCACCATATTGAAATATGGCGATAAGCAAGAGATTGTCGAAGGCACCGAATCCGAAAATAAACTCACCAACTCCCTGCTCAAGTTGATCAGCAAAGATGTCAAGGTCTTCTACTTTGTCACTGGGCACGGCGAAAAGCGTATCAATAGCGATGAAGAAAATGGCTATTTGTATGTCAAGGATGCGATCGAGAAAGAAAACCATCAGGTACGCGACCTGCTGCTGATCAATACGGAAAAAGTGCCTGACGATGCTGCTGTCCTGGTGGTGGCTGGTCCAGAAACGGACTATTTGCAAGCCGAATTGGACATGATCACGGCATTCGTCAAGAAAGGCGGGCGGGTGATTTTCATGGTCGATCCCAGTGGCGGTTTGAAAAACCTTGTTAGCTACCTGGGCAGCTTCGGCTTCGAGCTTGCTGATGATGTTATTTTTGATAAGACGAGTGAAGCGTCCGGCGGCAATATTGCCATACCGGTGGTGGTGCAGTATCACAAGGATCATCCCGTCACCCGGGAATTTGAGCAGTTTACTTTTCTCCCTTTTGCCCGCTCTGTCCATATAAAAGAAGAGCCTGCCAAGGGAAGCTGGGATCTTGCAAAAACGAGCGACAAAACCTGGACGGTGACCAGCGATCTCAAGAAACTTACCAAGGAAGATGAGAACTTTGACGCTGACAGGCACAAACGCGGACCTTTCAGTGTGGTGGCAGTCACCGCAGTGGAGGTAAACCTCGGGAACAACAAGAGCAGTAAAGTCACGGACGATAAGCCCAAGAGTGATAAACCTGCGGAAGGGCAGGAAGACAGCCTGAAAGCATGGGGAAAGATCCTGGTCACGGGTGATTCCGACTTTGCCAGCAATAAATTTCTCAAGGCAGGCAATAAGGACTTTCTCCTGAACATGCTTAACTGGTTGGCAGAGGAAAATGTTCTGATATCGGTAAGGAAGAAAGAGCCGGGCCTGACGCCGCTTATGTTGACCGCCGTTCAGGGAAAAATCGTTTTCTGGCTTTCCGTGGTGATTGTGCCATCACTGCTTCTGGTGACGGGGCTTGGGGTAACCGCCAGAAGAAGGCGTAGCGCGTGAACTTCACTAAAAAGACCCTATTCTGGTTTATCGTGCTGATCGCCCTGAGTGGCGTGTTCTTTTTCTATGACAAAAAGGAAGAGGAAGTTAAGCAGTTAAAAGAAGAACAGCTGAAACTGTTACCCACCGCCGAGAAGGAAGTCTCGGAATTCTGGATAAATTACGTCAAGGAAAACCGTCAAATCAAGTTGGTTCGCGAGAACGATGCATGGCAATTGGTGCAGCCAATAAACGTTAAAGGGGATGCCAAGGCGATAGAAAAACTATTGACCAACGTCATCACAGCCAGGAAGGATGCGGTGCTGTTTGAAAAGGTTGAGCAGCCAAAATTGGAAGAACTTGGCTTGGGTGATCCTCAGATTGAAATGGGTCTGAAGTATGAAAATCTGGAAACCGTCATCGTTTTCGGAGAAAGGGGACCTACCAATAATGTGGCATACGCCATGTTCAAGGGGAGGCCGGAGATATATCGCGTACATTCAGACCTCAAGAAGGAAGTGAGCCTGGATACCTACGACTTGCGCGATAAGGTCATTCTGGATTTCGATCCGCCCAAAATGAGACGGCTCGAAATCGTGAAAAAGGGCATGCCCGGAGTGGTCGTCGAGCAGAATGAGTCAAAATGGAACCTGCTTGAACCCACGGCAGAGATGGCTTCCATGGCCAAGGTGCTGGAACTTCTCTATGTGGTAAAGAATGGTGAAATCAAGGCGTTCGCCGATGAAAGTCCTACGGATCTGGCAAAGTACGGCCTCTCTTCACCGATGTTGCAGTTGACCATATACCAAGAAAGAATAGAAAAGCCGTTTGTCCTCATGATAGGTGACAAGGATCGGGCGAAGAGGGCATATTTTGCCAAGGTTGGCCATGTGGAAAAAGTATTTGATGTCGAAGAAGACCTGGTTAACAACATCCTGTTGGGCATGAATAATCTGGCGGAGGAGAATGCCGGAAAGTAGGACCGCAGCAGAAATGACCGCCCCTGGAAGATGATTCTTCGGGGGCTCATTGTTCATACGCCTTTTAGCCCATCCGCCACCGTCGGATAATGCAGCCTCACTTTCAATTCCCGCTTCATGCGCGTGTTGGCCAGACGGCGCGATTCGTTCATGAACGACCACAGCGCCGGCGACGCGATACGTTTGATTTCCGCGCGCGGTAAACGTGGAACGTGCGGCAGGCCAAACGCATCCGCCACCACGTCGAAGTAGTCGCCCATTTTCAGATCGCTGTCGTCGCTGGCATGGTAAACGCGACACGCTCTCCCCTGTTGCAATGCCGCAATACTGATGCGCGCCAGATCATCGGCATGGATGTGGTTGGTGTAACTGTCCTCTTTCTGTGTGATGGCCGGTGTGCCCGCACGCAGGCGATCCAATGGCAACCGGTCCGCCGCGTAGATACCCGGTACGCGCAGAACACTGGCCTTCACATGATTGCGCTTCGCCCAGCTGCGGATTTGCCTTTCCGCATCCACCCGCCGTTGTGCACGCGCCGTTTGCGGGTTGAGCGGATGCGATTCGCTCACCCGGGCGCCGCCGCAATCGCCATACACGTCGCTGGTGCTGATATAGATAAGGTGCTTGGGCTGTGTGCCACGCGACAGCGCGCTGAGCAGGCTGCGTGTACGCATATCGCGGGCGCCGCTGTTTGTCGGGGGGGCAAAGTGCAGCACGGCGTCCGCCAGTCCCGTGATGCGCGCGAGGCTGGCGCGATTATCCAGATCACCGACAATCGGCAGCACGCCGAGCAAGCGTAACTTTTCCAGGTAGGCCGGGTTGCGGATCAAGGCAAATACCCGATAGCGGTGTGCCAGCAACGGAATGGCGCGCATCGCCACGTCCCCGCATCCGGTGATCAGCAAGCGTTTCATGCACTGCAACGTGCAATAAATGGCCGGACTGGCAAATGAATCATTCTTTCGTCGTTGCCATTGCCTGCTGGTAATGTTTGAATGCCTCGTCGGCTTTGCCCAACCGATCTGCAAGTTGCCCCAATGCAGTGAAGGCAGCACGGCTGGGGGCGATACTGACGCTGGCGTCCAGGTAGTTTTTCGCCTTGCCCCAAAGTTTTTGATGCAAACACAGCTTGCCGAGCGCCAGCAACAATCCGGCATCGTCCCTGTGCTGATTGAGCCACTTCTCGGCTTGTTCGATTTGCGCAGTCATCCCACTGGGTTGGCCGCCTTCGGGCAGACAATCGCCATACAGCGCTACCAGCTCGCTGTCCCATTGCGCGTTCAGGCTATCGGAAAGCAATTGCTGCGCAAGCGAACAGCCACCATGCTGAGCCAGTGCACGCGCGGCAGCGGCAGCAATCTTGCCGCGTCGCTTGAAGTCGCCAGGGATATTTTTCAGGCAGGTGGTCAGATCGTCCAGATTTTCCTGCTGACGGATCTTTTCCAGCCAGGCCTGCTGGCGTAATTGCGACGCCACCGTCACGTCGATAAGTTCGCGTTGCTCAAGCTGGTCGAGCACTTTCAACGCTTCATCCCAATTGCCCGCCTGTTGCTGCGCTTTCAGCTCCAGCGACAATGCTCCGGGATGACCCTTGATTCCGCTCGCGCGCAATTCGCTCAGAGCATGCAGCGCGGCGCGCGGATCGCGCTGATCAAGCATGAATTTTGTGGTGGCCATCAGGCGCATGGTGGAATCGCCAACCGTCTTGCCTTCGTTGGCGGACAAGTAAGCGTCGCGTTTTTCGTATTCGTGCAATTCGTGCGCGGAGCGCGCCGCGATAATGGGATGCAAGGCGGAGGTGTCGCCCAGTTCCATCGCGCGCGCCGAAGCCTTTTCCGCTGCGGCATAATGCCCTTCAAAGAATGCGCTGAGCGCCTCGTCCAACAGCTTGCGCGCCTTGGTCTGTGCCCGTTCCAAACGGAATTTTTGCACGTATCCAGGCAGTTGCGTGGTGATATGGATCAGGCGCAGCAGCGCATAGGCAAACACAAAAGCGAGCAGCAGCAGAATGATGAACAGCGTAAGCGACAGTTCGATGCGATACGGCGGGTATACCAGCAGCACGTAGGCGGGATTATGCGCTGCAGTGGTGAGCGCAACCGCAGCGGCGAACAGAAATAATAGCCAGAACAGATATTTCATCGTGCCGTCTTGCTGTTCACGCTGCGCCCGGTTGCATTTGGTCGCCCCTCAAAACTCGCCTTTGGCTCGTTTGGCCGTGCCTCGAAACTCGCCTTCGGCTCGTTTTCATGCGTCAGGCGGTAATTGCGCACAGCCTGCAGGCTGGGACTGATGTCCGGCAGTTCAATGCTGATACTGGATGCAGCAATCTTCTTTAGCCCGGCAAGCATCCGCGTACCCTCGTTCGACTTGACGTCGAAATAACGCGCCGTCCAATGTTGCGCGGTTTTCAACTCTTGGCGGAAACTGTCCTCGTCGCGCGACAGCAAGGCAAGGCGCGCCGATAACAAACGCAGCTTGAGGTTTTCGCGCAGGAAAAATTCCTGGTTCGGAGGCAACAGCGGCGCATCAGTCTTGCCAATGTCTTCAATACGCACTAGTTGTTTCGCCTCGTGCCAGATTTCGCGTGACAGCCTTTGCCAGGCTGTTTCATCTTTTAACGCAGCAGGCTGCGCGGTCTCCCCATTCTTTGCTGCGCGCTGCTGATAAACCAGCGGTAGTCCATCGACGGCTGCCATCAGTTTGTCGAGTTGAAAATTGATGCCAGCGATATCCACGCCGGGCAATGCACGCAGCTTGTCCATATCCTGGCTGATGGCCTTGCGCAGGCCATTGAACGCCGGCCGGTCCATGCGCTGCAAACGGGCATCGGCACTCTGCATGGCGATCAGCGCCGCTTTGACATTGGCCGACAATTGCAATTGCTGCCCGGCAATCAGCAGCATCTGCTCGACCTCTGCCAGCGCGGTTTCGTCGCGGCTCACCGACAGGTCGTTGTACAGAACTTCCAGCGCGGCGCGCTGATTCTGCGCTTCGGCATAACGCGCCTCCAGCGCCACCATCTTGGCGGAAAGTTCGCGCATCTCATCCTGGCTTTGACCCAGCAACATCTGATTGGCCTTGCTCACGCCATCCATTTCGGCGATTTTTTTTGCAAGTTGTTGTTGCATGTCGTTAATGGCGCGATGTCCGTCCAGCCATTGCCACAGAAAAATCACCGCCAGCACTGCCAGCGTCAGTTGCGTGAGATTCATTCTGGAGATGGCCGCCGCAAAAAGGTTCTGGTGCGGCGCGCGGTCCGCGACGTACGGCGGCGACTCCTCGCTCTCGACGCGGCTGGTATTTTCTGCTGGTTGCGGCTGCTCGGTCATATCGGGTTCCCCGGAGAGCCGGTGCCGGAACACTGCTCCCTGTTCTCTGTTCTCTGTTTTGCCCATGCTACCAAACCGGACACCAAGCCGTCATCCCCCGCGCCGGTATGCAACACCTGTTGCCAACCCTGCTGACGTGCCAGCCCGGCGATGCGCCTGTGCGGCACGAACAGCGGCATATCACGCAATACAGCCCGCGCATTGCCATCCAGCATCCGCCACAGATAATCCAGCGCCTCGCTGCTCGTCACCGTTATCGCATCCGGCGCATCATTGAGCAGTGCGGCCACATTCAGTTGCGATTTGCTGCGCTGATAGCAGGTGACATATTCCACCATTGCCCCGCGTGCTTTGAGCGTATTGCCCAGCAACTCGCGCCCGCCATCGCCGCGAAAAATCAAGACACGCCATCCGGCAATGTTTTGCAGCTCCGGCAAGGCCAGCAAACCCTCGCTGTCAAAATTCTCGGTGGGGGCAATGATGTCGGCGATGCCCAGTTCACGCAACGCTTTTGCGCTGCCCTGCCCGACGGCGGCAATTTTCAGGGCAGGCGGCAAATCGCCAGCGGCACGAATTGCCGCCATCCCGTATTGCACCGCATTCGGACTAATGAAGATGGCGAGACCGAATTGGGCGATGCGCGAAATTTGCTCGCGCAAGGCCGGCTGGTCGGTGGCAGGAGCGATTTGCAGCAGCGGAAACAACAAGGCCCTGCCACCGGCGCGTTCGATGTATTGCATCAGCCGTGCGGCTTGCGCACGCGGGCGCGTGACGACGATCTTCAGTCCGGCCAGCGGTTGGTTAATGTGCAACTCGCGCAGCGATTCGTTTGCCCCCTCGCCCGAGGATTGAAGATTGCCTTTCACGTTCGCCTCCTCTCCCGCCAGCGGGAGAGGATTGAGGTGAGGGGTTTTCCCCGGGAGAGGGCTGGGGTGAGGGAAACGGGCATAGCCGGACTTCATTATCAATGATGTATGCCATGCCCGTTAGCCATTCAGGGCAGCAAGAATTTCACCCGCGCCCTGGGCCAGCAAGGCATCGGCAACCCGCTTGCCCAGCGCCTCGGGATCGGCGACATCACCGGTCATTTCGGCGCGCACCATGCGTTTGCCGTCCGGACTGGCGACGAAGCCGCGCATCCGCAGCCTGCCGTTCCGCACCTCGGCGAAGCCGCCCAGCGGCACCTGGCAACTGCCCGCCAGCACGCGGCTCATGGCGCGTTCCGCCAATACGCAGGCGGCGGTATCGGAATGATGCAGCGGCTGCAGCAGGGCGATCACGTCGGCGCGATCGGCGCGGCATTCGATGCCCAGCGCGCCCTGGCCGACGGCAGGCAGGCTGTCGTCGCTGGAAATGACATTGCGGATGCGCTCGCCCAGCCCCAGGCGCTTCAGTCCGGCGGCGGCGAGGATGATGGCGGCATACTTGCCTTCGTCCAGTTTGCGCAAGCGGGTCTGCACGTTGCCGCGCAACGGTTCGATTTTCAGATGCGGAAAGCGCGCGCGCAACTGGCTCTCGCGGCGCAGGCTGGAGGTGCCCACCACGCTGCCCGCCGGCAACGCGGCCAGGTCTTCGTATTGATTCGAGACAAAAGCATCGTGCGGGTCTTCGCGCTCGCCGATGGCGGCTAGTGTAAAACCCTCCGGCATGTGCATCGGCACATCCTTCAGCGAATGCACGGCAAGGTCGGCGCGCCCGTCTTCCAGCGCGGTTTCCAGCTCTTTCACGAACAGTCCCTTGCCGCCGATTTTTGACAGCGTCACGTCGAGAATCTGGTCGCCCTGCGTGGTCATGCCGAGGATGCTGACGTCGGTTTGCGGATATAATGCGCGCAGCCTGTCCCGGATGTGTTCTGCCTGCCACATGGCCAGCGCGCTTTCGCGCGAGGCAATCACTAAGCGGGAAGGGAAAGCTGTTTTGCTCATTTGGATTTCCTGAATCTTGTTGATTATGCGCCGCGCATTCTAACATGAGGCGCATCGTATTTTTCGTATACAGAGCCTATTTCAGTAGGTTCCATAAAGTGTGATGACCCTGATTTCCGCTCCCGCTGATATTTCCAGCAAGGATTTGCCATTGCGCGAAGACGTGCGCCTGCTCGGGCGGATTTTTGGCGACACCCTGCGCGAACAGGAGGGCGAGGCGTCCTTTCAGTTGATCGAAAACGTGCGCCGCGCCGCCATCCGCTTTCGCAAGACCCAGGATGATCGCGATCGTGAGCAACTCGAGCAAATGCTGGATGCATTGTCGCCCGGCGAAACACTGGTCGTGGTGCGCGCCTTCAGTTACTTTTCGCAGCTGTCCAACATTGCCGAAGACTTGCATCACAACCGGCGTCATCGCGTCCATCTCAAGGCGGGCAGCGCGCCGAGGGACGGCAGTCTGCTGCTGGCGCTGGAGCGAGTCGGAAAAAAGCACGTCAGCAAGGGAGCCCTGCAGGCCTTTCTCGATAGCGCACTGATTTCGCCGGTGCTGACTGCACACCCCACCGAAGTGCAGCGCAAGAGCATCCTCGATTGCCAGTTGATCATTTCCAGCCTGCTGTCCAATCGCGACCGCATCGATATGACGCCGGACGAGCTGGCGGAGAACGAAGCGGCCTTGCGTCGTTTCGTGCTGCTTTTGTGGCAGACCCGGATGTTGCGCACCGCCGGATTAACCGTGCGCGACGAAATCAATAATGGCCTGGAGTACTATCGCTATACCTTCCTCAATGAAATTCCGAAGATATATGCCACCCTGGAAGAACAACTGCAGGCGCGTTTCGGCAAAGACACTCGCATTCCGCCGTTACTGCGCATCGGCAGCTGGATCGGCGGCGACCGCGACGGCAATCCGTTCGTCACCTACGATGTCATGCTGGATGCGGTGCAGCAGCATTCCGCGCTGGTGCTCGAGCACTATCTGAACGAAACCTATGTGCTGAGCCGGCGCTTGAGTCTGACCGATCATCTGGTGGAGGTCAGCGACGAATTGCGCCAGCTTTCCGACGCCTCGCCGGACAGGGATGCTGCCCGCGCCGACGAGCACTATCGCCGCGCGCTGAACCTGGTTTATTCGCGCCTGTCCGCCACTGCCAGACAACTGGGCCACGAAATCTCGCACCCGTCGCCGATGGGCAAGGACGCACAGCCTTATGCCACGCCGCAGGAATTCATTGCCGATCTGGATGTGCTGATCGACTCGCTGCTCAGCCATGGCGCGGTGCATCTGGCGCGCGGACGGCTCGCCAACCTGCGCCGTGCCGTCGAGGTGTTCGGTTTCCATCTGGCGCCGCTGGACATGCGCCAGCACAGCGCGATTCATGAGCAGACCTTGTCCGAGTTGTTCTCGAACAGTTCTGACAAGGTCAAGTATAAGGACTTGAATGAGGCGCTGCGCCGTGAGGTGTTGCTGGCCGTCTTGCAAGCCGGCAGGCCGCTGCTCGCCGATATTGAGCAATATCCTCCCGCAACACGAAGCGAGTTGCGCATCATGCAGGCTGCCGCACAGATTCATCAACGCTATGGCCGCGAAGCGCTGCCCAACTACATCATCTCCAAGACCGATGCGGTAAGCGACATGCTGGAAGTTGCCCTGATGCTGCAGCAGGCCGGGTTGCTGGAAGGCGGTAAAAACCCCGCGTT
>Ga0209212_1004272_pt1 | contig 17820 bp, 20 predicted proteins | sample RifGroC2_FD_183996 | JGI IMG/M metagenome (GOLD analysis project Ga0209212, IMG submission 183996) | Groundwater microbial communities from Rifle, Colorado, USA - Groundwater C2 (SPAdes) (version 2) | ecosystem: Environmental > Aquatic > Deep subsurface > Groundwater | place: Rifle, Colorado...
GCAGCAAAACCATGACAGAAACATACTGCTCGATGAGAGTGGCCGTGCTCACGTTCGACAGCGTCATTCCCCTTTTGAGTAATAGCGGTCCGATTCCCCAGAGCGCGCCGGATACGAGGGCGTAGAACACACCTGTCTGCAGATCCCCAGTCATGACTTTTAATTAGCAGGAAAACGCTCCCGACCGCAATCGAATCTCCGATTTGATCCCCGGATGAACAAGGAGAGGTTTGCGAGTTAATATCATTAATGATACTGTTTTTTAATGAACGGACTCCTTGAGCGGGCGAGAAATAATCCTCAGTCTTTCACCTTCAGGGAGCTCCAACAATTAGCCGAAAAAGCGGGCTTTCGGCTCAGGCGTATTCGTGGTAGCCACCATGTTTATTCACGCAAGGGAGTCGTTGAAATAATAAATCTCCAACCAAAGGGTAGAATGGCCAAACCTTATCAGGTGCGGCAGGTTGTGGGTCTGATTGACAAGTACGGTTTGCTAAAGGAGAAATAAATCATGGCTGAGCCTTTCCCTTACCGGATCGTAATTCGCTGGAGCGACGAGGATTCTTCTTATATTGCCGAGGTCCCCGAGCTCCCCGGGTGCATGGCCGACGGCCCAACTCCCGAGGCCGCCACCAAGGAGGCAAAAAAGGCGGCCCAGTTATGGATAGAGGTCGCTAAAAAGGAAAAGCGGGAAATTCCTGAACCCATTGATAAACGGCGCTATAGCGGGAAGTTTGTCGTACGCGTTCCTCCCGAACTCCACCGGGAATTGGACTTCGAGGCCAAATCGCAGAAGGTTTCTTTAAATCGCCTTGTCACTCTAAAGCTCGCCTCATGAGGGGGGGGCAGGTCAGAAGGCAGAATCTCAAAACAGGCAGTTCTCAAACTCGGCGCTGCGCTGGCTTTGTCGTCTGCTTTGGTAAGCCAGTTAGCTGATGCGCAATGTGCTGGCTCTTGTGCTGGCGGTGGAGGCGGAGGTAGCTGTGGGTGTGAGAGTAGTGGTAGTGGGTCAGGAAGTTCAGGAGGTTCTAGTGCAGGAGGTCGAAACTCAGTTACCTCAAGGCATTACGGATAAAACGCTATACGTTATGGCTTCTCCGGATTTACGGTTTTAAGCTTCTCGTTCCGAGCGGCCTCCAATAACCAACCATCAGCAGCAACGAAGGTTACCTCGTCACGCAAAACCCGCTCTAGCCAGAGGGCAGACGCCAGATGGATAGCGTCAGCCCCTCGCAACGGGTATTTCTCGGTCAGGCCACAAATGACCGGCAGAAGATCATCCTCCAACTCTACGATGTGGAGAAGCTTCCAGTCCTCCTGAAATCTTTGAAATCCTACAAGGTGGACTCTTCTATCCTTAGGATTTTCCCGGTTTTTGCGGCCAAAGGCCGCACATATCTCAGCATAACTGATTTTAGAAATGCTACACCCGTCGGCACCAGACAGAATTTCACGGACCCGATGTGTCCCTGGTTCCTGACTGTAGTTTTTGATCAGCGCGCTGGAATCAAGGTAGATCAACGACGGTCTTCTATAATGATCCGCGAAAGCGGCTTTCCCTTAACTTTAATCGGCGGAGTCTTGAGATCGAAGCAGCCTTTCTTTAAGGGCAATCGAATCTTCCCTTGCTTTGCCAGAATTGCCAGACGTTCTTCTACAGTAGCTTCGGCCTCGGTGCCATCCAGAGGACGGATGAGGGCTATAGGCTTGCGCCTGTCAGTAACAACAAGCCGTCCACCCTCCTTAACAAGGCGCAGGTAGTGAGTTAAGCGACTCTTTAAGTCTCTAATGCCTACATTTTGCATAGGTCACCTAGAATGTAGTCATTATAGTCACATTACCCGATTTGTCAACGGCACACCGGGACTGGAAATTACAAATCCCCGCCGTGGGCGAGCTTCTTTCCCGGACCGGCCAAGAGAAGCGCCAAGAGACCGCCTAAAAGCGCGAGGTTAAGGTCATAGCCGCCGGCAAATCCAACCTTGAGCGTCACCGTGAGCATGGCCACGATCATGACACCCATGAGCAAAATAGCCGCGGTTCTTGTCCCAAGCCCGAGGATCAGCGCCACTCCACCCAAAAACTCGACTCCGGCTACGAAGGGAGCCATCAGCTCCGGCGCCGGAACGCCGTGTTGCTGGAGAAATCCGGCAAAGCCTTGAAGGCCGCCGAAAAGCTTCAGCGCGCCGTAAGCGATAAAAACTCCGCCTACGAATAACCGCAGAACGAAAAGAGAATAGTCACGACAGGGACCGAAGATTTTTTCCAGCATATGCCCTCCTTTTTCTTGGTTGCCGCTTCTTTTTCCGCGCAGACCGATCTGCTATATTCGCCATGTATAGCCCAATGACACGTCGACAATCAAGTTTTCTTTTTCCTCTCTTTCTCCTCGCCTTTCCGGCTTCAGCTCTATCCCAAGCCCCCGCACATCCCATTTACAAACTCCAAAACAGCCCCGGCCTAACGGTCACCGAGCAGGGCAGCTGGAAGGTGATCCACAAAGGGGCAGAGTTCCGCAAGCTGGCCCTCCAGCGCGCTGACCCCTTCCAAATGATCGATTTAAAGCTGGTCCGCTTCGATACCCGCTGGATTTTCCCGCACATCGTGCGCAGCGCTCAGCATAACTTGAAAGGGGCCAACGTGAAAACCATGGCAGAGAAAAGCGGGGCCATGGCCGCGATCAACGCCAACTACTTCGACGAAAAGGGGAAGCCGCTTGGATATCTCAAGGGGGCAACCGATGAGGTGATCTCGCTCATCTCCAAGAGCTCTCTCTTCACCGGCATCTTCGCTATCAAGAACCACTTTCCTTTTATCATCCACCGGGATCAATTCTCCCCTGAACTCGCTGATGAGGGACTCCAGGCAGGACCATTGCTGCTAACCAAAGGAACGGCGTTACAAGTAATGCGCGGGGCTGGCAAACAGAGCCGGCGCTCCCTGATCGGCATCGACAAGGAGCAGAGGCTGATCATCGCAGTCACGGATAGCCTCCTGGGTGGATTGAGCTGGGTGGAAGTGCAGGAGATTTTCGGCTCCGGACAGTGGCAGGTGCAGACCGCCGATCTCCTCAACCTCGACGGCGGCGGATCAACCCAGCTCTATGTTAAGGGAGTTCAGCTCGAGGAACACGTGCCCGGCACCACCGAGGTGCCCGTGGCCATCGGCTTTTTCCAAAAAGGACACTGAACAAGTTTACATTACTCCCGGTTCCCACAAGCCTCCAACACCACCTGACAGGGCTTCCCAAGAGAACGAAAAAAAATTTCATCAGGAAGAAAAGAGCCCTCCCCATTTTTCATTAACTTCTTTTTTGAGCTTTTCCTCTACATCCACCACATCCGGGAACTCGCTCCTCCACTCGTAGGGGCGGCAGGCGTCGATGATCGCACGGGAATTAAGTCCCTTTCGCTCTGTGGGAATGGCAGGATCCAAGGGCCCACTCCAGCAGCGTCGAATAATCTCTATGGATGATGCCGGATCAGAGCGCGTACAGACCGCCCACATGACGTCGTTGAGATCAGCCACATCGATATCGTCGTCCACGACGATCACATAGCGGCCCAGATAGGCCCCGGCGCGGCAGAAGGAAGCGATCAAGGCCGCCTGTCTGGCGTGGCCTGGATAGCGCTGACGAATAGAGACCACGGTTAAGAGACGGTGCCCCCCCACCTCGTGAGACCAGACTCCCACCACATCCGGCACGCCGGCTTTTTGCAGCTCCGCCTTGATCTGGCCGGCCCGGGCAAAGCAGGTAGCCATCGTGCCAACCGCATAAGGGGGACGGCCAGGAGGGTTGCCCAGGATGATCGGGTCATTGCGATGGTAGATGGCTTTCACCTGAAAGAGGTTCTCTTCCCGAACCGAGCTCGCGTAGTAACCGGTCCACTCTCCGAAGGGGCCTTCAGGGGCGGTCTTGTCCGGCAGGACTTCGCCCTCAATCGCGATCTCAGCGTGGGCCGGGATGGGGAGACCGGTAAACTCTCCAGGGACGATCTCGATGGCTCTGCCGCGCATTCCTCCTGCCCACCCATACTCGGACTGACCATAGGGGATCGCTTGAGAGCCCGCCAGGAAGAGGAGCGGATCATGCCCGACGCTGATTACCATGGGGCAGGGTTTCCCTTTCTCGAAGTATTTGGCGCGATGGATCCTCCCATCCTTGCCCGGAGAGATGTAGCAGATAAGATGGTTCCGATCCAACACCATAGTACGGTAGACGCCGAAATTGACCCAATCACCGTCGGGGTCGCGCGTGATCGTGATGCTGCCGGTGCCGATGTAGCGGCCCCCATCCTTGGAGTGCCACTTAGGAGCGGGAAACTTGAGCAGATCTATCTCGTTTCCCTTGAGGATATTTTCCGTGACCGGTCCGTCCTCCACCCACACGGGAGGAATAGGCTTCATGGAGATATGTTTCTCGCGCCACACATCCACGTACTGAATTTTGGAGAGCCCCAGGGGAAGGCGGGCCGTCACGGCAACCCGGCTAAGAGAGTAGAGGGAGTTGGTCAGGACCCGAAAACCGCGCGGGTAATCCTTGATCTCGTCGAAGAGAAGGGCGGGCGCCCGGGGCCGCCTTCGGGCAAGGTCGGTGATGGCACCGATCTCCTGATCCCAATGAGCGCCGTTCAGCCGCTTCAGCTCGCCCATCCCCTCAATCCGCTCCAGCCACTCGCGCAAATCACGGTAACTCATGGTCCACCTCTTTTCCTCAAGATTCTCCGCGTCTCCAAGTTGTGGTTAAGCGCCTTGGCTCCAGGGAGACTTCCTATCGTCGAAAAATCTCGTGGTATTCCTTTTGAACTTCTTCGTAGCGGTCGGAGATTTTTGTGTTGACAAAAAAGACCTTTATTTTTTTGAGATCCTGCTTGGGAGTAGGGGCAGGAATATCCAGGTGGGCGGTAACTCGATCGAAACTCCTCAGCAGGGATTGGGCCTCGTGTGAGAGAGCAAACTCGACAAAAAGTCGCGCTGCGTTGGGATGGGGGGCGTGAGCGGAGATCGTGATCACGCTGGGCGAAGCGACAACCGGATCGGTCGTGTTCGCCCAATCTACGGGCGCCCCTTTGGCTTTCATTTCCTCAATCCGATTGGCGTAGGCAATGGACAGCGGAAATTCCCCGGCTGCCGTCAGCTGCGCAATGAGGGTGTGCCCATTCCGAATCGATGGGCTTTGGGCCACGAGCCCTTTCATCAATCTCTGCGCTTTCTCCCTTCCCCAGTAGAGCCAGAGGGCGCCGTACAGCTCGATCTCTTCATCCAGACCGATCTTTCCCTTCCACTTAGGGTCGAGAAGCTCCCACCAGTCCTTTGGCGCATCCCTCTCAGGGACGAGCTTGGTGTTGTAACTGAGCGCGTACTGGCGGACGTAAAGAGCTGTCCAGTACCCGTCGTCGTCTTTTAGTCCAGGCCAGATTCGGCCTCTCGTCTGAGCCTTATAGGGCGCGAGCAGGCCGCTGCGCATGAGCAGGCCGGTATTGGTAATGCTGGTCGAGTTGACATCGAAGGTGTGCCGCCCCGCCCTGGCCTCCGTCAGGATCTTCGCGCGCATCTTGTCTCCTTCGAGGCGGAACAGCTCAGTCTGAATAAAGGGATGCTTCTTCTCAAAGGCGGCGAGCAGCGCCCGGCTTTCAGGAACGGTCAGGACCGTGTAGTAGACAAGCTTCCCTTCTTTTTTCGCGCCCTCCATAAAGGCCGGCAAGGACTGCGCGTGAAGGGTTGTCACAGAGAAGAGAAAAAGCGACGTCAAGATCCACTGGCCTGCATAAAAAGTGTTCATGAAGCGAACCCTCCCGGGTGCTGATTTCCGAGGATGCTCATATCTATAATGTCTTATGGACCTGCCTCTCACGCGGCGTAGAGCTTGTCGATAAAGCCGCTGTCGTCAATGACTCGCAGATAGTGGAGGTCCCACGGTTCGAGGGGACTTACATCATTATGGACCTTAGAGTCCTTCCCGGCATCCAGATCGAAAACATTCTGGATCGCAGCGGCTAAAGGATACGGTTTGCGCAAAAGGAGGTTCGCCCACTCCCGTTGGAGGTGAACGTAGTATTCTTCGTCGTCCAATCCGAAACGCTTTGCCAGGTTTCTCCGCAAGATTCCGACCACCTCATCGGGACGGGTTTTGAAGAAGTGAATAGCTTCAATCAAGGCCTTAAGGAAGACGGTAACCGTATCTTCGTTATTCTTAATATAATCCGTCGTGGTCAGAATGGTTGTGTTGTGGATCACAGGTCGTTCCGGCAAGCCTAATATCTTCAGTCCTTTTTTCTTGCCATAAAGATCGAAGGGCATATCCACTAATGTGGCGCTTGCCTCGCCCGCCACCACCCGATCCACGTAGGCGAGAAGGTTTCCAGACATCGTTTCGATCGGGTAAATCTCGAACTCTTCCCTCTTGAGTCCGCAACTTTCCAGAATGGCCGCGAGATTTCCCGATATACAGGGAACTTTCAAATGGCAGAGAATTCTTTTGCCTTTGAGGTCCTGGATGGAGGTGATCTCAGGTGAAACGAGCAGACGGTCGTCCCAGTTGTTTTGGGTTTGAGCCAGATAAACGAAGCGTTTTTCTCCGCGCGCCCGGGCCCGATAAGTCTCATGATGCACACCGCTGACGAAGTCGATCTCTCCGGCAAGCAGCAAGCGGGTTCGGTGGGCCATGGTCGGAGCCTTGGCCCCTCCCACCACGTCAACCTCGATTTCAAATCCATATTTCTGCGTCACGCCGGACTCTTTGAATACCGTGAGGAGCGGTAGGTGCGATGGATCACTGGCGAGAAGGGCGATCGTGCGGGCCATAAAATTTTCCTCTATTACCCGGTTAGTTTAAACTTCCATTATCCCAAGCAGGAGGGAATGTCCAGCCCTGTCTGGAAGCCCCGCCTCAAGTTGACATAACGCACCATTATCGGATAATCTCCGGCCCGAATGGATCAGACGTTAAAGGCCGATGAGATCGTGAGGGAAGTGAAGCGCGCCGGCATTCGCATTGTGGTGGCGCTGCCGGACCGCATGACGAGCGAGCACTTGCTCAAGCCCATCCTGCGCAACCCTGACTTCCGGGTCCTTCAGGTGTGCAAAGAAGACGAAGGCATCTCGATCTGCAGCGGCCTTTACTGTGCCGATCAGAGGGCCCTCCTTCTCATCCAGTACACCGGCCTTCTCGACTCGATGAATTCCCTCTCCAGGATCGCTGTGGAAGGGCAAAATCCGGTCTGCATGATGGTGGGGCTTTTGGGCAAGGAACCGGGCGTGCCGCCGGCCCAATCCAAGCGTTACGGCCTGCGGATTGTCGTGCCGATCCTGGACGTCATGGGGATTGAGCACCATCTGATTGAGAGCTCCCAGGACGTCTCGAAAATCGCTCCCGCGGTGGAGCGGGCTTACGCCAATTCAATGCCGGTGGCCTTGCTCATTGGGAGGGAGCCCGCTTAGCCATGATGAAGCGAGACGAATGCCTCAAAGTTCTGGCCCGCCATCGCAGCAACGAGATCGTAGTGGCGGTGTGGAAAGCGGCGCACGAATGGATTCACATCTCTCCGAGCGATCTCAATTACACGTTTGTCGGGGCGATGGGCCAGGGCGCATCCCACGCCCTCGGGCTGGCTGTTGGCCGGCCCGACAAACGGGTGATCGTACTCGACGGAGACGGCAGCCTGCTGATGAATCTTGGATGCCTGGTGACGATCGCCAACGCCGCTCCGAGGAATCTCGTTCACTGTCTCTGCGAGAACGGGGTTTATGAAACCAACGGCAGCGTGGCCGTGCCCGGAGCCGGGCGCGTCAGTTTTACCGGCCTCGCCCGCGAGGCGGGCTATGCCAAAGTCTATGAGTTCTCCCTTCTTGAGGACTGGGACCGGGCGCTCGACCGTATCCTCAAAGAAGACGGCCCGATTTTCGTCGACCTGAAAGTGGAGATGGGGGAAGACTACCCGGAGGATTTTCGCCGCCTCTACAGCATCCAGCACAGAGAGGCCTTCCGCCGGGCGTTAAAGAACGCCTGACGCCGGCTTCGACCCTTTCCTTACTCAGGTAATTTTAACCCCGACTCAGGCCCTTATGTCTGGAAATGTCGACGCTGCTGTTTTACCGTACAGCTTCGGCGATATGGCAAAAAGGGCAGGGTTGCACTCCTTGGGGGGGCAACTGGTGGTTCCGTTGCAGTCGAACGTGCTCTGTTCCTCAAGAGATCTCATAGCCAAATCGCCGGATCTCGTGGCCCGTCTGATTCAGGGGATGATCGAGGCAGTCGTATTAATTCACGATCCGAGTCACAAAGAAAACGTGAAGGAGATTCTCAAGAAAAACCTCCGGTTTTCTAAACCGGAGGACGCCGAGGCGTCTTATAAGCTATTGCGCACTATGAATACGCTTGATGTGGGTCCCAATACCGAGGGATGGAGGACGATCCAAAGAATCGTCTCACGCGTGAACCCGAAGGTCCGGCAGGTGAACCTGGAGGAGGTGCTTAACCCGAGATTGGTCCAAAACCTCGAAGCGAGCGGGTTTGTAGCTGAGATGAGAAAAAAATTGGGGCAGTAGTCTAAGGGCTGGAAACTTAACCCTAATCCGACAATAACTTACCGGCACCGAATCCTTTCAAGCTTCGTTGAATCCCATCTCATCCTACACCCCCGTAAAATTACTCCTTTATCGCGTTTGCTTTTGCCGTTGGTTATGGATACAGTATGTACATAATGCAGTGGGAGTGGGACGATGCCAAAAATGTTGCCAACACCGAAAAGCACGGCGTCTCCTTTGAGGAGGCATTGCAAGTGTTTACTGATCCAAATGGAATTGAAAAAGAAGATCTCGCCCACTCAACGCCAAAAGAGAGGCGGTTCTGGCGAACTGGAAGGCTCAAAAGTGGCCGAATTGTAACCGTGGTTTATACGCTTCAAGGAGATAACATCCGGCTCATTTCGGCGCAGGAGCGCCGCCGTGAAAGGAGGGAATATGAGCAAGCAAAGAAAGGAGCGAAGGGTTAGTCCTCGCTTCCGGAAGATCCCGCGGCCTCAAATCTTTGAGGAACGAGAAATCGCGCTCTCTAACGCCAAGGTCAACATCCATATAAGACTGGACGCTGACCTTGTGGCCCATTTCAAAGAAAAGGCCAAGCGAGAAGGAAGTAAGTACCAGTCTCTTATTAACCAGCATCTACGTGAAACGGTTTTCAAGGAGCGCAACCTTGAGGGCCGGTTGCAGCAGATTGAGGAGCGACTGGGAATCAACTGATCTTGTATCGGGGAAAGAGGATAACTCCGATTTTCTCTATTATCTTCAAAAATCATTGCGCGAGTTCCATATTTGGACTTTTCCCCTTTACCGGTACGGACAGCCTGTTGGGCAGCTTCAGCCCCTTCGGGTATTCCGCTTGCGCCCCTGGTGAGCCATCTCTGTTCAAAGATTTTCAGCAGGCGGCCTCCGCTTTTCTCCGGCAGACCCCTTTCATTCAATAATGTGCCGCGTCATGGGTCCGTCCCATCGCCACCGCATGATTGATATTAGGCTAGTCAGCCCGGCAGATCGCCTTTGACTGTGAACGCGGTCCCTTAGCCTGATACACTGCGGGCTGATATCCAGCTATACCGCTCTACCGGCGGGGTTTGCCGGGAATAATATCTTGACAAATTCTGGTTAGGTGGGTGATATTGCGTGCATGTTCCAGTCTTATTGTACCCGACAGAGAAACTTAATATCCCGCCGGAATTCCGGCAGTAGACTTAATAGTTAGCCGTGGCGGGGCACCTGTGGTAGAAGTGGTTTGTGGCGCAAACGACCGAAACTCCTCTGCCACGGTTTGGAAAAGATGGTGATCTTCCACCTGGCATTTACCGTAGCACCCTGCGGGAGACGCTTCGCCGCTTCGGCAAGGGATCACGGCAGCGGTTCGCTGTGGCGCAGCGGCTTGAACGAATCTATCACGTCGCGTTCGGCACGGGTCAATTGGCTCGGTTTCTGGTTTTCGGATCGTTCATCACCGCTAAGAGGGAGCCGGCTGACGTGGATGTATTCCTGCTGATGGAGGACACGTTCGATGTGGAGCAACTTACCGGCGAGGCCCGAGTTCTTTTCGACCATGCGGCGGCGCAGGCGCATTTTGGAGCAAGCGTGTTTTGGCTACGCAGGCTTGCAGCGCTCGGAGGCGAGGAGCAGGCTATTACCGGGTGGCAAATCAAGCGCGACGGAACTTACAGAGGAATCATCGAAATCGTGGAGGAGCAGACATGATTGCAAACGATAACGAACTCAAGGTGACTCTGGAGCGGATTGCGCGGTTTCAGGAACAGGTTGCGCATCTACGGCGCGTGGAAACAAACCCCGAGAATTATCACGGTGCGGTTTCGGGGTTTCTAGCAGAGATCGACCGCATGCAGCTCGAGGTGCGAGAGTACCTAAGCATTCACCCCGCCGAAGTGGCGTCAACAAGTACTTCGTAGTCACGAACGGCTAACCAACGGCTTGAGATTGACGCTCCCGGAATCGCGCAACTCAGCCTTCGCGTTGAGGCTGTAGGAGTTGAAGGGTCACGCATCAAAGCTGACGCTTCTGTTTCAGACTGTTTTCAAAATCATTGAGGATTTCCGGCATATCCAGGGCAGCGGAGAATTCCTTAAGCCACTTGCGGATTCGTCTCAGATTTAGCTTTGGCTCGGCGACCAATAAAGCTGCAATGTCAGCAATGTCTTGAGGCCGGTGCGCAACGGCTTTCATAATGATTAGGTCTTCCGGCGTGGGGAGGGGCAGCGAGAGTCCGCCGACTTTTGTCCATCTCACCCTTGTAATGCTTTCTTCTTCGAATGGCAGGCCGGCAAGGGAGACATCTACTGCCACCCCGCTTGGCTTGTGGCTCAGGAGAAAAACTCGCGACACGCGGGCAAAGGCAATGGGATTCTTGATGCGAGGGACAAAACCGAATTTTGCGGCCGCATTTAGAGACTTTTCCCAACGATCCTCGCCAAGGAGCACAAGAACATCTACATCTCGCGTAAAGCGGGGGCGGCCCAGCAAAGAGATGGCTATCCCACCGATGATAAGCCCGGGCACACGCTCCGACCGCAACCACTTGACCAGGGCACGCAGTGTGGCCTCTGGGGGTGCCGTCGAGGCGCTTCTAGCCACGGTATGCTCTCAAGAGCCGGTTCCATCTCTCACGGACCTCTCTCTCCCTGTTGGGGGGGAACTTAGTCCAACCAAAGTACCTTGCCCAGGCTGCAAGTGCCGTTAGTTCTTGGAGTTTGCGCCCAAGGGGCATTCTTCGCCGCTCTTCCCTTTCGACAGCATGGATATCCTTCCATCGTTTTTTAAACGCCCGCGCCTGACCTTTACTGACGCCATTTTTCATGATTGATCCCCTGTTTAGCACCAAAAATATAGCAGGGATAGGATATCAAAACCAGTCGGCGACAGCGAAATTTTGGGCTCTTGGGATCAGACTTCTACAGATCCAGGACTTTAACGTAGCGAAAGAAAAGCGATGCGGCTTAGATCCAGCGCAGTACCCGGCAAAAGCCCCAGATAAAGCGTTCCGATCACGCCGATGGCAATGGCCGCGTAGAGAAGCGGCGCATCCGAGAGGCCGCCGGGAGGCCGCCGGAGTCAGGCTTTCGTTTCTAGACAATCCTGCCAACAGGGGGCCCGGCATAGGTATGATATTTGAAATTCTCACACGTTAGGTGTTCTCGAACGAATCAATCCAGGAGCTTGCCGGCCCAAAGTTCTTTGAGGAAATGGGTTGGCGGCATGATCTCCATGCCGTCGTCGGCCCTGCGCCGCATCTTCTCTCCGCAAATCACGATCTTTCTTTTCAGTCGCACTTCCTCGCTTAAGGCGCTAAGTCCTTTGTAGTCGCGTGGCGACACCCGATTTTTGGATTTTACCTCAATGCCGATCTCGTCTCCCACTAAAAAGTCCACTTCGAACTGGGAACGGCTGCGCCAGTACGTAAGCTCATGATCCAATCTGTGGTAGTCGAGAAAGCTTCGCAGTTCCAAAAATATAAGATGCTCCAAGGCTCGGCCGTAGGCGTCGGAACGCTCTTCGATCGCGGGTGTTCGCTTCAGCGTGTTGGCAACTCCGACATCGAAAAAGTAGAACTTGGCGGTGGCCACCGGTTTGCGCTTGGAAGTCTTTTGATAGGCCGGGAGCTGGTGTCCGACCAGCGTGTCCTCAAGAATCTGATAGTGCTCGCGCACGGTTCTCGGCGGGAACCCGGCATCGTCGGCGACCGCGCTAAAGTTGACCTGCTCCCCACTGGTGAGTCCGGCTACCTCAAGGAAGCGAGAAAAATTCTCAATGGATCGGGTCAAACCCTCAGCCCTGATCTCTTCCCGGAGATAAGTGCCCACGTAGGCTTTTAAGTCTTCCTTGTAGTGCTCGGAATCAATGACGGCCGGCAGGCTGCCGCGATTGAGGCGATCAAGCAACCTCCGGTTGTCCAACTCGGCCGACACGAGCGGATGCAGGCGGCACACCCAGGCGCGTCCGCCAAGAAGATTGGCGGCGCCCCGTTTGAGCTTTCTGGCGCTGCTCCCCGTGAGAATAACACGCAGCTTCTTGTTCCGCTCGATCAATAGCTGAATCTCATCAAGGAGAGCGGGGAGTTTTTGAATTTCATCGACGATGACCAATGGCTGCTGCGGGCTTAGCGTTTGCCGCAGATATTCCGGCCGGGCGCTGAGCTCGCGAAAAGTGTCGGCTTCCAGAAGATCGTAAAAGGCGGCATCCGGGAAAGTCTGACGCACCAGAGTGCTCTTGCCGGTCTGGCGCGGGCCAAAAAGGAAAACCGACTTATGCTTGACGGTCTCCCGAAGGTTGAGAATCCGTTTATACATACCGGCAACTATATTGCCGTATTTCATGTAATTTGGCAAGACCACTGCCGATTTGCATAAGCAGTCGATAGGATTTTAACGCAGAGAAAGAAAGGCAAGGCGGCTCGCTTCCAGCGCCCCTGCCGGCAGTAGCCCCAGATAAATCGTTCCGATCACGCCGATGGCAATGGCCGCGTAGAGAAGCGGCGCTGTGGCAAATGACTTTCCCTCGGCTCCTCCCTCCTCCATGTACATCATCACGATAACCCTGAGGTAGTAGATCACGGAGAGGAGGCTATTCAGGGCGCCGATGACAGCGAGACTGGTATAGCCCGCGACCACCGCCGAGCGGAAAAGATAGAACTTGCCGGTAAAGCCTGCCAGGGGCGGAAAGCCGGCAAGGGAAAGCATGAAGAGCGACATCGCTATACCCAGGAAAGGCCTCTTGAACCCCAGTCCGGCGTAGTCGCTGTAGGCCTCATAGTTCTTCTCCCCCTTCTTCAAGACCATGACGACACCGAATGCCCCGAGGGTCATAGGCGCGTAGGTCAAGAGATAATAGAGCAGCGCCTGACCACCATCCTCCTTTCCCGCGACCACGGCGATGAGCAAATAGCCCGCATGGGCAATGCTCGAATAGGCGAGCATCCGTTTCACGCTCGACTGCGTTATAGCAAGTAGATTGCCCATGGTCATGGTCAAAATCGCCAGGACCCATAACGGGTACGTCCACTCACTCTGAAGGGGCGCGAACTGCGAAAGGAAGATGCGGGCCCAACCGGCAAAGGCGGCAGCCTTCACCCCGACCGACATGAAGCCGGAAACGGGTGTCGGGGCGCCATCGTAAACGTCGGGCACCCAGAAATGGAACGGGACGGCCGCCACCTTAAAGGCCAAACCGATGAGCAGAAGAAAAATTCCCGCATAGAAAAAATGCGGCCACGGATTTCCAGGCTGGGTCAGGGAAGCGGCGATGCGGGAGAGATTGGTGGATCCCGTAGCGCCGAAGATCAGCGCGATGCCGTACAGGAGAAAGCCGGTGGCAAAGGCCCCGATGATAAAGTATTTTAAGGCCGCCTCGCTGGCCTCGCTCCGCTCCCGCCACATCCCGGTCAAAACATAGACGGCGATCGACATGGTCTCGAGACCGAGGAAAAACAGGATGAGATCGTTGGCCGAGGCCATAAGGATCATCCCGAAAGTGCTAAAGAGGATCAGGGCATAATATTCCCCTTGCCGGATCCCGGTTTCCTTGAGGTAATGCGTCGAGGAAAGAACCGTAATCAAAGCGACGCCAACAAAAAACTGGCTAAAAAATAGCGAGAAGCCATCCAGCAGGTAACTGTCCTGAAAGGCGCTCTCCTGGCTCCCCCATAATATGACGATTATGCCGGCGGCGATGGCGAGTCCCAAAACGCTGATCCAGGCAAGCAGCCCTTTTTCTTCCTCCCGGAGGAAGAGGTCCAGGAGCAGCACGGTCAGGGCCGTCAAGAGCACTTCCGCTGCGGGAAGGAGAGGGGTTAAATTAATTTCCATTCAGTTTCCCCTCTGCGCTCTGGGCCACTCCCCGGACCAGAGGAATAGCCTCCTTTTTACTTTCAATCCTTTGAATAATGCGTTCGACCGCAGGCTGCATCCGGGCGAGGAACGGGCGCGGGTAAATTCCCATGAAAAAGATCAAGATGAGAATAGGAATCAATATGGCGATCTCTCTCGCCCCGATGTCTTTGAGATTTTGATTCTCCGGCCGGCTCAAGGGACCGAAGATCACGCGGCGAAACATCCACAGCATGTAGATGGCTCCCAGGACCACCCCGCTGGCAGCTCCGGCAGTCCAGAAAGGAGAGGCCTGGAACGAGCCCAATAGGATCAGGAATTCCCCGACAAAGCCGTTCAGACCGGGCAGGCCGATGGAGGAGAGGGTGACGACGAGAAAGAAGGCGGAAAAGATCGGCATTTGCTTCCACAGCCCGCCAAAGTCATCGATCATGCGCGTGTGCCGTCTCTCATAGATCATGCCGACGATGAGAAACAGCGCGCCGGTGGATAGACCGTGATTGAGCATCTGGTAGATGGCGCCCTGAATGCCCTGAAGATTAAACGCAAACAGCCCCAGCATGACGAAGCCGAGATGGCTCACCGAAGAATAGGCGACAAGCTTTTTCAAGTCCGCCTGCATCATGGCCACCATCGCCCCGTAGACAATGCCGATCACCGCCAGGGCGATGATGAACGGCGCCGCCGCGAGCGCGGCCTCGGGAAACAAAGGGATGGCAAAGCGCAGAAAACCGTAGGTCCCCAGCTTGAGCAGGACGCCTGCGAGGATAACCGAGCCTGCTGTGGGCGCCTCCACGTGGGCATCCGGAAGCCAGGTATGAAAGGGGAAAAGAGGGACCTTGATGGCAAAGGACAGGGCGAAAGCCAGAAAGAGCCAAATCTGTTCCTCGTAGGGAAGCTGCAGATTATAGATCTTAAGAAGGTCGAAGGTGAGAACCTGTGTCACCTGGGAGTTGCGCGTGGCCAGATAGATGATGGCGACCAGCATGAGGAGGCTTCCGGCCATTGTAAAGAGGACGAACTTCAGTGCCGCGTAAATACGCCGTGGCCCTCCCCATACGCCGATGAGAAAGTACATGGGGACGAGCATTACCTCCCAGAAGACATAGAAGAGAAAGAGGTCCAGGGCCACGAACGCGCCCAACATGCCGGTTTCCAGGAGCAACATGAAGAAGAGATATTCCTTGACCCTTGTGCTGATGCTCCCCGATGCCAGGATCACGATCGGTCCAAGAAAAGTCGTGAGCAAGACCAGGAAAAGACTGAGGCCGTCCACGCCGACAAAATAATCGATGCCGTATGCGCGGATCCAGGCAAGGCGCTCGACGAACTGCATCTCCCCCACGGCCGGATTAAAGCTCCAGAGGAGTCTGAGCGACCAAAGAAAAGTCAACGAGGTGAAAAACAGCGCCGTTTGAAACAGGAACTGTGTCCGCCCGCGCGGGATCCAGAGAAGCGCCAGCGCCCCCAGGACGGGAAGAAAAACGAGCAGGCTCAATTCTCTGGAAAAAAATTCCATCATGCCTCTCTACCGGTACAGATAATAGGCAAGGATCACCACCGTCCCGGTCAAAAAACCCAGGAGATAGTGCTGGATGTTGCCGCTCTGGAGCCGGCGCCAGAAGAGGCTGCTGCCCCTGACCCGTTCCGCCACGCCGTTAACGATGCCATCTATGATCGCCAGGTCGAAGATCTGCGCCAGCCAGGTAGAAACTTGCGTAAAAGGACGAACAAACAAGAGGCCGTAGATTTCATCGATATAGTATTTATTGGCGAGAAGTCGATAAGGAATGCCCCCGGCGCAGGAGGAAAGATGCTCGGGAAATCTTGCGCCTCGGAAATAGCCGAGATAAGCCAGAAAAAATCCCGCGCCCGCTATCGCCAATGTCAGCAGCAAAAACAAGATCTCTTGACTACCCTCCTCGTGCTGGGCTGCCTCCACAGCACCGAACAAGGGTTTCAGCCAATGATCCCATGCGCTACCCCACATAAACTCCGGTGCCGAAAGCCAACCGGCAAAAATGGAGCCGATGGCCAGCAGGACCAACGGCACGGTCATTACATAAGGAGATTCATGGATGTGTGCCCTGGCATGCTCCGCCACGCGACACTTGCCGTGAAACACCATGAAGAATTGACGAAACATATAAAAGGCGGTGAGCCCCGCAGTGATCCATGCCAAAGCCCAGAGCCATAGGGAACCGTTGGGGCTGGCGTAGGCCTGCCAGAGAATTAGATCCTTGGAGAAGAAGCCCGCCGTCAGCGGCGCACCGGAAATCGCCAAGGCAGCGATCAGATAGGTCCAGTAGGTAGCGGGGAGATAGCCCCTCAGTCCTCCCATCTTTCTCATGTCCTGTTCCCCTTGGAGGCCGTGGATGACGCTGCCGGCGCCCAAGAAGAGGCATGCCTTAAAGAATGCGTGGGTAAAGAGATGAAAGATCGCCGCCGCAAAGGCCCCGACACCTACGGCGAGAAACATATAACCCAACTGGCTCACCGTGGAGTAGGCCAACACACGCTTGATGTCGTTCTGCGCCAAGGCGACAGTCGCGGCGAAAAGAGCGGTCAGCGCGCCGATCGCAGCGATCACGGCTAGGGTCGCAGGGGCCAGAGAGAAGAGAAAGTGAAGACGCGCGGTCATGTAAACCCCTGCGGTCACCATCGTGGCGGCGTGAATCAAGGCGCTTACCGGAGTTGGCCCTTGCATCGCGTCGGGCAGCCAGACGTAGAGCGGGATCTGCGCCGACTTCCCCGCAGCACCGACAAAAAGGAGGAGCGTGATCAGGGTCACCTTCTCCGGCCTGAGGAGATGGGCGCTCCCCTTCAATGCCAGAAAATCAATACTCCAGACTCCCTGGCTACCCATTTCCCAGACGAGGAGCAGGATGCCCAGGAGAAAGCCGAAATCGCCAATCCGGTTAACAATAAAAGCCTTGTTTCCGGCTATCGTATTCGTGTGGTCCTGGTGCCAGAAGCCAATCAGGAGATAAGAGCAGAGCCCCACCCCCTCCCAGCCGACAAAGAGGAGCAGGAGATTATCGGCCATGACCAGCACCAGCATAAAAAAGATAAACAGGTTGAGATAGGCGAAGTAGCGCACCATCCCCTCGTCATGGCCCATGTATCCGAGCGAATAGATGTGAATCAGCAGGCCGATGCCGCTGATGATCAGAAGCATGACCGCGCTCAAAGCGTCGACCTGGAAGGAAATCTGCGCCTTGAAAGATCCCGACTCGATCCAGGTAAAGAGAGTATCGCCGAAGCTCCCTGCCGCCGGGAGAAGCCAGAACAGCCAGAGAGAGAGAAGAAAAGAGAGCCCTACGGCCACCGAGGCCAAGATCCCAGCGTTCTTTCGACCCAGCCGCACGCCGAAGAAGATATTCACCGCCACGGCAAAGAGCGGGATCAGCGGGATTAGGCGAAGGAATCTTGCTTCTTCCATAGT
>Ga0209212_1004274_pt1 | contig 17818 bp, 10 predicted proteins | sample RifGroC2_FD_183996 | JGI IMG/M metagenome (GOLD analysis project Ga0209212, IMG submission 183996) | Groundwater microbial communities from Rifle, Colorado, USA - Groundwater C2 (SPAdes) (version 2) | ecosystem: Environmental > Aquatic > Deep subsurface > Groundwater | place: Rifle, Colorado...
CATGGGTTTCGAGAGAGTTTGTGCAATCTTACAAAAGAAAAACTCTAATTACGATACTGATGTTTTTACTCATTTGATTAATGGAATCGTAAAACTCTCAAATATAAAATATGCTGCAGAAGAAGACAAAATCCCGATGCGGGTAATTGCAGACCATGCAAGAGCATTAACATTTGCCATTGCCGATGGCGCAGTTCCCGGCAATGAAGGTCGTGGTTACGTTCTCAGAAGAATTTTACGAAGAGCAGCTAGATATGGAAGAAAGCTTAACCTGCATAAACCTTTTATTTACGAGCTTGTAGATGTTCTTGTAAAAACAATGGGTGATGTTTTCCCCGAGATTAAAGAGAAACAAGCGTTTGTTGAAAAAGTTATTAAAGCAGAAGAGGAAAGTTTTAATGCAACATTGGACAGAGGAATTGAGGAGTTTAATCAATCTGCAGCAACTTCTCTTGTTAATGCTATATCAAGAGATACTGTATTCACCCCATTCGCAACTTATAGGTTTGAACAACAAGATTGGGAAATAATAATTAATCAAATGAATGGTGTAACGATTGATAAAACAAATCTAAAAGAAATTGACAAAGAATTTCTTAACAAATATGTAAAGGGAAGTGTTATTATCCCTAAAGAGGATGTCTTTAAATTACATGATACTTACGGTTTCCCAGTTGATTTGACGAATGTTATGGCTCGTGAAAAAGGCTTTTTTATTGATGAAGATGGATTTAACAAATTGATGGAAGAGCAAAGGCAAAAAGGGAGAGAAGCCGCAAAAGATAAATTCACTTCCGTTAATATTGTCTTAAATGATCTCTCGTCATTTGAAATTTCCGATTCTGCAAGGACGGAATTTACCGGCTACGAAGAATTAAAATCTGAAGCTAAAATTATCGGTTATAAAAGAGAAAACCTGCCTGACGGCAAGGCAGGTGGAAATGATCTTGTTATCCTTAATAAAACTCCATTTTATGTTGAAGCAGGCGGACAGATTGATGACCTAGGTTATTTAATCCTGGAAACAACTCCTTTAAATGTAGTCGATGTAACAAAGGTTGATAATAAAACTGTGCACGTACTCGAAAACGAAAAGAATAAACCTCTCGCTGCAGGCAAAAAAGTTCTTGCACAGGTTGATGAAAAGCGAAGATGGGATATAATGAGAAATCATACCGCCACACATTTTCTTCATGCAGCTTTAAGAAATATACTCGGAACTCATGTTCACCAGGCTGGTTCTTATGTTGGTCCCGACAGGCTTCGTTTCGACTTTACTCACTTCTCTAAAGTGGAAGAGACCCAGCTTAAAGAGATCGAATCGCTTGTCAATGAAGAACTAAGAAAAAATTATGAGTTGCAGCATCATCGTAATATCCCCTTTGATGAAGCAAAAAAAATGGGCGCGCTTATGTTTTTTGGTGACAAGTATGGTGACAAAGTTAATGTCGTGCAGTTCGGAGAATTTACAAAAGAATTCTGTGGTGGAACACACGTAAAAAATTCTTCTCAAATAGGTTTGTTAAAAATTATAAGTGAATCTTCTACAGCAAGCGGAGTGCGAAGAATTGAAGCTGTAACAGGATCGGGAGTCGAAAGATTTATAGAATCGCAGTTTGAACATTTACGTTCCTCAGATGAAAAAATTGCAGAACTTCTTGATGAAAAAAAGAAACTCGAAAAGGCGCTTTCCGGGTGGAAGCTCGAAGAAAAGAAAGAGCAAATTTCAACTGTTCTTAAAAATCCTAAAGAAGTAAACGGAATTAAAATTTATAAGGCTCAAGTCTCAGCAGAAAACAATGATGAGATTAAATCGCTCGGCGATGAATTGAGAGAAAAAACCAAGGGTTCAGTTGGAGTTTTATTTTCAGTACTTGATAATAAAGTGGTAATCGTTTGCGTTGTAACAGATGATCTTATAAAAGAAAGAAAATTAAGTGCCGGAAAGATAGTTGGGGAACTTGCAAAACTTGTAGACGGCGGCGGCGGCGGAAGACCGCATCTTGCAACTGCCGGGGGTAAAGATGTATCAAAAATTCCTTTAGCTCTAAGTGAAGTTGAAAAAGTAGTTTCAAAATTTTTGTAAATATCGTGTCATTCCGAACCTGCCTGTCGGCAGACAGGCTTGTTTCGGATCTTCTTAAATCAGTAGAAGCTGAAACAAGTTCAGCTTGATTAAATGGGTCAAATGTCTAAAACTCGTATAAAATATATTTGTTCAAACTGCGGTTATGAATCGCTCCGGTGGTTGGGCAAATGCCCTGAGTGCGATAGCTGGAATACTTTTACTGAAGAAATTATAGAAACCAATAAAAGAAAACCAACTGCATATAAAGGGATACTAAATATTAAAAAGATAGATGAGATTGAAGGAGTAGAAAAAAACAGGATAACCACGGGGATAGGAGAATTGGACAGGGTTTTGGGCGGCGGTTTTATTCCCGGTTCGGTTATTCTTTTAGGTGGCGACCCGGGAATCGGTAAGTCTACACTGGCGATGCAAGCAGCATCCAGAATTAATGATAAGGTTCTTTATGTTACCGGGGAAGAATCAACCGCACAAATTAAATCAAGAGCTGAAAGACTTAAAATAAAATCCGATAACTTTTTCGTCCTTTCGGAAACGGATTTAAATATTATCATCGCTTCCATTAATTCCCTGGCACCATCGTTAGTAATTATTGACTCCATTCAAACTATGTACAGAAGTGATCTCGATAATTCCCCCGGTACGATAACACAAATAAGAGAGTGTACTTCCCAATTAATGGAAATGGCGAAGAGGAACCAGGTCTCGGTTCTTATTGTCGGGCATGTAACTAAAGAAGGATTTATTGCAGGACCAAAAGTTCTCGAACACATGGTAGATACTGTAATTCAGTTTGAAGGAGAAGCTCATCATTCATTCAGAATTTTAAGAGCAGAAAAAAACCGGTTTGGAAGTACTAACGAAATTGGAATCTTTGAAATGCATGAAGAGGGACTGACCGAAGTAAAAAATCCGAGCGAACTATTTTTAAGCGAAAGAGAGAAAGATATTTCCGGTTCTGCTATAACGGCAAGCATTGAAGGGACGAGACCAATCCTCCTCGAAGTACAGGCGCTCGTTACTCCATCGAGCTTTGGTAATCCTCAAAGAGTTGCTACCGGATTTGATTACAGAAGGCTTTCTATTCTACTAGCCGTTCTCGAAAAAAGGAGCGGGCTCAGGCTTTCTGCAAGCAATGTATTTCTTAACATGGCTGGCGGTGTAAAAATAACCGAACCGGCAGTTGACCTTGCTGTATGCTGCAGCATTGCATCAAGCTTAACTGATAAGGTTGTTGCCGGTAAAACAGTTTTAATCGGAGAAGTGGGGCTGGGGGGCGAGGTAAGAAGCGTGGGTCACATCGAAAAAAGAATACAGGAAGCACAAAAATTAGGTTTCGAAAAGATTATAATACCGCAAAACAATATGAAGAGCCTGAAGATTAATTCATCAATGAAGATACTGGGCGTTGAAAGCTTGACAGAAGCAATAAATAATGCGATTAAATAAGAAGAGCCTGCTTATCAAAATAGATAATTTTTCTTTTGTTTTTTTAATTAATAATACTATTTTATTTGGGCGGTTTTAGTGACCGCTTTTATTTTTTGTGTAATTATTCGTTAGAGGTAAGTAAGTGAGTACCAAATTGTTCGTCGGGAGTCTCCCCTGGGCAGTTAATGATGAAGCCCTGAAATCAGCTTTTGAAGCTCATGGCAAAGTTGTTTCTGCTAAAGTTATTACCGATCGTGAGACCGGTAAATCAAGAGGATTCGGTTTTGTTGAAATGGAAAATGAAACCGATGCCAATAATGCAATTCAGGCACTTAACGGTTCCGAATTAAGCGGCCGTAACATTATTGTTAGCGAGGCAAAACCAAAGAAATAATTAAATATTTGGCCCTTCTTCAATCCTTTTGAGCGCTCGTTTGAGCGCTTTTGTTTTTTAAAATACTTCGGCTCTTCAATATCAATTAACAATGAAAGAATTAATGCTTACTCTAAAGTTGTTAACATCTTTATGATTTAATTTCCATGCAAACTCGATGGTAAGAGGAAGCAAAGCATGCCCAATTCCGAAACCAATTTCGTAAAAAGGATTTTTAAAGGTTTGCAGTGAATAATTTAAAATCGTTTTACTCTTATTACTTATATCTGTATAGGCTATATTAAAAAAGGAATCGAGAATAATATCCCAATCCTTTAGCCCGGGCACCTGGAGCCATCTGAATAATTCATTACCGAAAAAATGTTCAATCATTATTGTTACAATCCTGTCGCCGAGTATTTCGTTATACTTTAATGTTCTGAATGTATAGCTACCCGAAACGGCGTCGATATTGCCGGGCAATGAATGAAACATCTGGAATGGGAGTGTGCCATTATTATAAATAAGATTTGTTTTAATATTTAAGATACAGTTCCTGAAAGTTCTTAGCCTGGTTTCGCTTCTTAATTCATATTTAGTAAAATCAACATTGCTTTTAAGAATATCCGGATCCGACAAGGTAACATCCCCCTCGAAAGTTATGTATGATCCTCCTAATGAAATTCTTCTCCTTGAATATCCATCTTCAATAAAATCTCTGAAATCCAATTTGAAACCGGTTTTAACGGCATTCACTTTTGTTACATAAATAGCGGGATTTGAACGGTATGTTTTGTTCTTGGAAAAGAATGAGAAATCTGAATTGTTGTATGCATTTTTATCTGTCCTATTGATAAACCCAAGCTTAAGATTGACTACGGGAAAAACATCGCCTGAAATTTCCAGGTCAAATCCTTTTGAATAAAAATAATCTCTGAATTCATATTTTGTTAACAAAGCAAGAATAGTTGGGGTCAATTCATTATAATCATCGGATTCGCCAAATAGAACATTTATCCTGTTAAAAGCATTAAGCTGTATCTTGTAAGTCCTGTAGTCTCCCAGGCGATATGAACTATAAAAATCGGTTTTGAATTTTTCATCGGCAAAGCCGTAAGAAAATTTTAAGCTCGAGCTTAGTCTTTTATCAAGTGCATCATTTAAAAAGAATCCGTAGTCCAGGGCATGTCCCTCAATCCTGTTGAAGTGATATATTCCAACCGGTGCGCTTATTTCAAAATTATCCGACAATTTTATTCTTGATGATAAGATTGAAAAATCATCCCAGAACGTTCTGGGAACATTTTTAATGCTGTCAATCCTGTTATATGCTTTTGCCTCTTCTTCAGTATTGGGAATTGTCTGGGTGGAAAGCCAGTAAAGAGAATCTTTTTTATCAGCTTCCGGTTCTACAGTAACGATGGCTTTACTAAAAATATCCTCATTAAATTCGGGATTAATTTTGTAGTCATAAAGAATTGTATTCAGCCCAAAACCAAACCTGGCAATGTTGAGGTAGTTAACGTTGGCAAAAAGTCGGTAATCAACAGGCATATAAACCGATTCATCATATAAAGCAAATTGCTGAAATATACTTACTGTATCGAACACTCCTCCCGGGTTTGCAGCTTTGTTAAGATTGAGATCGACTTTGATAAGATCATATGTTTCATCAAGAATATATATGCTGCCTTCGAAGCCCGGATCGCTTTCATCATCCGGGGTCATATGAATCTGGAAAATAGTTTTATTATCAATTGCGACTATTCTTTCTATATAGAAATAATAATAGTTCAATGAATAGTCTGCTAATGGTCCCGGTAAAAATTCACCAAGAAAACTTATTTCGTCATTATAAAAATTCTGCATAACTCTTCCCCCCGTTAAAATATTAATCGTAGAGGGAAAATTAGCCGTTTGTTTTCTTGCTGTAATTATCTCTTTATAGTTATCCGGTTTTTGAAAATATCCTTTACTTTCATTTTCAATTATACCGGCAATATTTAATGTGGTATCTTCGCCACCGACGTCTATAACAATAGTGTTGCTGCCTGCCTTTATTTCACCGGGAGTTCTTATTACCGCTTTGGTAAAGGCTTCAAACTCATACCCGGATATTTTCTTATCACGCTCTTTCTTTTTTCTAACGGCATTTCTCATTATTTCAAGAGCAGGATTTTCTCCCGGCAGAATAACAATTTCGGGAAGTGTAACGTCCGTTTGCAGGAGACTAAAATCGGCGTCGGCAAAATTGGATTTGAGCTCAACAGATATTGTATCCGTTTTGTAACCGATATAAGACGCAATCAATTGATAATTACCCGCATCAAGTTTTATTTCGTATTCCCCTTCAGGATTTGAGGCGGTGCCAAGCGAAGAATTCAAAACTCTCACATTAGCATAGCTTAACGGCAGTCCCGTTATTTTATCTGTTATCTTTCCCCCTATTGAATAAGTTTGAGAAACAGTTTGACCTGAAAAAATTAAGAGGCAAGCCCCTACGATAAATATCTTTTGCATTAATATGAATAAATGTTTCAGTAACAAAGCTATAATATTTCTATTTAATAATAAAAGTAATTATCAGTATTTTTGAGTCCGGATAAACATTTAACACTGCTATGAAAAAATATTTTTCAGTTCTTATAGTATTTATTATTAATATTAATTCATATCCGGGGATAAAAGCTTTACACGATACCCTTTTGGTTTCAGAGGATTCCCTGAAGGCAAAGGAAGTAATAGATAATTATGTGGCTGCTATCGGAGGTGCAGATAAAATCTACAATATTATGGACCGCACAACTATTATGACGGGCTCTATCCAGGGAATAAACGTCACTATTATTTCTTATCAGAAAGCTCCAAATAAATTTAAGCAACAAATAAAAGCTGGCAATACTAAACAGGTTATAATCTTTGACGGGGAAAAGGGAATGATGAGCCTTGCGGGGGAAAAAGTGCAGGTAACGGGCGGCGAACTGGAAAAGCTAAAGTTTGAATCTACGCTAACTCTTTTGACCGACATTGAGCATTACGGAATTAAACTAACATTTGACGGCACAGAAAAAATCGAGAGCGAGGATGCTTATAAAATTATTTTAACACTCCCGTCGGGTATAAAATGGACACAATATTACGATACTGCATCCGGCTTGAAGCTAAAAGAATTAAAATATATCCAGTCCGAATCGGGTCTGTTTGAACAGGAAATAACATACGATGATTACAGGGAAGTGGGGGGGCTTTTATATCCCTTTAAAATAAAACAATCCATCGGGACACAAACTATGGAATTCATAGTAAACTCAATTGAGATAAACACCGGATTGGTCGACCGCGAGTTTGAAATTAACTAAAGAATTATTTCAATAAAGTCATTTTCTTTACTGAAACAAAACCGTTTGCCTGGAATTTATATATGTAAATTCCGCTTGCCATTTCAGACAGATCCAAATTCACTTCATATTTACCTGCAGATTTTTTCTCATTTACTAATGTCTTTATTTCTCTTCCGAGCAAATCATAAACCCCGAGTTTAACCAAGCCCTCTTGGGGTAACTGATATTTAATTGTAGTAACAGGATTAAACGGGTTAGGATAATTTTGCTGCAGATCAAATTTATCAGGAAGATTTTCTTCTTTGGCTACATCGGTAGAAGTTAAAACAAAATCAAAATAATTAACATTAAATCCGCCAAAGAAAAACATAGCAGTAAGCTTATGGGTCCCGCTATTTATCGGAACATTTTGAAGGGAAACTGACTGCCAGCTTTGCCAGCCCCCGGTATTTGGAACATCAATAAAACTCCCGATATTTTCATCATCGAGCCTTAGTAATATTTTTCCACCAGACTGATTTGAAGCAACTCTTATTTCAACATCATACAAACCGGGCTGCTGAACATTTACAGTGTAGTTAAGATAATCGCCTGATTCTATCCAACCAATATTGTAACTGTTGGATGGAAAATCACTGCACTGTTCAATATCAACCCCATCATTTCTATACAACCAGCCATTATTCCATGTTGCCCCACCATTGCCTTTTGTGTTATCGTAAAGGCTATCTTTATAGGCATACCCGTTCCTGCCGAAATCATAATCTGTGGCAAATATGAGTCCGGGTATAACATTATTTGTATATGGAAGGGTTACATCGGTAGCAACCTGGCGGAACATTGCATCAATTACACCACGATTATAAGTACACTGATCGATATTTAATTTTAGAGCCTGGTTATTCAAAGCATTAACAGCATAATCAAGAGTCGGGGCGGTTGCTGTTCCGCTCCAATATCTTAAAAGATAATCATACTCAGTTGTTAGCGTAGCAGAAAGCGGACCAGCAATCGATGAAATTTTTTTGTGAGGCCACCAGCACCACCCTACATTATTATTTTCCATTAAAGTTATACAATCTGTAAACCATTGATTCGAGTTTTCTCCTGATTCACCGAGCCAGAGAGGAACATTATAAGAAGAACGGATATTCAACAAATATTGTATTGCCCCCTGGCTGTTTACATTCCAATATTTATGAAAGCTGTACACCATGTTATCATCCCACGGTGGAGTCAGACCGTTAAAATCTGTTGCAAACCAATTTCCTTCTATAAAAATGATATGATTCGTATCTACTTCTCTTATTGCATTTGTAATATCTATGTAAAGATCCCTCAACGGCTGATTGTTTGCAGGAAGATCCCAGGCTGTTTCATTTATAAGATCATAACCACCGATCCATTCTTTATCTGCATACCTTTCAGCAAGCTCTCTCCAGAGATCAATGGTGCGCTCTTTGTTCTGCTCGCTTTCCCAAAGCGAAGGATAAGCAGCATCATAATCGCTGATGTTAAGGGCATTCTGTCCACCGGGTGCACAATGCAAATCGAGAATAAGATACAAATGATTTTCCTCGCACCACGCTAAAAGGCTGTCTATCGTTGCAAAACCTTTTTCAATAAAAACTCCCGGCTGATCTCTCGGAGTAAGTAGATCATAATGCATGGGGAGCCGGATAGAGTTGAATCCCCATTCTGCTATACGATCTATATCTTTCCTGTTAACATAATTCTGATAATACAAATCCCAGAAGTTATTTGCATTCTCTTCTCCAATAAGAGTCTTTATTTTATTTCTTATTTCAGTAGGAGAATCTGCAAAGGAACTGGTATGAAGCATGTAACCTTCAGGAACGAGCCAGCCGCCGAGACCAATTCCTCTTAAAAGTACTGGTGAGCCGCTGCCGTTTACAATATTTGTCCCTGAAGCTTTAAGGAAGCCTTGTGAAAATGCCGGTAGAACAAGCAGAAGTGAAATTAAAAATGCGGCTTTAAAAATTCTATAAGAAGATATGATGATATTCATAATTGCTCTGAAAATTATTCCAAAAAATTAACTGTATTTTTAACACAAATCATTCCATTTATAAAGAACGAGATAACGATAATAGAATGCTTTTTATTTGCTTCTAAAGCTTATCAATTAACAAAATGATAAATCCATCTTATTAAAAAAATAATTACTTCGCATCGAACCTGTAAGAAAAAGGTTTTAAAAACTTAATCATTAGTAATGAAATTATTATTAAATTTTCCGGATACAAAAAATTAATTATGACAAAAAGAAAATATTCGGTAATCGTTTCCGATCTTGGGAATGTACTTATTCCTTTCGATTACAATATATCATACAACAAGCTGGAAAAGATTGAAACCGGGCTGGGTCAAAGATTTCTAGATCAGTATAAAGAGAATTACGATTTCCATAGGAGATTTGAAAAGGGAGAAGTTTCTGAGGAAAAGTTTCTTTCCAGACTTTCCGGGTTCATCAATAATAAGGTAGATAAAGAAACCCTGATAAACATTTACTCTAAGATTTTTACAGTAAATGAAGATTTAGTTTCGCTCCTGCCCGAATTGAAAAAAAGATATAAGCTCGTTTTACTTTCAAACACGAATATTATTCATCAAAAGTATGGATGGAACGAATACAGCTTTCTTAAAAATTTTGAAAAGCTTATTTTGTCTCATGAAGTTGGCGCTGTTAAACCGGAAGAAAAAATTTACAGGGCAGTCGAAAAGTACACTAAGCTTCCATCTGGAGAACACATTTTTATCGATGACATTTTCGAATACGTCGAAGCAGTTAAAAACCTTGGCTGGGACGCTATTCAATTTAAAAGTTATAATCAGCTTATAAATGAACTTAAAATACGGGGGATAATTTGACAAGATGTATTGCTAAACTATTCATATTGCCCCTTTCTCTTCTTATTCTTTCCGGTTGCGAAGAAGAAAGGAAAGCACCAAAACAACCTTTGGCTCTCGACACTGTTGTAGTTAAGCCAAAAGAAATTGAAATCAAATATTATTTTTATCCCGTAGAAGGGATAAGAACCTTAACAAAATTAAAAGAAGAATTCGGATCCGGGGGGAAAAAAATAATCCTCGCATTAAACAGGCTCGATTCAAGAAATATCACGAGAGGAGACAGCCTTGTTGTTCCAGATACTATTTATGATAATATCATGCCTTACTCTCCTTTTCCTAAGCGGGTTGAATTATTGAGCCGGGTAAAAAAATTATTAATCTTTTCATATTCTCTACAGGCTTTTGCAGCATACGAAAAAGGAAATCTGATTAGATGGGGACCGACAAGCTTAGGTAAAAGATCCACTCCGACACCAACAGGATTATTACATACAAACTGGAAATCAAAATCAACAATAAGCACTATTGACTCAACCTGGATATTACCCTGGGCATTTAACATAGATAATTTTGATGGTGTGTCTATACACCAGTTTGATTTACCCGGATACCCGGCAAGTCATTCCTGCTGTCGTCTTCTCGATACTGATGCCGAATGGATTTACTACTGGGCTGAGCAATGGATAACTACAAGCGACGGTGAGAAAATTGTTGCTTATGGAACACCTGTTATTATTTATGGAAAATACGACTATAAAAATCCACGTCCCTGGAAAAAATTAGTTACTGACTCTAAAGCAAACAGTTTAACGCAAGCCGATATGAAAGACATTATTGAGCCATACATAGAAACTATAATAAGGAGAGCCGAAAAAAGAGATTCGGTACTTGCTGCCCGCCAGCAAAATAAAAAGAAATAAAGAGAAAAATTTTTGCCTCAACCGGCTTTAATGGATTGACGGGAATAACTAAATTGATGTTTAATTATTGTAAAATTATACGGGTGTTTTATGAAATCATTAAAATTATTTTTTATTATCCTTTTCACTTTCGTGTCATTTAACTGTTTAAAAGAAATGGAAAAACCCGAAGAGTTTAAATACCAAACCGAGCAATTTGCCGACCTTGCAATACTGCGTTACCAGGTCCCGGGTTTTGAAGAATTATCTTTGAAGCAAAAAGAAATGCTTTATTATTTGTATGAAGCTGCTCTTGCCGGAAGAGATATTTTTTACGATCAGAACTACAAATACAATCTTAAGGTAAGAAAAACCCTTGAAGCGATTGTTGATAGTTATAAGGGGAACAGGAATGCAGAAAACTTTAACCTATTTATGGTTTATACAAAGAGAGTGTGGTTCTCAAACGGAATTCATCATCATTATTCTACTATGAAAATCATTCCTGATTTTCCAAAAGAATATTTTGCAGAATTAGTTAATAATTCCGATGCTTCAAAGTTCCCTCTCGATGATGGAGAAACAACGGAACAATTAATTTCATTCTTGACTCCGGTTATTTTTGACCCCCGCATTGATGGGAAAAAGGTTAACCTTAATCCGGATGATGATCTTATAAAAACTTCTGCCGGTAATTTCTATGGAAAGGGACTTACACAAAAAGAAGTAGAAGATTTTTATTCGAAGATGGAAAAGAAAGGTGATCCCCGTCCTATCTGGTACGGACTGAATTCCAAACTTGTAAAGGAAAACGGCACTGTTAAAGAAAATATTTGGAAGGTGGGCGGGATGTATTCTCCTGCGATCGAAAAAATAGTTTACTGGCTTGAGAAAGCAAGCTCCACCGCAGAAAATGAGCTTCAAAAAAATATTCTGGAAAAGCTTATAGAATATTACAAAACAGGCGATCTTAAAACGTGGGATGAATACAACATCCTCTGGGTTCGGGATACATTATCAAGGGTAGATGTTGTTAACGGTTTTGTAGAAGTATATAGCGATCCTCTCGGGCATAAAGGATCTTATGAGTCTGTAGTTTCTATAAAAGATCTTGAAGCAACAAAAAGAATAGAGGCAATCGGCAAGCAGGCTCAGTGGTTTGAAGATAATTCACCGATTATGGATGAGCATAAAAAGAAAAATGTTGTAGGAATTTCTGCAAAAGTGATAACAGTTGTCTTCGAGATGGGAGATGCCTCTCCTTCAACTCCTATTGGAATTAATCTTCCCAACGCAAACTGGATAAGACAGCAGCATGGCTCAAAATCAGTTTCACTCGGCAACATTACAGAAGCTATTGATAACTCTCCTACAAAAGGAGCTCTTGAAGAATTTTGCTACACCGAAGAAGAAGTAAAACTGGCAAAGGAATACGGACCACTCGGAAGCAAGCTTCACACTGATCTTCACGAAGTCATCGGTCATGCTTCGGGACAAATTAATCCGGGCATCGGAACGCCGAAGCAAACACTTAAGAATTATGCTTCTGCAATTGAAGAGGCAAGAGCCGATCTCGTAGCTTTATATTACGCAATTGATCCGAAGCTTGTTGAAATAGGTGTTATGCCCAACATTGATCCCGGGAAAGCAGAATGCAACAGCTATATAAGAAACGGCTTAATGCTTCAGCTAAAAAGAATCGTTCCGGGAGAAAATATTGAAGAGTCTCATATGAGAAACAGGCAGGCTATTTCGAAATGGGTTTATGAAAAAGGGAAACCGGAAAACATAATTGAAAAGAAAATTAAAGACAGTAAAACTTATTTTGTAATTAATGATTATCAGAAACTGAGAAAATTATTCGGACAGCTTTTAAAAGAAATCCAGAGAATTACTTCCGAAGGAAATTTTAATGCTGCTAAGAGTTTTATCGAAACCTACGGAGTTATTGTGGATACTGCTTTGCATAAGGAAGTTCTTGAAAGATATGCAAAGCTTAATGCTGCACCTTACAAAGGATTTATCAATCCAAAGTTAGTTCCTGTTTATGAAGGAGAAAAGATCGTTGACGTTAAAATAGAATATCTCGATGATTTTACAGAACAGATGATGGATTTCGGACGAAACCATTCTTTCTTACCTACGAATAATTAATTTCTCAAATGTAGGGACATAGCTTAATGTGTCCCTACAGAGTTCTCACAACCTTCCGCATATTTTTCTTTCGTATATTTTGAATCGTTATTAATAATAATTGGAGATTTTTTGGCTTTAGGAATCGGAATTGTCGGACTGCCAAATGTAGGTAAATCAACTTTATTTAATGCGCTTACAAAAGCACAAAACGCCGAAGCAGCTAACTATCCTTTCTGTACAATAGAGCCCAATAAAGCTGTTGTTCCTCTTCCTGATGAAAGACTTGAAAAGCTCGCCTCATTTATAAAACCTGCTAAGGTTACTCATGCAACCGTGGATTTTGTAGATATTGCAGGACTCGTTAAAGGGGCAAGCAAAGGAGAAGGTCTCGGCAACCAATTTCTAAGCAACATAAGAGAAACAGAAGCAATACTACAGGTAGTAAGATGTTTTGATAACCCCGATGTTGTTCATGTTGATGGAAGCGTTGATCCCTTAAGAGATATCGAAGTGATTGAAACTGAACTTCTTCTTGCAGATGTACAGACTCTTGAAAAAAAAATTGATCGATTGCAGAAGATGGCTAAGGGAGATAAAACAACTAAGCTTATGCTTGACGATGCTGAAACTCTGCTGAAATTTATGAATGAAGGAAACCCGGCATCGCTGTTTGCTGAAAAAGACAGAGAAACAATCAGGCAATTAATAGATCAGCTCCGTTTGATGACATCTAAAAAAACTATTTACTGCACTAATGTTGATGAGAACGGATTAAATATAAACAATGAGTATGTACTTAAGGTTGCTCACTTCGCCGAATCGAGGCATTGTGACTGGATTAAAATATCTGCAAAGGTTGAAGAAGAGCTAATAGGATTAAACGAAAAAGAAAGACATGAATTTCTTGAATCTTACGGAGTTAAAAAAAGCGGACTTGAGAAAGTTATACGAATAAGTTTTCACTCTCTCGGATTGATAAGCTTTTTTACGGGGGGACCAAAAGAAGTAAGAGCATGCACAATACACAAAGGAGAAAAAGCCCCACGGGCAGCAGGTGAAATACACACGGATTTTGAAAAAGGATTTATACGTGCAGAAGTAATAAGTTATGACGATTATGTGAATTATGGTTCAGAAGCAGCGTGCAAAGCCGCCGGAGTAATGCGTGTTGAAGGAAAAGATTATGTTGTTCAGGATGGAGATGTAATGCACTTTTTGTTTAATGTTTAGTTTTAAGTGAGGTTCACCTTAAAGGTGAGCCTCACTTGACCTCTTTAATTTTTCCTTAATAGATTTCTTTTAAAACAATCCTGGATGGATATTCCTTAGAAAAATAAACTCTGTGTGTTGCCTTTTGAAAATCACTCTCCTCGGCATTATAAATATCAACAAACTTTTGCGGGTTAAGGTCGAATAAAGGAAACCAGCTGCTTTGAACCTGGATCATTATTCTATGTCCCTTCTTAAAAGTGTGATTGATATCCAAAAGATCAAACTTAATATTTGTAATTTCTCCCGGTGTAAATGGTTTGGGAGTTTCTAAGCTCTCTCTGAATTTACCCCGTAATATGTTTCCCCTAACTAACATTTCATATTCATGATAATTGACACTGTTGGATGAAACTGAATCAGCCGGGAATACATCAATCAATTTCACAACCCAATCGGCATCGGTGCCGGTTGTAGAAACAAATAAGTCTGCAATTACATTTCCGGCGAATGTAATGTCTTTTTCTAAAGTCTCCGTTTTATAAACTAAAACATCTGGGCGTTGTGCAACAAAACGCTGATCTTCGATCATATAAGTTTTGGGGATGTCGGTTGTTATTTCTTCTGTAAATGGTACTGGTTTTGCAGGATCGCTAATATATTCGTCAAACATTGCGGGGAGTCGGATGTCGGTGGTAGATGGTTGCTTAAACGAAAGCGCGTGATTTACGTTTAAATATAAACTGAAGCTTTTCGAATTTGCAGGAGGCCACGAATCATATTTTTGCCATTTATTCGACCCGGTTTCAAAAATATATGCTTCGGGTAAATTTAGTTCTCCTTTTCCTTTAAGGTAATAATTGAAGAAAGGAAGTTCAATATTTTTAACATAATATTCACCTGTTTTGGAATCAAAGCTAATATCTCCAAGTGAATCCCCATCGGTACGAACCCAGCCACCATGAATCCAGGGACCCATTACAAAATAGTTTTTATTACCGGGATTTCTCTTCTCAATCGAACGATAAGTTTCTAAAGCTCCATACAAATTCTCTGCATCGAACCAGCCACCAACTACAAGTACAGCAGGTTTAATATTATTGAAATGCGGAAGGGAGTTTCTTGCTTTCCAGAAACCATCATAAATTCCATGTATCATAAGCGAATCCCAGAATGGAATTTTATGATGAAAATAATTTTTATTAACATTTTGCAACGGTCCTAAATTAAGGTAAAAGCTATACCCATCTTGCGTCCCGAAATTAAATTCTTCAGACCACTCTTGTACAAATCCTTCTCTTTGAACACCGAACACCGACATAAACGGTAACCCGCCAGCAAGAGCAAACGCACCGTTATGATGCCAGTCGTCGTTTGCAAACCAGTTAGCAATAGGTGCCTGTGGCGAAATAGCTTTAACTGCCGGATGCGCCTCGATCCCAGCCATAGCAGCATAAAAGCCCGGGTACGAAATTCCCCAAAATCCCACCTTGCCATTATTGTTCGGAATGTTTTTAATAAGCCAGTCAACAGTATCATAGGTGTCTGTGGTTTCGTCTATATCTTTATTGCTTTCCTTTTCTTTGATATAGGGAGTCATATTGACAAAATTCCCTTCCGACATGAATCTGCCGCGCACGTCTTGAAAAACAATTATATATCCTTCTTCTATAAAATGTTGCCAGGTATATCTTCTGTAAACGGGGAATTTGCTTTCTCCATATGGTCCCACATTGTATGGCGTCCGCCAAATAATTACCGGGTATTTTTCCGAAGTATCTTTTGGAGAGTAAACTGCTGTAAACAATTTAACACCATCCCGCATTTCGATACGGTATTCTTTCTTAGTGTAATTATTTTCAAGAGATTTGTCTTCCTCTCCTAAAGGGGCACACGACAAAAAACCAAAAACATAGAGGAAAAGAAAAATTGGGACAATAAAATAACGACTCATCTTATTTTGTCTCATGTTCTATTACTACTTTACTTCTACTGCTTTTTTAATAAGACCCTTTGTAAAACTCCCCACCTTCAAAAGGTAGAAGCTTCCGGAAGGACCTCAATTTACCTAAGCAATTAAACAACTTTTTACTGAAAAATAAACTGGAGAATTTCGTATCTCCTCTCCACTATAGGATATTATTCGTCATTTCAATAATTTTCTACTGAATAATCCACAACAAAGGCTTAGGAATGAAAATCCTTATTTCATTGTTTCTTATTGCTCTAATATCTTTTTCTTCTTTCCCTCAAACGCAACCAACTGTCTTTATTAATGCAAAAATATACTCTATTTCCGGTGAAACGTTTAAGAATGGTTATTTACTTATTCGTAACAGAAAAATAATTGAAGTAGGAAGTATGGAAGATTCCCTTGCCGGTAAAGAAGATATAATTGTGTATGACGTTAAGGGTAAAGTCATTATGCCGGGACTTGTCGATACACACTCTCATATAGGCGAAGGAGATGGCGGCGACCGTTCTTCTACAACTCATCCCGATGTAAGAATTCTTGATGCCGTTGATCCGATGAGTGATACTTTTAAAAAAGCTATCGCTGGAGGGATAACAACCGTTAATGTTATGCCCGGCTCAGGACACTTAATGAGCGGGCAGACAGTCTATTTGAAAATGAGAAAAAATGCAAAAACAATTAATGATATGCTTTTTTGTGATGATATACTTAACGGTATTTGCGGCGGATTAAAAATGGCTAATGGAACTAACTCTCTTGGTAGCCCTCCATTTTCGGGAACCCGTTCAAAGTCTGCTTCAATAGTAAGACAACTTTTTATTAAAGCACAGGAATACAAAGAGAAAATTAAAAGTGCAACCGGCGACCCTGAAAAAATGCCGAAGCGTGATATCGGAATGGAAACATTAATACAAGTGCTCGAAGGAAAAAGGATTGTCCAATTCCACACTCATCGTGCCGATGATATACTGACTGTACTAAGATTAAAAGATGAATTTGGATTTAAAGTAGTATTGCAACATGTAAGCGAAGGATGGAAAGTAGCAGAAGAAATTGCTGCAGCAAATGTTCCTTGCTCAATTATTATGATTGATTCTCCCGGCGGAAAACTTGAAGCCATAAATCTCTCATATAAAACCGGAGCCGTTTTAGAGCAGGCAGGTGTTAATGTTGCTTTTCATACGGATGACTGGATAACCGATTCGAGATTATTGCTGCGTTCCGCTGCATTTGGAGTAAGAGCAGGAATGAGTGAAGCAAAATCTCTTGAGGCTTTAACACTTGCGGGAGCGAGAATGCTTGGGCTCGACGACAGAATCGGCTCTCTAACACCAGGTAAGGATGCAGACTTCATCATCCTTTCGGGTGAACCTTTAAGTGTTTACACAAAAGTTGAGCAAACGTGGGTTGAAGGAGAAAAAGTTTTCGATCGTTCAAATCCTGAGGACAAAAAATATGCTGTGGGGGGATACGAAGTTTTTCGTGGAGACT
>Ga0209212_1004276_pt1 | contig 17810 bp, 18 predicted proteins | sample RifGroC2_FD_183996 | JGI IMG/M metagenome (GOLD analysis project Ga0209212, IMG submission 183996) | Groundwater microbial communities from Rifle, Colorado, USA - Groundwater C2 (SPAdes) (version 2) | ecosystem: Environmental > Aquatic > Deep subsurface > Groundwater | place: Rifle, Colorado...
TATAAATAATGATAGATAGTCCCCTGCAAAGACAACCCCCAGTGCGCTTCCAGCATATAATAAGGCAGCGATATGTTCACCCTTTCCCTTAAGGTGAACGGAATATAAGGCCCCGATAAAGGCCATAATGACAAAGACATAACCAAAGGCCATGCTCAATTTATCGACCCTGCCCAGGATTATTTCATGACCAAGAAAATTGAATATGTAATTTGTCCCTTCAGACATGTAAAGAAGATCTATAAAGGCTATGGTTGGGATAAGCAGGAGGTAAGCCTGCCTTATTCTTCCCCACATGAATGGCACCAGAAATACACCGAGTATGAAGATTGCTGCAGGGGGGAACCAGTTAATCATATAACCACTCCTACAACCATCCTTGCAAGTTCAAGGAATAAAGATGGCCAGAAAAATAATACAAGTGTTCCTATGGCCGTAAGTATAAGTGATACAACCATAAGCGGCGGGGCCTCTTTTATCCTGACCTCGGAGTTTAAGTTTATCATCCCATATCCCTTATTCAACATCCTCCACTCCTCGTTATAAATTTCATTGTCATGTCTTTTAAAATATGCAGTATATACTATTGGAAGAAAATAACATGCGTTAAGGATTGTGCTTGCAGCTATTACGATAATAAATGGTATCTGTCTCGCTTCGATAGAGCCGGAGATCATATACCATTTACTTATGAATCCTGCAGCAGGAGGAACCCCGATCATTGATAATACACCTATAGTAAAGGCTGCCATTGTAAGAGGCATCTGCTTTCCTATCCCGTTAAGTTCGCTGATATTCGTTTTACGGGTAGCAACATATATAGCGCCGGCAGCAAAGAACAGGGTAATCTTACCAAATGCATGAATAATAATATGCATAATACTCGCTGTAATTCCACCTGGTGTAAGGAGTGCGACCGCAAGTACAACATAAGAGAGTTGACTTATAGTTGAATAGGCGAGTCTAAGTTTAAGGTTATCCTGCCTGAGGGCTATAAAAGAGGCGACTATAATAGTAAAAGATGCGAAATAGGCAAGGGCAGTACCAACACCGAGTTTAGAAAGAAGGTCAACTCCGAATACAAATAGGATAACCTTCAAAAGGACAAAGACACCTGTCTTTACAACAGCAACGGCATGCAAAAGGGCGCTGACAGGTGTTGGCGCTACCATAGCCGCAGGGAGCCATGAGTGAAATGGCATCATGGCTGCCTTGGTTATGCCTGCCATAAATAAAATAAAGATGATGATCAACAACATATCAGGGGCCTTTCCTGCAAGGATGCCATGATTGGAAAACTCAAGGGTTCCCGTGGCATTATATGTAAGAAATATAGCGGATAACTGAAATGCGATAGAAGTGCCGAGCAGGTATGCAATATACCTGCGGGAACTTTTGATCGCCTCAGGTGTTTCTGTATGGGCAACAAGGGGGAATGTAGATAGGGTAATTAACTCATAAAAGAGAAAAGTCGTGAATAAGTTTGCTGAGAAGGCCACACCCATTGTTGCAGAGAGTGCAATGGCAAAAAAGGAAAAATATCTGGTCTGTGCATGTTCTTTTAATGCCCTCATATACCCGATGGAATAAAATGATGTGATGATCCAGAGGAAGGATGCAGTTAATGCGAAAAATATCCCCATGGGGTCGACCCTAAATTTTATATCAAGCCCGGGTAGTATACTGTATAAAGAATATTCTATAACCTTGCCATCAAGAATAGTTGGAAGCATTGATACAACAATAGAGAATTTCAGGATGGAGGCCCCTATTGTCCAGAATTCCCTCAGGTTTGGATAGCCCTTTGAAATTACCATCAGGATGACTGCAACAAGTGATACCCCTATTGCACAGAGCGGGGCCGCTGAATGAACTATCTCCACCATATTCAGGTACCCCCAAGCAGCATATTTGCCGCCTTCTCTGCTACTGACACAGGTATATATGCTGCTATTCCAAAGAATATACATAGCCCTGCAAGTATTAGAGTCGGTATTAGCATGCCGGGTGGGGCATCATCTCGGCTGCGGGATACCGGATGAGGATTATGGTGATCTAAGCTTCTATAGGTACTAACCTCAGAGTGTTGACTGCTAACTGCGGGGGCGAAGTATATGCCTTCAATAATCCTCCAGAAATATATTGCAGACAGCAGGGAGCTTATAAGGATAATAGGTAGAATGAACCACATCCCTGCCTTTAAGGCACCTGTTGCAAGGTACCACTTGCTTATAAATCCCACTGTGAGTGGGACGCCTACCATTGATAGCGCACCAACAGTAAATGCGGCCATGCTGAAAGGCATCTTCTGCCCCATCCCTTTTAATCCTGAAATATCCTCTATACCGGTCTTATAAACAACACATCCTGCAACAAGGAACAGGGTGCCTTTCATAAGGGCATGGTTCAGGATATGGATTATACTGCCTGTCATGGCAGTTTGATTGGCCATAGTTGTCCCCAGTACGATGTAACCTATTTGTCCGACACTTGAATATGCGAGCATCCTTTTTATATTAGTCTGTGAAATGGCAAGGATAGAGCCTGCTATTATTGCTATGCACGAGAGTACAAGTAATATCTTTGTAACAGGGACAACATTAAGATCAAACTCCACCTTAAATACAGTAAATAAAATTCGTAACATGGCGTAGGCCCCTACCTTTGTAGATGTAGCGGCCATTATGGCACTTACAACCGAGGGGGCATATGTATATGCATTGGGAAGCCAGATGTGCAAAGGGAAAAGTGCGAGCTTCAGGCTTAATCCCACTGTAAAGAATCCAAAGGCCGTAAGAACAACCCTCGAATGATAGAGCGGAGGGAGTTTTTCTCTCAAATCTGCCATATTGAGGCTGCCTGTCACCATGTAAAGATACCCAATGCCGATTAATATAAAAGTTGCAGCGATTGTGCCGAGGATGAGATAATTAAAGCTTGCCATAAGGGAATTTCTTCTCCTGCCAATGGCAATTAAGGCATATCCGGAAAGGGATGTTATCTCTATAAATACGTAGAGATTGAATATGTCACCTGTTATGGTCATACCCATAAGACCTGTAAAAAGGAGCATGTACAGAGAATAGAATGCCGGACTCTTTTCTTCATCTATCTCAAGGCCGACACTCTTCCTTGAATAAAGTGTTACTATAAATGCAATAAATGAGACGACTACAAGTACAAAACCATTTAGATAGTCTATGGCATATTCAATACCCCATGGAGGTTCCCATGCCCCCATATGATAGCTTATCCGCCCTGTATGCATCACAGTATTCAGAATGGAGAAAGACATAAGGAAACAGAGAAATGTTATTGTCAATGCAATAACCCAGCAAAAAGCCCTGTTTATCAGGCCTGCAAGCCAGGTAATAAGTGCAAACAATAGCGGTATAACAATAACCAATGCCGGAAAGTGTTCAGCAATATTCATATCTCTCTCTGTCCTGTATTCCCTTTTCTAAGCTCTTCAGCCTGTTTTCTCTCTATCTCCAGTATCGCATCCTCTTCCATTGTCCCATATTCTTTATATATCCTTATGACTATTGCAATAGCAACTGCAGTTGTACCAACTGAGACGACAATGGCAGTCAGCATCAAGACATGTGGTATAGGGTTATCATATATTACAGCCTTATCCCATAAGATCGGGGCTGTCCCGCCCCATACCTTTCCGGTGGATATGTAGAACAAAATAACCGCTGTTTGGAAAATGTTCATGCCGATAATCTTTTTTATCAGGTTTCCTTTTGCGATCATTGCATAGAAGCCTATCATCATGAGGGTTATATATATCCAGTAATTGTACTTACCTATGATAATCTCAATCACTTTTCCGCCCTGCCATCTCAAAAAATATAGTTATCATTACGGCTGCAACAGTGACCTCCACGCCTATTTCAATCCCATAAATGCCCAGATGGCTTGCGTGTTTTAAATCTCCTAATGGAAGTTTTCCATACTGGAGATAGTATCCCCCGAAAAACAGGCAGACGACACCGATCCCCCCGTATATCATGACACCGACGGAGTTAAGGACATCGGTTATCTTCTGGTGTGCCCTCTTTCTACCCTCGTCAATGCCATAGACAAGCACATAGAGGATTATGCTTGAGGCAAAGATGACACCACCCTGAAATCCACCGCCAGGGCCGAGGTCTCCATGGGCCAGGACATAAAGGGCATAGAGCTGTATAAAGGGTATCAGGAGATTCGATATAACCCTTATTATAATATCATCCTTCATTGTTGTATCTTTCTTCTGAGGAGGAGGATAACTGATATCCCAGAGGTGAATATAACGGTTGTCTCACCGAGGGTATCATAGCCCCTGTAATTTGCTAATAAAGCTGTAACCATATTTATAACACCCGATTCCTCAAGAGGTTCTTTTATATACCTTGGTGCAACATGGTGATGCGAAGGGGCATTTGGATCGCCATAATCAGGCATGTCAAGTGTCCCATATACAAGCACTGCACCGGTTACGAAAACGACTATCAATGAGATTATAGAGTGAGCGTTAAGGCTTCCCTGAACTCTGACTTGTGACCTCTGCCCATTCTCCTCCCCCCTCTGTGTCCTGCTCAAGGCTGCAATAAGGAGTACAGTTGTAATCCCTGCACCCACAGATGCCTCTGTAAAGGCAACATCGACCGCATTCATCCTTGTCCATACCACTGCCATTATAAGGCTGTATGCCCCGAGTATAATTACAGTACTGAGCAGGTCTTTCATCCGGATGGCTGCTATTGCACAGATTACGAGAAAAAACAGGAGTATAAAGTCTATCATTTACCATCTCCTTCATCTTTTACCCAGGGTTTTACACCTGCAACATAGGCAGCTTTTGCCAGGGCATGTGTTGCTGTCGGGTTTGCAATAAAGATGAAGATAATAATAATTAGTAACTTTACGCTGATCAGATCAAATCCTTCATATACCATAAGCCCTGTAAGTACAAGCCCTTGTCCCAGTGTATCGCCTTTGCCTGCCGGGTGCATCCTCGTATAAAAGTCAGGAAACCTGACAACCCCTATAGCTGCAACGACGATAAGAAAACAGCCGGTAGCTATGAGGATACCACTTATTATTGTTCTAATAATATCCATTTTTAATCCAGTCCTCCGGTCTGTCTATACTTCAGGAACGCTATAGTAGCGATGAAGTTTATAATTGCATATACAAGTGCAATATCAAGGAAATGGGGGCGCTCATAGATATACCCTATCAGGGCAAGCAAGACCACGGTCTTTGTCCCTATGACATTTACCGCGAGTACCCTGTCGTATATCCTTGGCCCTTTAATCGCCCTGTAAATAACAAGGGCAGCCGCCAGGACTATCACAGTTGCTGCTATATTAAACACCAGCCTCTCCTTCTATTGCCTTTATCCGCCTTTGCATTTCCCCTTCCATGAGACCTTCTGCAAGCTCTGTTGCTACAGCATGGATAATGAACTCATCTTTATTTACATCTATAGTTATAGTACCAGGTGTCAAAGTTATGGAATTGGCAAGGGCAACCATACCCATTTCAGTTCGAAGTTCATTTCTAAAACTGAATATAGTGGGGCTAATTGGCATTCTGGGATGCAAAGTTCGTTTGACCAGATCAATGTTTGACAGCACTATCTGCCACATGAGCCAGGGTATATATTTGATGAATCTCAGTGTTCTTATTAACCCCAGTTTTATATCAGTCTTTCCGATTAGAAGATCATGAGATATATATGAGACAAAAAGGCTGGATATAATGCAGGATAAAATAAGTACAATATCGAATTCTCCGGAGAGGAGCATCCAGAAGATAAACATTATTACTGCAGTTAGAATAAAGCTCATAACTATCTTTATATAGTCGTATCAAGAATATTCAGGAGTCGCAATTGTGACAATATTACAGAGGGTTATTTATAAAGTCAACAGGTAAAATCAGTCTGTTTTTTAAACTATTTTAACTATTTGACTTGGGGGTTAATGTCAGTATCAATCCCGATGTTTATCACATGGCGGATCTGTGCCAAAATCATCTATTGTCCTCGTCCACAGCCTTCTTCAACATATCAAGGATTCCAGGTATGGCAGATGTAACCCTGTTCCAGTTTGGGATCAGCGGGGCAGCCATCGGATTTTCTGAATATGCCTCAGATGCTATCTTTATAGCATTTGAAAATGCCTCTATGGCGCTTGCCTCTGCATGCCTGTCAAATTTGAGTCCGTTTATTGCAGCATCTGCCTCGTATTTTACCATAGTATCCTCGGCAAGCCTTATGTATGCTACCTGAAGCGACTTAAAAAAACTGTCCGAAAGGACAATACCCTCAGCAGCAAGGAATCTGAAAATGGATTTGCAAATATCCACAGACATCCTCATCAACCCTTTTTTTGCATCGTCAGCGGAAAGTAGTTGATGCTTGTGCTCATAGTTATCAGCTATATCAACCTGGCAAACCCGACGTGGTGAATAATTTCTGAAGACCTCGGACAGCACACCAACCTCAAGCCCCCAGTCCCATGGTATCCTGTTAGTCCTCGCCATATCAGTTATCATTGCGAATTCCCCGGCAAGCGGATACCTGAAGCTGTCCATAAACATAAGAAATGGATTTGGCCCCACAAGTTTTTGCATGGCTCTGATGAGCGGAGCTATTAGCAGCCGCGTCACCCTCCCATGCATTTTGTCGGTTATTCTGCTATAGAAGCCTTTGCAAAACACTACGTCTATATTAGGGTTAGCAACGGGATAGCACAACCTGGCGAGCATCTCCCGGTTGTATGTGACTATATCACAGTCATGCAGCGCAATGACTTCAGACTGTGCGTTGGCTAATATGTATCCATAGGCAATCCATGCAGAACGCCCCTTCCCATCCTCGCCCGCCCAAACATTATTTCTCTCGAGTGTCGCATAAATCTCCTTAACCCTTTTACCCTCATTATGAATAATCCTGACTTCACAGGGAAGCTGGGACAGGAACTCCCTGACATAACTGAATTCCTTGTCACTTGCCCTGCCAAGGGTCAGGATGATCTCATTGATATATCTGACCTTTTTTAACTCCGCAATAATTCCTTTAATTGCCTCATTCTGAAACTCTGTAACCAGCGCAGGGAGTACCAGCGCTACAGGACGCTGCCTGGAAAATTCCCTGAGCTCAGACTCGATCCTTTCCAACCCCGGATTTCCAAGCCTGTGCAATGTAATTATTAAATCATTTTGATAGAAATCTGCCATTTTTCACCTCCTAAAAATATTCAGCATCTCTTTCCTTCTCATTATTCTTCTTCTTGTCTTTCGACTCCGGCGACACCGGCCTGCCTTCTCCGCCATTAATTATCCTTTTTGCTGCATCTATTCCTCCTACGCCGAAGGCTATTGCAAGGGCAAGGATAATGCCGCCAAAGACTATGGAAAAGGCAGCTATCACTATTCCAGGTGCTATCCGGAGTTGTTCAAGCGCCATGGCAAGTATAAGAACTATGAGCAAGAGCCTTACAGCTTCGGCAAGAATCTTTGCATAGTGGTAACCGCTGTTTACCGCAGTTATCAACACAGCCCTGCTGATAAATCCTGCAAATATATATCCTGCAATAAGGATAACAAGAGCAGAGAATGCACGTGGAATATAGAGAAAGAATTGTGATATCAGATTGTCAATAGTTTGCAGCCGAAGGGCGCTTAATCCTATCACCAGGAAAAGGATAATAAGAAACCAATAGATTAAACCCCCGAATACGTCTGATGGTTTTGACCATATATCACCCTTTCTGATAATGGCGGTCAAACCTGCCTTGTCACACCAACTGTCAAAGTTTATTATCCTGAAGACCCGCAGAAATAACAATTTAATCAGGCGGGAGAATAAATAACCGGCAATAAAGATTATCAGCATTGCCAGCAGATTCGGCACAAACTGCAGGATTGTTATGCCGAAAGCCCTGAGCGAGTGCAATAATAATTCCATAAAGTTATCCATGATATCACCTCCTATTTCCAGTTAGTTACAAGATAGTCTTTTTTACTTTCGAACTCCAGACACAGTTTCTCTATTTCTGCCTCCGCACCTTCCTGTTCCATATTCTCCGCTTCAAGCACAAATGATGCCGTCTTACCCAGATATAAAGGGACAATAGACCGGATAAGGTGTTCCGGAGACATCACCTTTCTGTGATAAGCAATTGCATAGTCGTATACAACATCTGACCATAATCCGGCAGGGAACCGGAATGACCCGCCGGTAAGGCTTCCAAGACTTTCTATCCTGCCAAGATCCCCCGGACCCATTATATCCATCCATATGTTGCGCAGATCTTTCAGCCCTGCCATGAATATGTTCAGCATCTTTTCTGCATTCACCTTCACAGATTCAAGTCCGACGTGATATCTGAAACCAAATGTAGGAACATCCGACGATCCCTTTTGATCCATCCACTTATCATAATGTCGTTCCGTCATATTAAACAGGGTAGCCACCACCTGTAGCAGCATATCGGCCAGGTCCGACCCTGGATCTTTAGGATCGTGAATTTTTGCCCCCAGAAAAGTCTGACAGACCTTGAAATCATTGACTATCGCCTCTGTTGTCATCCATATATCAATACCAAAGCGTGCAACATGGCTTTCCCACACATCCTGTGATACATAAAAGTCAGCCATCTTTCCTGAAAATCCAAACTCACCTCCTATAGGTTGCCTGATCCTCTTGCCATAGAGGGCCCTTGTTACAGGATAAACGATTGAGTTGGTAATAGTCCCATCAAACTTATGCCTGCTGTAGAGCGGGGCAACAAAGTCAAAACCCTTTTGGATAACCGGTGAGAGAAGAAGTTCTATCCACTCGGGCGTTATGCTCCTCAGATCCGCATCTACTACACAGCATGCATCAGCCTGTATATCAACAACCTTGCGAAATAACGCCCTGAAGGCGCTCCCTTTCCCGGGGATTCCATTGTAGGGGATGCTGATCCTGTGAGCCGGGTATACAGGATGGGAGAGAAAAATCGCGTCGTGGTCATGGGTGGCAGTCTTCACAATATCCGTCGTCCCATCCTTCGACCCCCCGTCGGAGTTGACGATAATCGCCTTTTTATCCGGGAAATATTTCAGGAGTCCTGCATCCACGGCCTTCACCACATGACCTATTGTACCGGCATTATTGAAGCTTGCGATTCCGACCAAAATGTCTGCTTTTTCAGTTCCCATTCTTAATAGAGGTATTATAAAACAGATACTGTTAACGTTGCCAATTTCATCGTCCCACGGTGAACGACTTTTTTAATAGATTCATGAGGTATTTTAAATTCTTCAGCAAACAAAGCCGCAATAATATCCGCCCTCTCTTCTGCGAATCTCTTCTCTTTCTGACCCGCTGCTCCGGGATAAGATTCTATTACAAATTTAGAAGCAGGGCTCCTCTGATAGACCTTCCTTATTTCCAGCAATGCCGTCTTCATCTCATCCGAGAGGAGTGTCTCTCCTCGGTTAAAGACTATAGGGGAAATGAACGGGACGCTCTCGACCTTCAGATCCACCGGGTAACCAAGTTCTTCCGATAGTATCCTGTTGAGCCAGCGCATTTCTGTTTCTGTCACAGGATTGTCCTTCTTTATCTTAAGGTTTATAGCAACGGGGGCCACATTATAGTGGAATCCGATATAGAAATCATCTACAATAGAAGGGGAGATAATCTTGTTGATCTTCTCAATGGTCTTTCTGACAATCCCTAAAGAATCATCCCGTGAACTTCTGAGAACTTCCCCTGGAGGTCTTGATGAGACAAGGGTTGGGAGGATCGCCGATTTTGATGCATCGTCCTTTAATCCCCCCGCCTGGACCCGCACCTGTTCCACACTAAGGATAATATCCCGTTTCAGGTAACCGGCCATCTTTTCCTCAATCCTTTTTACCTCCGTCTCCTTGAGATAGTCCACGGTGTTGACAATAGCGCTTATCTCCAGTGTATCCCCCCTCCCCTCAATATATCCGAAAGTTGCCAGATGGGAGCGCTTTTCCACGTCAAATTCCTGCTTAAGGGCAAACTGGATATTACTCCTCAGCCTTACTCCAGCAACAGATACATGGAGGGTATAGATCAGAGGTATAGAAATAATGATAAAGCTAAGGGTGAGGATGACTATCCTTTTCTTTAGTTGTGCAATTCCCAGCTCTGTAACGATTCCAGGTTTAAATCCATATAGATAAAAGATGATGGAGGTGGCAAAGATAATGGCCACAAAATTCGTAAAAAAGAGGAAGAACCCGCCTCCGGCGATATTGAAATTCCATGTCCCTATACCAAATCCTGCAACACTGAGCGGCGGTATGACCGCTGTGGCAATCGCAACACCGGGGACAATGGTAATGTAGTTCTTCCTTGTACAGATGGCAATTGCGCCGGCGATGCCCGCAAAAAAAGCAATGAAAAGGTCATAGAGGTTTGGCCTTGTCCTCGATATGATCTCTTCAGTCAAATCTTGCATGGGTGAGAAATAGGCCGCAATAGCCGCTATCAACAGAGAGACGGCAACGCTGACAGTCACTTTCCTGATGGCCTTTCTCCCGATTATCCAGTCCCCAATAATTAAGGCAAAACCGCAGCTCAGTATCGGTCCCATCAACGGAGAGATCAGCATGGCGCCGATAATGACTGCCGCACTGTTTGTAATCAGACCAGACAGGGCGATCAGATTTGCGATTGTCAGGAAGAGAAAGTAGCCCGGTGATATATCCACTTCAAGGTAGATATCCTTAATCACTGTACGCTGGTTGACCTGGGAGGCCATCTTACCGGGAATATTTCTTAGATAGGAAACTAATTTATATGTCAAAGTCTCAAAATCCAGATTCGTCCTCCACCAAGATTATCTGAAGATTCATTATATATTCCCTCTTATTCTTCTAACCAGTTTGATAACTTCCCTGTTCCATCCAGAAGGGCCTATACCATCTGCTTTTATGATGTTTTGAAGTTTAATTTTCTCTTCATAACTTCCATCTTCCCTCTGAACAAGAACCGGATAGTCCACATTCTGGAGAAGCGGAAGATCATTGAAACTGTCGCCAAGACCTATTGTTACAATACCTTTCTGATCTCTTTTATAATAATCCATGAGTATCCTAACGGCCTTCCCTTTATCATTATCACCAAGTATGTGATAAAACCGACCCTTAGTCCAGTGCAGTCCGGTATCCTCAATTGCATTCAAAAATTCGACAACACGGCTTTCCCCTTCTTCAAAGATGAAAGGCTCATCGAAGTCCCTTTTTTTTGATAGTATGGCATCTGACAATTGCATTCCCGTAAGCCTTGCTACATCTTCCGGACTCATATCGCCAAACCCCCTTACTCTTATTCCTGTTCTATCCCGGATATCACTAAATATCCTCCTGATAACACTGTATGGCTTGCCGAGAATAGTTACTGTATATCCATCATCCCTACTTTCTTTCTCTTGATTAGCAAAATATCCTTCAGGGATAAAGATCCCGCCTCCGTTTTCAGAAATGAACGGGTCGCGATTATTCATCTGCCTGCGATAAACCTCGATCTCGGCTTTGGTCTTACTGGAACATAGGACTACCGGAATATTTGCTTTATAAACTTCTTCAAGCGCAACAACAGCCTCCTCAAAGGAGTAGCTTACCGGATGCAGAAGGGTGCCATCCAGATCTGTAATTATTATTATAGTTGTCACAATATAGAAATTAAGCCGGTACTATATTGCTTGATTAAGTCTTTCTGAATGAGAATGCAAAATGTGGTTATTATAGTGTATTTTATTTTTAAAATCCAGAATTGATCATGGATTATGATTATGGATTTGATTGTGGATTTTTCCCGCAAACCCCGCAGCAAGCTACGAGGTTTGCGATTACTATGCATTTTCACTAATCAGATGATACAAAATGCGCTCGTCTGTTTAGTTTCCAGCATGACTCTCCCGATTCAATGCAGAAGGGCTTCTCCTCTCCATAACTGATAATCTTGATCGTGTCAGGGTCAATACCAAGCGCAACAAGATATTTCTTAACTGCCATGGCACGGCGTTCACCGAGTGCAATGTTATACTCATTTGTTCCGTGTTCATCGGCATGCCCTTCAATAAGAATGTGTAACTTTGGATTGCCTTTTAGAATTTGGGCATTTTCCCCCAATGCCCTGCGTCCATCCGGACGAATAGCGGCTCTGTCAAAGTCAAAGAAGATATCCTCAAGTTTCAAAACCAGACTGCCGGAATCAGGTATATCCCCGGCAATCCCCCCTCTTTCATCAAAAAGAGCGGCTTCCTGAATATATTCAGGCTCCTCTACAACTTCGCCTGCTATTTCGTATGACTCTTTACCAGGTTCACTGGTTACAGTTGCTTCTTTGTCCCGTTCACTAGTTACGGTCTCAGTAGTTGAAATCTTTTTGGTGCATCCCCATCCTGTCAGCAGAACGATAGTGCAGAGCATTACTGCAAGTAAATTTACTCCATGCTTTTTTAGCATAACTTATTTCCTCCTTTGTTTCTGTAAAATATTCTTTATGATACTTAACAGTTTTTTCATCTCAAGGGGTTTTGGGCTCACTGCATCTGCTCCCTGCCTCCTCGCTTCAACCAATATCGCCTCCTGACGTGAGGCTGTCATCAATATAACCTGCAGGTGAGGTAACTCTGCCTTGGCTTTGGTAAGCAGTTCCAATCCATCTAAGAGAGGCATAATAAAATCGGTAATTAACAGATCATAGCTTCCCTCTCTTATCGTCTTCAATGCCTCTAATCCGTTTACGGCTGTATCCACTCTATAATTCTCTGCCAGAAGTGTCTCTTTAAGCAGAGCGCAGGCAACAGGGTCATCATCCACCACAAGAATATTGATAGCGCTGTTCATTATAAAATGAAGAAATAGCAATGATTGTGCCATTAACTCATGGCAACAACCGGTGATAGAATTATTGGCAGAAGTTGATGAAAATAATGAATATTATATTGTTTTATATCATCATGTAAATTAGTAACAGAGGATTATGTAATTGATATTATAAGCCATTCCGCCACACCGGATGTGGCATGTTTGCTAATTTGACGGGGATTATTCTATGGGCTGGCTGTCCTCTTTTTCAGTAAGGTTCAGGTGATATCGTTCAGCCATTCTGTAAAGAGTCCTGCGGTCAACACCGAGAATCTTAGCTGCCTCGCTTTTATTTCCGTTGGTTTCTCTTAGAACCCGGATGAGATACAGTTTTTCGAGTTTATCAAGTGACATTAATTTAAAGGGCGGCAGACCATCTTCAGGGTAAGAATTATACCTGACTTGCTCCGGCAGGTCATCCGGCAGGATGACCGTATTTGTAGTGAGCACTACTGCACGCTCAATGGTATGCTGCAGTTCCCGCACATTTCCGGACCACGAATAACGACAGAGTATATCCATTGCCTGAGAGCTAAAACCGGTAACTGATTTTTTAGTTTCAGCAGTATATTTTTTCAGGAAGTAGTCGGATAGAAGAGGGATATCTTCTTTACGTTCACGCAAAGGCGGCAAAGTAATTGTTACAACCCTGAGTCTGTATAACAGATCCTCCCTGAACCCCCCTTCTTTAACTTTGCGGTCAAGCGGCTGATTGGTTGCAGCCACTATCCTGACATTGACATGAACCGGTTCTATACTGCCAACGCGCCTTATTTCCCTCTCCTGTATCATCCGTAACATCTTTGCCTGAAGCGGCAGGCTCATGTCTCCAATCTCATCCAGAAAACAGGTGCCTCCTTCAGCCTCTTCAATAAGGCCCTTTTTATTGATGACTGCCCCGGTAAATGCACCTTTAACATGACCAAAGAGTTCGCTTTCAAGAAGATTCTCAGGCAAGGCAGCACAATTTACCACGACAAATGGTTTTGAAGATCTGGCACTATTATAATGGACAGCCCTGGCGATTAACTCTTTCCCTGTACCGCTCTCACCCTGGATCAGAACAGTGCTTGTACTATTGATAACCATCGCAACAGTCTTGTAGATATCCATCATCGGACGGCTGTGTCCGATTATCCGGTCCAGACCGTAGGCAATTGTTAATTCTCTGTGATACTGTTCATTCTCCTTCCGGAGGCGTTTTTGTATAATGGCGCGCCTGACAACTATCTTAATCTCATCCTCGCTGAATGGTTTGCTCACATAATCGAATGCACCGGACTTCATTGCTTCGATTGCCGATTCGAGTGAACCGAAGGCTGTTATCATAATAACAAGTGTGTCCGGACTGATCTGTTTACATGCCCTGAGTATCTCAAGACCATCAATCTCAGGCATCATGAGGTCTGTTATTACAAGGTCATAAAATGTGATTTTTGTTTTTTCCATAGCTTCCTGCCCGTTGCGGACTGTATCAACCTTATAACCCTCCTCAGTCAATACCTCTGCAAGAAGCTGGCAGGCTATTTCATCATCGTCTACTAAAAGGAGATGGCAGGATTCTGATTCAGGCCGTTTCATGATGTTTCACCGGCAATATTATTGTAAATGTTGTCCCCTTTCCAACATGGCTGGAAACGTATATTTCACCATGGTGGGTTCTTGTAATATCCCTGCATATACTCAACCCAAGTCCTGTTCCCTTGTTCCGCTCTTTAGTGGTAAAAAAGGGTCCAAAGATCTTCTGCAGGTTGGCCTCATCAATCCCATGTCCGTTATCCCTGATAGTTACTGTCACGGATTCATTGCTGCGAACTTCGCTGTGGTTAAAACTGGTATTTACTTCCAACTCCCCTCTGCCTGGCATTGCATCCATAGCATTGGTGAGCAAATTGAGAAACAGTTCCTGAAGCTGATTGACATCACCGGTAATATCAGGCAATAGCGGGTCAAAATTTGTTTTTACATTAATCCCGCGAAGCGATATGCCGGGTGTAACTAAATATAGCAGATCTTCCAGAAGCTTGTTAATCCGGACAGGCACCATACATGGGGCAGGTTTCCTGACTGTATCAAGCAGGTTCTGAATAATCTGCACAACTCTTTCAACCTGTGAATGGATGATCTTCAACCTCTCCTCACGCTTGTCATCAGAGGTATCCCGTTTTAAGCGGTGCAGATGTCCCAGTATCGAATGCAGGGGAGTGCCTATACTATGCGCTATTGCCGCAGCCACCTGTCCTGCCGCAGCCAGCCGTTCCGATTGTGCCAGTTGCATTTGAGCTTCAGACAGACGGCGGTTTACATTGATCAGTTCGTCATATCTGTGATAAAGTTCTTCTGTTGCCTGTTTAACCCTTTCTTCCAGCTCTTCATTAAAATTCCTGATTTGGTGTATCATCTTGTTGAATTGTTTTGCCAGCATGCCTATTTCATCTCGTGAATAAGACTTAACCTGGCTCTTCAGATTTCCCGTTTCTGCCTGAACCATCGCTTCAATCAGTATCCCGATAGGTTTACTGACTGTACGCCGGAGGTACCATACGAGAAAGACCAGAATTACAATAGCGGCTGTTGCCGTAATCAGAAAAGCCTGCCTGCGTTCCTCAAATACTAAATCATCAAACTCCTTTGTTGATATTCTCGCCCTTATCAGACCGGATACCTCTTTCCTGATGCGAACAGGCGCCAGTATATTCCAGAAGCGGTCAGTTTCATCCATCTCCATACTTGTGAGAACTTCTCCACGTTTAACCGCTTCTATATTAGTTGAATCGGGCACTGTAAGTGGCCGGCTTATTTCCATGCTTTTTCTGGCTGTAAGATAGGTTTTCCGGGATGTCAGATCAAAGATCTCAACCATTACAATATTGGGTCTTACCAGGAGGAGTTTCTCAAGTTCTTCCTGCAATGTGCGGGTATCACGCAACTCCTCCAATTCTACTATACCGGCATCAATTTGTTTGACAATGTTTATATATCGCTCCCTGAGATTTTCTTCTGCCTTCTGCTCTGTTAGTGTCCTTGACACATAAGTTGTGACAGAGAGGACAGAAACCACTGCCCCGATAATAAAAACCGTGACCTTTGTCTGGATACCGAGTGCCTTTCCCCAGGTTATCATAACATTATCCTGCCTGATGAGAATTGCTCCATAGATAGGAGTTTACTTTATGTGGGCATAAAATATCAAATTACATTTTTACTGTCAAAACCAGTAGTCGTGAAAAATCTATCAGGATTCTTGACACAATGTTATCTTATGAAATAATATGACAAAAAAGATTATTATTTACTATAACTTCACGAGGTCGTAAATGCTCCTTTGGCTTGGATTCATTGCATGCACGGCGGTAATTGTCTACTCAGGAACACGTCTGTCAAAATACGGGGACGTCATTGCTGAGAAAACAGGTCTGGGAAGGGCATGGATTGGCGTTGTCCTTATGGCATCTGTCACCTCGCTCCCTGAATTAGTCACAGGGATTACATCTGTTACGTATGCAAATGTCCCGGATATTGCAGTGGGCGATGTGCTTGGCAGTTGTGTGTTTAACATCTTCATACTTGCCTTTCTTGATGCATTCTATAAGCCAATGCCTATATCAACAAAGGCCAATCAGGGGCATGTGCTATCTGCCGGTTTCGGCATACTCCTTTTGAGTATCATTGCATTCAGCCTGTATGCACATAGTTACATTCCTGCAATAGGGTGGATAGGTGTATATAGTCTTTCTACTTTATTTATATATATTATTGCAATGAGGTTGATCTTCCATTATGAAAAGCGCCAGATGTCCAAATATCTCGAAGAGATTGCAACTGAAACCAAATATGAAGATGTAACAACAAAAAATGCAGTCTTGCATTACACAATTAATGCATTCTTTGTAATCATTGCAGCCGCCTTTCTGCCAGGTATAGGCGAAGGTATTGCAGAGATGACCGGTCTTGGACAGACGTTTGTCGGAAATATTTTCATTGCAATATCCACTTCCCTGCCTGAAGTTGTGGTTTCTATTGCAGCGATAAAGATGGGAGTTATAGACCTTGCTGTGGGAAATTTACTTGGGAGTAATATCTTCAATATACTTATCCTTGCACTGGATGATTTTTTCTTCACCAGAGGTCCTATCCTCTCCTTCGTCTCTCCGCACAACATAGTATCAGCGATATCAGCTATAGCAATGACTGTCATTGCCATAATAGGCCTGACCTATCGTGCGGAGAAAAAACCATTTTACTTCATGGCATGGGATTCTCTCGGAATAGTGGCAGTGTATATTGTTAATCTTATGCTTCTCTACAGGATGAGGTAACGCAAGGTAGCTGCCTTTCCTTTAACTGATTATCTTTCTTTTCAGTTCATCCAGTTTTGCAAGGGCCTGAAGGGGGGTGATATTCATGAGGTCCAGCTCCCTGATCTCATCTAATATGGGGTGTGAATCGTTCACATGGCTGAACAGGTCTATTTGTGTGGTAATTCTCCTATCTTCTTTAGCAGTATGAGCCAGTTTTGGCATACCATTAGCATCAAGTTCCTCTTCCTCAAGGTTGGCAAGTACCTCTTTTGATCTGATTATTACTTCAGGAGGAAGGCCTGCGAGCCTTGCTACCTGGATACCATAGCTTTTATCAGCCATTCCAGGCATTACCTTCCGCAGGAATATCACCTCATCATTCCACTCCCGCACTACCATATGGGCATTGAATATACCCTCATTTGTCAGTGATAATTCTGTCAGCTCATGATAGTGAGTGGCAAAGAGGGTCTTTGCCTTTATTTGCCTGTTTATATATTCTGCACAGGACCATGCTATGCTTATACCATCAAATGTGCTTGTCCCGCGTCCAATCTCATCGAGGAGTATAAGACTCCTTGATGTTGCGTTTTGCAGAATATTTGCTGTCTC
>Ga0209212_1004278_pt1 | contig 17805 bp, 12 predicted proteins | sample RifGroC2_FD_183996 | JGI IMG/M metagenome (GOLD analysis project Ga0209212, IMG submission 183996) | Groundwater microbial communities from Rifle, Colorado, USA - Groundwater C2 (SPAdes) (version 2) | ecosystem: Environmental > Aquatic > Deep subsurface > Groundwater | place: Rifle, Colorado...
TTTGATGAATGCGACAATATTTTCAGCTTTTTTTTGCCAAGTGTAATTTTTTACTTTTTCGTAGGCGATTTTTACTTTTTCATCAGCCTCTTTTGCGCCAATCGCCTCTTTTATTTTTTCTGCCAAATCTTTCGGATCATCCGGAATAAAGCCATAACCGCAATCCGACAAAACCTCCTCCGCAAGTTCCAGTTTGGAATAAACAATCGGCCTTTGGCTGGCCATATATTCGTAAACCTTCATTGGAAATCCGTATAATCTGAAATGCGGCTTGTCCGGATACGGAATCACCAATACATCCGAAGCTTGTTCATAAAGAACCACTTCTTTAAAATCTTTGCGCCCTTCAAAGATGCATCTTTCTAAAACTCCATTTTCTTTAGCAATTTTTTTATATTCTTTTATTTCTTCATCTTTGCCGCCGATAAAAACCATTATCTCATTTTCGCTTAGGCTTTTCAACGATTCTATCATAGTGTTAATCCCTTTTTCCATGTGCATTGTTTTAAAAAAGCCTATGTAACCAATAATATCTTTATCAGTCGGCAAGTTTAAAATTTTTCTAGCTTCGTTTTTATCAATATTTTTGTAATTATCCGGATCAACTCCCCCATAAGCGACCAAAATTTTTCCCAGATTTGTTTCTGTTTTCTCCACTAATAAATTTTTTAACTTTACTGATGTTGTCACTAAAAATTCGCTGTTAAAAGCAATATAATTATCTCGCCAATTATTATAAAGCATATGCCAATCGGAACATATTTTGTATTTAAACTTAAAAATTTTTCTAAATCTTATCAAATAGGATAATAAATAGGACTCATTGGAAAAAAAAACGACATCAGAAGTTGATTTTATTTTAAAGATAAAAAATGGCAGCCAAAAAAAATAAAAAACGTACGGGAGCCAAAAGTTTAAAAAAACAGTCTCCCATGTTTTCAAACGCAAATTGATTACCGCCGTATCTTTAAATTGTTCCGATAATTTGCTTGCGACAACTATGGAATAATCCTTTCCGAGAAGATTATTAAAATTTTCGGCCAAATTAAGAATATAAATATTGTCGGCGCTCAAAGACTGGAACTTTTTTGCCGTTAGATGGATTAGTTTCATTTCACTAAGCTCTTATTATCTTCAATACAGCACAAATAATCCTCCATGACCAGATAATCAATCCCTGAATCTAGGAAAGCCCTGATGGTGTCATCCGGGCTGGCCACAATCGGTTCTTCGTGCATATTAAAACTGGTGTTTATCAAGGTGGGAATGCCGCTTAATTTGTAATACTCATTTATAATATCGTAATAATAAGGATTATCTTCTCTTTTTATAACTTGAGGACGTGCCGTGCCGTCTAAATGAACACAAGCGGGGGCTTCTTTTTTCATTTTATCGGCGCAATTATAGGTTATCGTCATATATTTCGCCGCCAACGGATCGTTTGTTATGCCGATATAATTTTCCTTTATGTGTTCTATCATCGTTACCGGCGCGAATGGCATAAACTCGCTGCGATTTAATTTTTTATTAAGCCAGTCGTTTGCCGTGGTATCTATCGGCGCGTAAATTATAGATCTATTCCCCAAAGCTCTTGGACCATATTCCATTCTGCCTGTATAAAATGCCACAATTTTGTTGCCATATATCAGTTTAGCGATTTCTTTCGCCGGTTCAGCCAATTTTTTGTAAACTATTTTATTTATCTTCAAGGCTTCCTCAATCTCTTTTTTGGAATAGCTTGGTCCGAAATAAACCATGCCGAAATTTTTGGGAAGCAACTTCGTTCCCCTTTTTCTCTTTATTTTGGAAAGTAAAAAAAACGCCGCTCCTAAAGCCAATCCGCCGTCAGACATAGCCGGAAAAACATAAAGATCATCCACCTTTGGCAATTGTCTTATTTTTTGATTCAGCAACACATTGGCAAAAACCCCGCCGGCAAGAACCACTTTGTCCAACCCTGTTTTGTTCAGGGCGTTAGAAATCAATTCCACCATTACTTCTTCCAGTCTTTTTTGAGCTCCGGCGGCCACATCTTCCCTGGTTGATTCGCCTAAGAATTTTTTCAGCCTTTCCGGTTCATAGTTGCCCCAATCAGGTATGAGTTTCACAGAATCAAAGAATAATTCTTCTTTCGCTTTTAATCTTAAGCCCTCGCATTTTATAACTTGCCTGAACTTGTCAATCAGCTTGCTTGGATCTCCGCTTGCCGCCAATCCGGTAACTTTTCCTCCGTGCCTTGTGCCAGACTTAAATCCGCAAACCTTGGTAACGCTTCCCCAAAAAACCCCCGCCGAATGAGGAATGAAAGTTTTAGCCATTTTTTTAATTTTTCCCGACTTGCCCGCGGCGACTATAGAGGAAAGAAAATTCCCGGCTCCATCACTGGTAACAATCAATGATTCTTTCCACGGAGAAGTGAAGTAGGCTCCGGCGGCATGAGACAAATGATGGTCAACTTTTGCAATTTTAGCCTTAGGGAAATTCTGCTTTATAAAATCTTTCCAAAAATATTTCATTTTGAACTCTCCTTGTTCTTCCTGGTCTTTTATTTTAGAAGCGTTTTTTTCCGATAAAAATAGTTTATAAAAAACTTTATAGGTGCCCGGTTTCAACAAACGACCCAATCTTTCTTTAAAAACAAACTCGGCAAATCTAAAAAATTTTCCGACATTATTAATAGTAGGAACAACCACATACTCAACATCTTCCCTCTTAACGCCCGTGAATTCCAGCATTTTTTTAATGGACAATACGGGGAAATCACCATCCAACTTCTTCCTGGAAAACCTTTCTTCGCTGGCGGCAAAAATAACATTGCCTTCTTGGTCAACCAACGCCACTCCCGATTCGTGGCATCTGGCTTTTATCGGCAAATTAATACCTAAAATATATTTTTTCATTTTTTTATTATTGTTCCTGCAAATCAACTCTAAAAAGTTTTTTTCTGAAAAACATCGCCCATTTCACGCCGGGAGAGTCAAACCATCTTAATTTCCAATGCAGCCAAAACCAATACCCTATCAATCTTTTTAAAATTTGGCCGGATTTTAAATAATTCAGGCCATAATGCACCACCACCCAGACGTAAGGCAAGGTTTTATTTTCTTTTTTGGTCAGCCATGGATAACCCGTATCCATTTCGCCCGCATCAAAAATATCGCCCAGCGGATTAGTATCGTAATAGACCGCCCAATCATCAAATCTTGTAGGCAATTTATATCCCATTTTTATTATTTCATCATATAATAACCCACCTGGATAAGGACGATAAAGCTGGGGTCCGAAGATGCTGACATATTTGCCGTAACTATTCAATTCTTCAATAAGTTTGTAAGTTTGTTCTCTGTCCTCTTTTGTTTCCGTCGGTATCCCAATCATCATGGAACAATTGGCGTCTATTTTGTACTCCGCGCATTTTTTGACGGCATATTTTATTTTTTCCACGGTTTGCCCTTTTTTTAAAAAATTAAGCATTTTTTGAGAGCCGGTTTCTATGCCAAATCTAAGCTGGACGCAACCGGCTTTTACCATTTTTCTAAGCAAGTCGTCATCTACTCTGCCGGGCATAAAATGAGTTGTCCTGCAAGTGGTTTCCCATTTAAACTTGTAATTTTTTTCTAAAATATAATCTATAATGGCCTTTGCCTTGTTTATGTCCTGGAAAAAATCTTCATCTCTAAAATATATTTTTGGCGGATGAAATTCTTTGATGACGTAATCTAAATCTTTTTTAATTTGTTCCAACGGCAGCCCTTCATACTTGGCGTTCATAACGCTATTTATGCAAAAAGTGCATTTATAAGAGCAATTGAAGCCGGTTAGAACCTGGCCTCTTTTTTTCCGATACACTTCTTTTACTTTTTTCGGCAATAAATCATAAGAAAAATAACTCTTAGGAACGACTTGGGTAATCACTTCATCAAAGTAATTCCCATAATCCTGATTGGGAAAAAGAATAACGTGTATTCCTCCAACCATTATTTTTATCTTTGGATACTTTTCCCTTAATAATTTCACCAACGGCAAAGTGTACTTTATTTGCATGGATGTTATGGAAAAGCCGACGACTTCCCTGTCTTTTATTATTTCGTCAAATTTTTCCCGAAAATCATCCTCATTGTTTTCGTCCAAAAATTTAACATCGGAATCATTTATTGTCTGCTTTAAATAACTGGCTACAGCCCACGCGCCCCACATAACCATCCCGACAAGTTTTCTTTCGCTGGAAACGGTGTTGACAATTAGAATTTTTTTTGCGCCGCTGATGACATTTTTCATAACATTATTTTATTTGTTTTTGGTTTTTAGTAAATAACAAATTTGATGCCCAAACAGATTAGGCATGTATTTATAAAACTTAAACGGCCAAATATCGAGCCCATTTGACGCTTGGTATTCAACCACATCAAAGCCCATAAAATCAACCCAGTCTAAAAAATCGCGATGGCTCCAAAACCGTAAATGTTCCGACGGATGAAAAACCCATTGTTTCAAAAATCTTCCAAACAAAAGCTGGAGTCTGAATTTATAAAAAGCGGCGTTGGGAATGGAAACAAGAAAAAACTCGGACTTGCCCGCTATTTTCTTCATCAACACTTCCGGAAGCGGCAAGTGTTCAAGAATCTCGCTTAAAATTATAAACTCGTACTTATCTGAAATGTTAAAATTATCACTGGAAACATCTCTTGCGCTAGCGGAGACTCCCGCGTTATTTTGAGCATCAACCACTTCTTGAGAAATATCAAAAGCGCGAACATCGCACATTTTATCTTTCTTTAATAAAGATAATAAACCGGAATTTCCTGCGGCAATATCAAGCACTTTTATTTTTGGCTTTATCCAATTAAAAAATATTCTTTCTCTTTCCAGAAGCCTTTGTCTTATTTTGACATTTCTGTTTTTCCAATAAACTTTATAATCAAAACTAGACAAGGCTATCTTTTCAAAAATGTTCATTTTTTATAATAATTTTTGACTCCATGTTTTCGGCACAAGGTCATTTTTAAGATCTAAGTCCTCCAAATAAACAAATTTTTGGGGTCCCATTTTTTTTGCCCATTTTATCATCTCTTTTAGACCTTCTATAATAGATGTTTTTGATTTGAACCCCATTATCCTTTTGGCTAAGTCGTGATTTGAATAAGCGTATTTCACCTCTTGCGGCCTGCTAGAAAGATGTTTTGGCATAAATTCTTTAGGTATGTCCTTTTTTCCAAAAAATTCCTCCGTGAGTATTTTTGCTAATTGGTTTAATGTGATTGGCTCTTCTCCCCCAACATTCATAGTTTTTCCTTCACACTTCTTGCTAAACGCCGCCTTTATCATGGGCGGAATAACATCATCTATATAAGAAAATGCTCTTTTTTGTTTCCCGTCTCCATAAATATAAAAATTTTTATTGTGGAGCAAACGATTAAGAAAAATGCCTATAACATTTCTATAAGGATCGGATAAATTTTGTCTTGATCCATAAACATTGTGCGGCCTTATTATTAAATATTTAAATCCATAAACATTGCCAAGAACTTTTGTTATTACTTCCATTGAAGTTTTCGCTGAACCATAAACATCTTCCGGTTGCATAACGAGATCTTCAGAAAAAGGCGCTTGTTGCGCTCCATAAACACTCATGGAGCTGGTTAAAACCATTTTTTTTAGCCCGTTTTTTATCGCTGGAATTAAAAGATTAACATAAGCGACTAGATTTCTATCAATTGCGCTAAAAGGCGTAAATTGACTCCTGCCTTCCGTCGCATCAGCGGCAAGATGAAAAATTATATCGGGTTTCAACTTTACAACATATTCAGCGGTTTTTTTTCTGTCCCTTAAATCAAGTTTTTTAAATGTTTTTTTATTAGAAACATTTCTTAAAAATCCCCCCGATAGATCATCGACACCAAAAACACTAAATCCTTTGTTTTCCAATTTATCGTATAAATGACTGCCCATAAACCCAGCCGATCCGGTAATTAAGATTTTTATGTTTTTGTTGTTCATATATTATCTTTTATTATTTCTAATAATTGTTTCCCGAGAATTTTTGGCGTGGCAAATTTTAAAAATTTCTGATACCCCATCTGCGCGATACTGTCGGCCAATTTTCTATTGTTTTTTAAGGTCATTATGGCGTTTGCCAAAGAAATATGGTCGGCAACTTTTACAAACATAAGTTCTCCTTCTTCAAATAGCTCTCTTGTCGCCGGCGTATCGGCGGTAACAACCGGTTTGCGCATGGCGACGCATTCGTACACTTTGTTTGGAATCACTCTCTTCGTTTTATTTGTTTCTCCAAATATACCTAGACACAAATCGGCTTCAACCCCTTTTTTTCTTAATGATTCTTGTTTTTGACCATCGGCAAAAAACAAATTTTTGGGCTTTAAATGATTAAATAATTCCATGATTTTTATCTTTTCCGGCCCCCAACCAACAATCTCAAAAACAATATCTTTTTCTTTTTCAAGCAACTTTGCCGCTTTTACTATACAATCAATCCCCTGAAGAGGCAAGAACGAACCGTAAAACAAAATCTTGAAGTTTTTTGAACGATTTTCTTTTTCATTGGGATAAAAAATACTAATATCGGCTCCTATAAAAATTCTCCTGAATTTTTCTTTTTTTATTCCAAATTCATTTGACGCATAATTAATATGCTCATTCGTATCAAATAAAATAATATCTGCAAATATCATTGAAATTTTGTCCAACCACCAATAATATTTGGCAGTAAAACTCTTTATCTTAACATTTTTTCTGTCCATAACCATTGAATCGTAAAGCGACGCAAAAGCGTCAAAAATTATCGTTTTTCTAGTCAGAAATTTTGCCAAAATTACTGCCTGAATACCTTGAAAACCAACGACAATTACATCATATTTATTTCTTATCTTCCAATGCTTTATTGCCAGATCAATATATTTTAAAAAACCCCTGCGAATAGTTTGGCACTCTATAACCTCTACATCGTTTTCTCTAAGTCCTGAAATCAATATCCTGTTTCTACTATATTCCGGAGTGTAAGTTCCAAAATAGCAAACCGTTAATTTTTTTTTACTGTTATTAAGCATTTCTAAATTGTTTAATTATTTTTTCAGCTAAATTATCCAGACCATGATTCTTGGCCGTATATTCAACTAGCGAATATTTTTTTTCACTACTTGCCAAATTGATTATTTTAAAGGCTATGTTCTCTGGATTTTTATCAGCTATATTATCTTCTTTTAAAATATCTTTGAAAGCTTCGTTGGAAGTTAAAATTTTTAATCCGCAGGCCATCGCCTCAAGCACCGCTTTGTCCAAACTGCCGGTATCGCTAAGGTTTATAAACAAATCTCCGCTTTGATAAAATTCCGCAATGTATTTATTTGGTATGGGACCGACAAATTCAATCACGCCATCAAGTTTTTTTTCTTTAATTAAATTTTTAAGTTTTTCAAAATAAGTTTTATCATCTTTCAAAATCGGCGCTCCTGCAATTTTAATTTCCCAGCCCGAGGCTGGTCCGCCTTGGGCGAAAAAACCTTTGTTCTTCAAAATTTCCGCCGCATTTATCATGATTTCATAATTCTTCACGGGCGAAATTCTGCCAACGCTTATTATTTTAAATTTTGAGCCATATTTTTTTGTTTCAGCCGGCTTAAATTTATCCAAATCTATTCCATGCCCCGTTACTTCCACTTTTTTAGACGGCAATCTGAAGCTTTCTTTTGAAGCGGTAAATATTTTGTCCGTTAATTTTTCGGCCAGCTTAAGTTTCCAGTTGAAGGATTTGTGCGTGTACCACAATAATGTTTTTTTTCTGAAAATTTTCGGCAATAAATGAGCGCCTAAAACATATTCCGGGCACATATGGAAAAACACGCCGTCAACTCTCGGCAACAATTTCAATAAAAACCATTGATATTTGAAAATTTTTACCAATCTGCCAACCCTTCTTTCTTTCCCTAAAGAAAAAACTTTTACATTTTTCGGTAAATCATACTTGCCTACATAATTGCCTATTATAAAAATATCGGCTTTCTCGGCCATTTTTTCAAGCCAACTATGAAAAAAACCGAGATTATCGTCATTCATATCAACTTTTTGAGTTATTATCAGCAGTTTCATTTTATTTATTTTGTCTCGCTTTTTCCCAGCTTTGTTTATACAAAGCCAGAGTTTCTTCCTTGCTAGGCAATTTTTTTACGGCCGAAAGGGCGCCTTCCGCCAATTTTTTTCTCAAACTATCGTCTTTGATTATTCTGACCATCGCTTCTTCCAGTTTAATCTGATTGTCCACAGGGATAATCAGTCCGCTTTTTTCGTTTTCAATCAATTCTCCGGCGCATCCGACATCGGTCATTATAATCGGCAGACCGTGATTTGCCGCTTCAACTATCGCCATTCCCCAGCCTTCATAATCCGAGGTCAGCAAAAACGCGTCGGCTTGAGAGTAAAATTCCCCCGGATTGTTTTGCCAGCCAAGCAGTTTAATATAATTTTGTAATTTTAAATTTTTAATTTTTAATTCCAATTTTTTTCTTTCCTGCCCATCGCCCACTATCCAAAGTTCAACATTAGGATATTTTTTTGCCACTTCCGCCAATGATTTTATCTGCAAACTTATATTTTTTACCGCCACCAATCTGCCAACAGTCAAAAAAATAAACTTTGTATCTGATTCGGTATTTTTAATTTTTAGATTTGAGATTTGAGATTTGAGATTGTTACATATCGGCGCCACTGTAATTTTTTCTTCCACCACGCCAAATTCTTTTGATATTTGTTTTTTCAACCTTTGACTGACGCATCTAATGGCGTTTGCTCTTGGTATCATAAAGTCCGCGATAATTTTTCTCAATCCGGAATATTTCTCAAAACCGTGGATTTGCAATTCTAGTCCGATTTTAAACTTTTTTGCCAAAATCCGCCCAACTAAAGCCAAATAATACTGGTCTTGGACGGTGATAATGTCAAATTTTCCATGTCTTAATAATTTTTTAGCCACCCTATAAGTATTTATCAATTGAAAAATTTTATTATTTCCGCCCGAACCATAAACAAAAACTTTTTCCGAAAGCCTGATTTCTTTATAATCCTTGCCCGGAACGACAACGATGTAACTATCAGCCAAATCGCCGTATTCAACAACTCTCCTTGCTGTTTTGGAATTTTTATCCAGTATTGATTTGTCCAAACTTAGGTTTAATATCTTCATAGTGTTTTATAAATCTTTAAAAATTCTTCCGCTATTTTTTGCCATGAATGAGTAAAATTAAATTCGGCGATTTTTTCTCTGTATCTCTTATAATTGTTTTCATCCAACAATAATAAAACCGCTTTTTTTATACTGTTTTTGTCAATAGGATCGACAATGACGCCCAGTCCGTCCAGCTTTTTAACCAAACCACATTCTTTCGTCAAGATAAAAGGTTTATTGTAACTCAAACTCTCAACAATAAAGTTCGGGGCAAAATCAGAGACAGAAGTTGTAATCACCGCGTAAGAATTTTTTATCTTCTCCTGCAATTCTTCATAGGTTAGATTGTCAACTACATCCAATCTCACTTTAATTCCGGCCGATTTTAAATTTTCAAAAACCTCTTCAAGCAGCTTCAGGTTTTTGAACTTTATTTTCCGCCCGGCAAATAAAAAATTAAATTCATTGGCCTTATTTATCCTTTCCGCAACGACACTTTTTTCCGGATAAAAGTTTTCAATTATAAAGTTTTTACGCGGATTGAGTTTATAAATTTTTTCAAAAAAATCTTTCTGCCATCCGGTATTAAACGCCAAAGCGGAAGCGTTTTTAAGCGCGAATTTTTGCAACAAAGCGATGATTTTAAATTTTAAAGAAAGCCGCGGTTGTTTTTCGTAGAAATCTTTAAGTTTTATCAAATATCCGGTTGATTCAATATAAGTTTCCCACAAAAAATCTCCGCCTACGCGCAAAATCGTTTTCTTGCCGAAAATTTTGCTTGCCAAAACAGCAGGGAAACCGGTTGAAAAAATATCCAAACCGATAATTAAATCATTTTTAGGCAACGCAAAAATCGTTCTCAAAAAATACCACGCGTGCCTTATTGCTATAGGCAATTTTTTTTCAATTCCATAAGCAAGGACTTTAATCTTGTTTCCATTTCTTGAAAATTCATCCGTTAGATTTTTGGCGTACTTGGCCGGTCCGCCTATGTCCGGCGGATAAATGCCGGCGCAAATCAAGATATTAAGTTTTTCATTCATTGTTTTGAAAATATTTTCCATTCTTTGAGAAAGGTCATCCCAATTATATTTTTCTAAAACTAAACGGCGGCCATTTTCGGCTATTCGTTTGACTAAAGTTTCATCCATTATCAATTTTTTTATCTTCTCCGCCAAATCTTTCGAGTCGTCAACTTTGCAAAATAAGCCCGTTTCGCCATCCTTAAGAAAATCGGGAATGCCCCCCACTGCTGTGCCTATTATCGGCAAACCGGCGCCCATCGCTTCCAAAAACGAACTGCCTAACCCTTCCGTCCTGGACGGACGGACGAATATATCCGCTTCCGCCAAATAATCATAAATTTTTTCCTGCTCAATGTGGCCTAAAAACTGGACAATATCGTCAACTTTTAATTCTTTCACCAACTCTTTTAACTTTTTCTCCTCCTGGCCGTCGCCCAGAATTTGCAACTTGATGTTAGACATTCGATGTTGAACATATAGTATTGCCATAGCTTTAATAAGCGTATCAACCCCGTTTTTATAAACCAATCTTGAAGTGGTGATGATAGTTTTGATATTTGAATTTTGGGATTTTAGATTTGTTTCGGATTTCGGATTTCGTATTTCGTATTTATTTATTGATACTCCATTCGGCACCACCTCCACTGACTTCGCGCCCATATTTCTTGCCCAATCAGCCAAATAATTGCTGATGGCCTGAATATGATCGGCTTTGGTGAAAACTTTTTTAAACAATCCGCCGATAAAAATTTTAGCCAAGCCCATTCTTTTTTGCGGATAATCTAAAATGTCTCCTTCTTGAAGAGTCAGAAGATATTTCGCTTTCAGATGCCATAATTTAAAAAACAAAGCGGCAAATCCGGCGCGATTGGCCATAATGGACCAAACGATATTATATTTATTTTTTCTGTTTAAACTTAATCCTTTTAAAAATGCCAAAAACGGAAAAAGAAGTTTCCCTCCGTTGATTCTATAAACATTTACACTTCCAATCTTTTCATTCTTGGCCCATTTCCGATTGAATCGCAGGGTTATCAGATCAAAATCAATATCTTTAATCCTGTTCGTAATTTCTTTCACCGCCAATTCGGCGCCTCCCACAAAAGGAACATAAGCCAAAGAAAAAATCAGGACTCTTTTTTTTTGTTCTTCGTAAAAATCCATAAATATGTTATATTGTCAATAATACAATAAAATGCCCGATAAATCAACAAAAAAAATACTTTTTATCATCACCAAATCCGTCTGGGGCGGAGCCCAAAAATATGTTTTTGACATGGCAACCAGTCTGCCAAAAGACCAATTTGAGCCGATTGTCGCCGGCGGTGGCAAAGGAATAATGGCGGAAAAAATAATATCCGCCGGACTGCCGTATCTGGAAATAAAAAGTTTCCAAAGAGATATAAGTTTTTGGAAAGAAATCGTTTCTTTTTTTGAGATTCTGAAAATTTTGTTTAAAACAAAGCCGGACATAGTCCATGTTTCCAGTTCCAAAGCGGGCGGAATGGCCGGAATGGCAATTTTAACATACTTGGCGGTTAAACCGCCAAGAGGCGGATTAACCGCAGTCTTCACCGTTCACGGCTGGGCCTTTTTGGAAAGCCGGCCGAAATGGCAGATTTTTTTGATAAAACTGGCCAGCAAAATCACTTGCCTGTTTTACGATAAGATCATTTGCGTTTCGCGCAATGATTATAATGAAGCGATAAAAAACAAAATCGCGCCGGCGCAAAAATTAACCTTTATTCATAACGGCATAAATCCAGCGGATTATAATTTTCAAGAAAGAATGGAAAAAGAATTTACTGTCGGCGCGATAGGAGAAGCGACAAAAAATAAGGGACATAAATATTTAATAGAAGCAAGTAAAAATTTCCCGGATATAAAATTAAATATCATTAGTAATATTCCCAACGCTTCAAAATATCTCAAAAATTTTGATATTTTCGTTTTGCCATCCTTAAAAGAAGGCCTGCCTTATGTGATATTGGAAGCCGGTTTGGCAGGGTTGCCTGTAATAGCTTCTAATGTCGGCGGGATTCCGGAAATAATTGAAAACGGAAAAGAAGGATTGCTTGTTCCTCCGGCCAATCCGGAAGAACTCGCTGTTGCCATCAAAAAACTGATTGAAGACAAAACTCTTCGCGAAAATTTAGCCAAAAATCTCCACGAAAAAATCCAAAGAGAATTTTCTCTGGAAAAAATGCTAAAGGAAACTATTTCTCAATATTTAAAATTCTACCACTAATTATGCTGGAGCAAAATAAGCGTAGAATTTTATTTGCTGGCAATTTATAATTGCGATTAAATTTTTCTAGTAATAAAAATTCCAGCACCGCCGATTATTCCTGTGATTACAGCTAAAATAAGCCATATTTTGTCTCCAGAATTATTTTTCTCGCCGATAGTTATCACACTGGCAAGGCCTGCCTGCCGATGAGGCAGGTTGTTTTCCGCCGTAAAATTTTGACCCTTGTCCGCTACGGCGGATGAACTTGAACTGCTTTTTAGAGGAATAATCGGGGCAATCGCAACTTCTATTTTTTTCTCCGTCGGTTTGGACAATGCTGTTTCTTTTGGTTTTGAAATTGAAGACGAAGAGGAAAAAAATACCGGCAGGCCTGCCTCGCCGGCAGGCAGGTAAGAAAAAGCGACGGAACCGTTGGGATATAATAATTCCGCCGAAAAATTATTGTCGGCAAACTTTAATTTGGAAACATCGGAAGAAATTATCAGTTCCGAATTGACCGCGACCAAAGAATAATCCGGAAACTTAAAAACAGATCCGCCGGCTCTCAAAAACCAGCCGGAAATATCAAGAATAACGCCGGACTTGTTTTTCAGCTTTATAAATTCGCTTTTTGTTTCAATAATTCGCAATTCGTTCGGAACAACCTTTATGTTTATTCTGTCCGAAGCCGAAACATCTCCGGATGAAACATTGAGAACGGCGATATAGTTGCCGGGATATTTATAAATATGCCGGATATTCTTCCCTTCTTTAGAACTCCCGTCTCCCGGTGTCCAAAGATATATGGCGTTTTCCAATGGTTCTTTTTTGAAGCCATACGCTTTCCCTTCCAAAACAACATCCGCTCCCGCCACGGCCGTCTTATCTTCTCCAGCTTTGGCGGAAATCTGTTCATTTTTGTAATTGTAAGCGACACTTCCGGAAGCGATAACCGCTTCGGCGGAAGAAGAGGAACTGTTCGCGGAAGAAGATTGGCTTTCTTGAGAACTGGCGCTTGATGATTGAGCGCTTGAAGCGTTGGCATAACCAAATGTCGGAGACCCAGCCGACCAAACACCGTTTATTTTTTGAAGCGAATTGCCGTCGCCGTTAGCTCCCATTGAAGAATTATAAGAAACAGTATCTATAATTGATCCGCTTGCGTCAATTATTTTGAGTGTCTCGGATGTGTTTCCTAAACTCATTACCGTGTCTATGACAGTGCCGGAATATGCTGGGTAGTTGACTACCGTTGTCGTCGCGTCTGAAGACAATATGGTGTAACTATAAGCGGGCAGAATCAATGAACCCCTTCCGCCGTTTGCGGGCGGTTCGTTTAAAATATGATTAGAACCGTCGTTAAACCGCCAATCTTTTAAATTAATTTCACCGGCAGTATCGTTGTAAATCTCAACCCATTCTTTTTTTTCATCACTGCCGTCAATATCATACATTATCTCGCTGATATAGACTGAGGCTTTGGCTAAAAACGGAAAAACCGCCCAGGCCATCAATACTAGCGAGACGGCGAGTTTTGATAAAAGATTTTTTCGCATTTCTATTGCCCGAATTTTATTTTTTCTCCCGGTTTTAAGATTTTTTTCTCTTCTTTTTCTTCCGATTTTTTCTCCGTATTCAGCAAGCCCGACCCTCCAATCGGCATACCCGTTTTTTCTTCATAATCATACTCCTCATCATCCCTGCCCGCCAAAGAGGCGGGTTCCTCGTCTCCCAAAACTTCGCCGAGAACTTTGCGGAGCTCGTCCAGCTTCGGCTCGGCTTTTTTGTGGCGGCCAAGCTCGCTTAGATGGATGGTCTCTTCGCCTAAATCGGGGCTTTTTTGAAAGGAAGAATTCATTGTCCTGACCTTGGCGCCGGAAAAAACTTGCGGCGGCTGAACCTGCCTGTCCAGCAGATGAACTTGCTGTCCGGTATTTCTGTGCAATTTGCAATAAATCGCCCTTTTGCCGTCCGGCTGGAAAGGAACATATGTTTTTTTCCCGCAGACGGAACAAACGGCTTCATATACTTGAGGCTGATCGCCGATTTTCCCCGCATGAGGAATTGATTTTCTGACCGATGTCCGGCCGACTTCTTTTTCTGTTTTAATTTCTCCGGCGATTTGGGCGTGCCATTCGGCGATTTTTTCTTCCACTTCTTTTTTTGAAGTGGCGTATTGTTCGCGCGAATACTCAATTATTTTTTCCTCAAAAGTTTTGCCCGCCGTTTTTATCGGCGGCAAGGTGCCGGCGGAAAACGGCCTTGAGGCCATTCCATCTATCATCAGCTTCAAATAAATACTGCCGAAACCGAGGCCGACGATGTCTTGAATTTCAAACTCCGGCGCAAACTCGCTTTCCATAGTTTCAGCGTCGTAAGCGCCCACACGAAAAGTCACCAAAGTGCCGATGTTGCCGAAAACCGCGTCCCTGATGCTCTCTTCCATTTGAGCGATATATTGATGGGCCAGGATAAGATTGAGCCTGTATTTTCTGGCCTCCGAAAGAATGTCTTTGAACGATTCATTGGCGAAGTTTTGGAACTCGTCCACATAAAGATAAAAATCTTCCCTCTCGCTTTCCGGAATATCCACGCGGCTCATGGCCGCCAAATAAATTTTAGTAATGAGCATGGCGCCGATAAGGCGGGAATTCTCTTCGCCTATCCTTCCTTTGGAAAGGTTCATCAAAAATATTTTTTTCTTGTCCATTAAATCTCTGATATCAAAAGAAGATTTGGATTGGCCGATGATATTTCTGATAAGCGGATTGGAGATGAATTGGCCGACCTTGTTTTGAATGGCGGCGCTGGCCTCGGTCATAAATCTGTCCGAATACTTGGCAAACTCGTTGGTCCAAAAAGCCTTCACCACCGGATCGGAGATGTTTTCCACCACTTCGTCCCGATAGCTTTTGTCCGATAACATTCTGTTGATGCCAAGCAAAGTTGAGTCCGGATATTCCAGCAAGGCCAAGATGCAATTGTTCAAAATATATTCCATCCGGGGCGACCAGACATCCGGCCAGATTTTCTTGAACACCCCGAGCAATCCGTTGGCCACCAAATGCCTTTGGGTCGGGTCCACATTTTCCATAACATTGAAAGCGATCGGCCAGTCCATATCGTGCGGAGCGAAATAAAGCACGTCTTTAACGCGATTTTCCGGCACGAACTTCAACATTTTTTCGGCAAATTCGCCGTGCGGGTCCACGATGCCGACGCCTTCGCCGTTTAGGATGTCCTGAATGGCCATATTTTCAAGAAGCGTGGTCTTGCCCACGCCGGTTTTGCCGATGACATACATATGTCTGGCCCGGTCGCGCTTCTTGATGCCGAATTTTTTCTTTTCGTTTCTGAAATTCGTCTCGGCGAAATATATTACCTTGTTGTCAGTTTCCGCCATTAAATTGGCTTAATTATAAAGCTTGACGGATATTTTAGCAAGTAAAATTAAGCTCTATTTTATTTCTCTTTCTATGTCTTCTATTTCTTTTTCAATAACCTCTTCGGCATCCTCCAAGTCCCGCCTAAGTTGTTTAACGATTTTTTCTTCTTCTTCGGTGAGCCGCCGCTTGGCGCGCGTTTTTTCAAGCGTTTTAATCTGTTCGCGGACATTTTCTTTGAGTAAGCCGAAAGCCTTATGCAGAGCCGATTCCGCTTCGCGCACTTCTTTCTTTAGTTTTTTTCTAAGCATAGAAAATTTGCGCCATCCGTACCATGCAACCAATAAAAGCAAAATGATAATCGCCACAAGTGGCACTATCACCGCCAGCAAACTTACTGCAAAGGAGCCGATTTTCAAAAACGCCGGCCGCTCCACGGAAACAGTTACCCTCTCGGAGGGGGCGCTTTGAGCTCCGCGATTATCAATCGTTTCGGCCCATAATTTGTAAATCCCGTCTTCCGGTTTTACTTCGGCAACAAGCGTGAAATTACCCTTGTCGTCATTTTTCACAACTTGGCTTTTTGCCTCCTCGTTTCCGCGCTTGAACCAAACTGTCGTCCGGGCGTCTGGATATTTAGTCGTCCCTTTCACGACAAGAGACTCTCCGCTTGGCAGTTGTTTGGGATATTCCGTGATTATCGGAGCCTGTAACGGCTTGATAATAAATTCCTCAGTCGCGGTCGTGTAATTTCCCGCTTTATCAAACGCCTGGACTAAGATGTTGCGCTTGCCGGGAGTTTGAATGGGCAAAGTATAGGGATTCTTTTTCACAATTTCCGGCGCTACGGAAAAGAAATCGCCTTCGCCGATTTTTACCTTGTAATAATCTATCCCGGAAAGAGAATCGGTGGTGTCAAACAGAGCGACGGGCCGAGGATTGTCGGTCTCATTACCATCAACAAACTTTATTTTAAACGGTTCCGGCGGCTGGGTGTCAATCTGAAAACGGAAATGAGAAACTCCGCTCCAGCCGTTTCCGTCGCGTAATCGGACATGGAAATACCAAATTCCGTCAGTCAAATCCTCAACCTCTTTAGAGCTAATCTGATTAGTATAGCTTACAGTAGGTATGGCTTGGGGGATTTTTCCGACCAATAAACGCGCTCCGGTCGCTCCGGAGGGAAAACTCCAGTCAAATTTCGCGTTGCTTAAAGGATACCATTTATTCGGATCGGTGTGCGTGGAAGAAGTTATTTCCGGAGCGGAAAGAGTTTTTGCCGTTTCCGTCGGAGCAATAATTTTAGACGCTCCCGACTTTTCTGCGCCTAAATTATAATTAGCTGTTCCCAGGCTGGCGAGAATATTTGTCCCCTTGCCGTCATTGGCAAGCGCGGAACCGGAAGAAAAATTAAGAACGGCGGCGCCCGCCGCTTTCACTTTAAAATTTATAGTGATAGCTTTCCCTGTTGCCCCCATAAATCCCGGATTAAGAACTATGCCTTCAAAATTAATAGTGCCGGCACTATTGGAAAACGACGGTTCTTGAACCCAAAGGGTAAAGACTGAACCGGTTTTTGAAACAGAAGCAACCTCAAGTTTGTCTGGCGGGAAAGAAACTGCGCCCGAGGCGGCGTTCATCGATTGGTCGGCGCTTGAAATAAGAATACTTGCCGAAAAAGTATTGCCGACAGCATAAGAGCCGGAGGACGGAGAAAAAGATAAAGTCGCCGCGTTGGCAATTGTCGGCAAAACAACAGAAACAACAGCCGTAAAAACAAAAGATATTATAAATTTTATTTTTTGCGTTTTTCCCATAAAACTTTCCCTGCAAGACAAACAATCATTATTATAATAAGTATATGTTAGCAGACGATAGGTTGTATAGACTTATTAAATTTCTTTTTTAAATAATCGGCCGGTGTCATATAATCAATTTGTTTCAGGCGGACTTCAAAATTGTAGCGGTTTAAATATTCAATCAGTTTGG
>Ga0209212_1004279_pt1 | contig 17802 bp, 13 predicted proteins | sample RifGroC2_FD_183996 | JGI IMG/M metagenome (GOLD analysis project Ga0209212, IMG submission 183996) | Groundwater microbial communities from Rifle, Colorado, USA - Groundwater C2 (SPAdes) (version 2) | ecosystem: Environmental > Aquatic > Deep subsurface > Groundwater | place: Rifle, Colorado...
ACTTTATCGGCGGGAAGCTGGAACGATCTGACGGCCGCGGTCTCGACCGGCTGGATCTCGCCTGGCAGTAGCCCTGAACGGGCGCCGGGCCTGAGATTGATCTCCGCGCCGGTAAAACCGTTGGCGCTCGCTAATTTAGCTGCGTTGATGTTATTTATGGCGTTTGACGACGAAATTGAATTTATTATTAAAGCGGAGGCTTTGCAATTTGAAACCGTCAATATCAAGCTGATTGAGTTAAACGCTATAAATGCGGCTAAAAATATAAAAACGAAAAAGACGCCGCCGGAGCGCTTTAAGCTTCGGCCGCGGCTCATTATTTTAGTGCCGCCGGATGCGTTTCCGCCGTTTATTTTTTTATTGTTTATAACGTTCACTGTGTTCAACAATATTAGAAAATCCTGATATTATTAGTTACATTAAGATGTTATCATTTAGTTTCAGTTTTAGGTTCACATTCACATTTACATTTTAAATTAATTTTAAGTTTAATTTCTATTAGAATTTGCCGTGATGTTTTCTTAATTTTTAATCACTGATATTGTGAATTGTTCTGCGTAAAACTTATACTGTGTAAAATTGGCTCATTTTTTATTTAACATTTCAATTGACCGTATTTCGATTTTTACATTTTTAATATTCTGTATTATTTCTTATCATCTTCTAATTCAGATCTTGGATGCGTGCGTTTGTAAACATCGCGGAGCATTTTATTTGATACATGGGTGTAGATCTGAGTCGTTGAAATGTCCGAATGTCCTAACATTTCCTGAACTGCTCTTAAATCTGCGTCATTTTCGAGCAGGTGTGTCGCGAATGAATGGCGTATTACATGCGGTGATATTTTTTTTAATATGCCTGCTTTTTTAGCATAGTGTTTTATTATTTTCCAGAATCCCTGTCTTGAAAGAGCGTGACCGTCTCTGTTTAAAAACATTAGCGATGTATGAGAACTTCCGATGATAAGTTTGGGACGCGACTCGTTTATATATTTGCGGCACCATTCCAGCGCTATGCTTCCGACCGGAACGATCCTTTCTTTGGAGCCTTTGCCCAGAACGCGTATATAACCCATCTCAAAGTTGAGGTCGGCCGATTCGATCGACAATAATTCAGATACGCGAAGCCCGCTCGCGTAAAGCAATTCGAACATCGCCTTGTCGCGCAATCCCAGGTTGGTCGAATGATCGGGCGAGTCCAGCAGATTGTTTATTTCAGTGATCGATAGAACTTCAGGCAGTTTTTTATAGATATGCGGTATTTCGAAGTATTTTGAAAAATCGATCTCTATCACTTTTTCCCTGACTAAAAACCTGAAAAAATTACGCAGCGTGGTTATGTTTCGCGATATGGTCGTCGGCCGCTTGCCGTGCTGCTTCAGGTGATTCATAAATTCGAGTATATTCTGCTTGGTGAGCTGAGCTATCTCTAATATGCCGAAGCCTGAGATGAAATCAGTAAACTGCTTCAGATCGCGCGAATATGACTCGATCGTATTATTAGCGAGCCCTTTTTCGACGGTTATATAGTTAATGAAGTTATCAACGAGATGGTCTATCACCGGTTATCTCCTTCAGGTAATTATTCACTTTAGCTTCATAGCCTATATTGGACGGTCTGTAAAATATTTCATCGCAGTGCATATAACGCTGTTTTACATAATGGTTCGGGAAATCGTGCGGATATTTATAACCTGGCTGGCGCTTGTCTTCGATCCTTACATTTTTGAGATAATCAGGGATCACGACGTCGGGATTGTTCTCGCAATATTGCATCGCCGCGTCTATGGCCAGATACGCTGAATTTGATTTTGGCGCGCCCGCCAGATAAATGGTCGCCTGGCTCAGAACTATCCTTGCCTCAGGCATTCCCACGTGTTCCACCGCCAGAAGCGCGTCACACGCTATCTGCAGCGCGCGCGGGTCGGCCATTCCGATGTCTTCCGACGCCAGTATTATAAGCCGCCTCGCGATGAAACGCGGGTCCTCCTTGCAGTGGATCATTTTGGCCAGATAATATACCGCGGCCTGAATGTCGCTGCCCCTGACGCTTTTGATGAACGCCGATATTACGTTGTAGTGCTCGTCCTGGTCGCGGTCGTAAAACGCTATTTTTTCGGGTATTACGGCCTTGGCGTCCTCTATGGCGAGCTCCGCTTCCATGCCTTCGTATTCTTCTTTGACGCTGAATTTGGTTATCAGAGTGGTTTCCAGGACGTTCAGCATTACTCTCACATCGCCGTTGGCGGATTTGGAAAGATAATCTATCAGCTTTTCGTCGGCGTTTATTTTAGTTACGTTAACGCCTAATTCCTTGTTCACGTATTCGAGAATCTTTCCCTGACCGAACAGGAACTTCACGTACTCGAGCATGTCTTCGGCGGTTATATGCTTTAATTCAAAAATCATTGAGCGCGAGCGGAGCGCCGGTACTATGTAGATCAGCGGATTATGCGTGGTCGCGCCTATGAATTTTATCTTTCCGTCTTCGATATACGGCAGGAGCACATCCTGCTGAGCTTTATTGAAACGGTGGATCTCGTCGATGAATACGACCGGCTTTTTATCGAGATAGGCGGTGGCGGCGGTCTTTATATCGGCGGTGCCGCAGAGCGCGGCGTTGAGCTGGATGAACGGCGAGCCGGTCATTCCCGCGTATATGCGCGATATCGTGGTTTTTCCCGTGCCGGGAGGGCCGAACATTATTACGGAATTCAGCCTGTCGGTTTCCAGAAGCGTTCTGAAAGGCATTTTAGCGCCTATGAGATGCTTCTGGCCGACAACTTCGCCGATCGCTTTCGGTCTTAAAAAATCCGATAATGTTTTATTCTTGTTCCTTATGCTTTCAAATAGATCCATGTTTCCGACTTCCCACTATTATTTCTGATTTTTGATTATTATAAAAATTATGAATTATGAATTTAAAACAGCGCGTTATATTTTTCCCTCGATATTTCCGCACCCAGGCCTATCAATTTCTTTTCGAACGATTCATAACCGCGGTCTATGTGATAAACCCTGAGTATTTCGCTCGTGCCGGTCGCTGAAAGAGCCGCCAGGACTAGCGCTGCGCCGGCGCGGAGGTCGGAGGCCATTACCGGCGCGCCCGATAAATGCTTAACGCCTTCTAGTATGACGCTGCGGTCCTTTATCTGCAAGTTAGCGCCCATGCGCTTTAATTCCGCCACATGCATGAACCTGTTTTCAAATATTGTTTCCTGGATGCATGATGTGCCTTTCGCCAGCGTCATCGCCGCCATGAACTGAGGCTGCATGTCCGTCGGGAAACCCGGATACGGAAACGATTTTATATTTACCGGTTTCAGCCTTTCAGGCGCTACTACCTCGATGGTGGTTCCGCTCTTAAAGAAAGATACCCCGGCGTCCTGGAGTTTGGCTATTACCGCTTCCAGATGGTCGAGTCTTACGTTTTCGATTTTAACGCGGCCGCCCGTCATAGCAGCAGCTACCATGAACGTCCCCGCCTCTATCCTGTCGGGTATTATGCTGTGAGTGCCGCCCTTCAGCGATTTAACTCCGGTGATCTCGATGATGTCGGTGCCCGCGCCCTTTATTTTGGCGCCGAGAGTGTTTAAAAATATCGCCAGATCGTCAATTTCAGGCTCTTTCGCCGCGTTTTCGATCAGCGTCGTTCCTTCCGCGAGAGTGGCTGCCATCATTATGTTTTCAGTGGCGCCGACCGACGGGAAATCCAGATATACATTGTTTCCGACTAGTTTGGTCGCGCTCGCCTCAACGTAGCCGTGGCCGAGTATAATTTTTGCCCCCAGCTGCTCAAGACCCTTTAAGTGAATGTCGACGGGACGCGTGCCTATCGCGCAGCCGCCCGGAAGAGCGACGCGCGCCTTGCCCATGCGGGCAAGCAGCGGACCGAGCACGAAAAACGACGCGCGCATCTGCTTGATGAGTTCATAAGGCGCTTCAATATTGAGTTTTTCGGACGGCTTTATGTGCAGTTCCCTCGAATCGAAATCCTCCGTAAGACGCAGCCCTAACGAACGCAAAACGTCCATCATCGTTCTTACGTCTTTCAGGTCGGGTATGTTTCTGATCAGCACGTTGTCGCCGGATAATATAGCGCCGGCGAGAATAGGCAGCGTCGAATTCTTCGCGCCGCTGATACTGACGGTGCCGCTTAGCTTTTTGCCGCCCTTGATCACGAATTTGTCCATTTGAATTACACCAGCCTTCTAATTTTTACTTATCATAAATTTATAGATATAAAAATATTATTCTTTAATTTCGATTAAAAAAATACACTTCGCTATTATTATCGAATAAAAAATAATTTAATTAATAAGTTTACATATTATTTTTGCTTGTTATTTTGTTTATATAATATAAAAAATATATAAGACGTACTTTATTTTTTTTGGATAAGGGGAAGGGAAAGGACTGATAGCCCTTTCCCTTCCCCTTAAAATCCCCATCCCTATCCAAAAATTGCCTGACGCTTTATTTTAGTGGGCTGCCGTCTTCTCTGTCCCGGCTTTAATTCTGTTTATTTTTTCATTACTCATTCCTAACTCTTCACTCATTAATTTCATTTTTTCTTGCCTTTAATTTTTGTCCTACCGGCTGTTGTTTTCGCAGGCAAAGACGCTTCGCGTCTTCGCCTGCAGGGCATTATGGCACCCTGATATATCAGCACCACAGCTCACGGTAAATATGACCAAAATAAAAACACTTTTCGTTTGCATATTTTTTATTAATAATTCCGAATTTTTAAAATTACTTAGCAAACAGTTAAGTTATAGAAAAGATGTCAAGACAGAGCTTATTGGCACAAAACTGACAGCTGTCACGACAGCGGCAGCAACTTCCGTCCGCCATAAAAGTCTGCCGCGCAGACTTTTATGGCGATGCAACAAAACAACGCACCGCGGCGCAGCCGTGGTGCGTTGTTTTAATATCAGGGATAGATGGGGGTTCATAAGGGGGAAGAAAGGGCTATCAGTCCTTTCTTCCCCCTTATTCAATTATAAAATTATTTGATTATTCGATTTCCGTGTAACACTAACTTAAAATTATATTAAAAACTTAAAACTTCTAAATTTGTCCGTAAATGAAGTTATTTTCGGCCTGATCAAGTGTGGGGTTATTGATATCTTTTGCTGAGAGCATCACGTCTTTTAGATCGATAGGCCAGTTTATGCCGATGGTTTTATCGTTATAGATAATTCCGGCGTTATGGGCGGGCGAGTAAAAGTTGTCGCATTTATATATAACCTCGGCGCAATCGCTGAGGACGACAAAGCCGTGTGCGAAGCCGCGCGGGATGAACATTTGTTTTTTATTATCGGCGGAAAGGATAGTGCCGGTCCATTTAGCGTAATCGGGCGAATTTTTTCTGATATCTACGGCGACGTCGAATATTTCGCCTCTGACGACCCGGACTAGTTTTGCCTGGGCGTAGGGGGCGAGCTGATAGTGCAGGCCGCGCAGGACGCCGAATCTGGAAAACGACTGGTTATCCTGGACAAATCTGGCGTCGATGCCGTTATCGCCGAATAATTTTTCGTTATATGACTCGAAGAAGCAGCCTCTTTCATCTTCGTAGACGGCGGGTTCGAATATTTTGACTTCTTTAAGGCCGGTTGGGAAAAACGGCATTGTACTTATCACCTTTACTGATTATTTCCAGGCAGCTGTGGCCGATTTAATGGAACCAGCGATCTCTTCGAAGACGGATTTAACGACGGTTTCGTTGAGCAGGTCTTTATGGAACGGCGCGACCAGGCTCAAAAAATCGGCGGGCGTCTTTGAAAGTTTAGCGTCGTCGACTATTTTATTGGCGAAATTTTTGAAATTATTACTGAACGCTTCACATTTTTCAGAAATGTTCAGATTGATCGCTTTAAGGTAAGAGCTGTACTGGTTGTATTGGGTAAGAAGCGAATCCGCGGTTTTTGCAAGGTTAGTGAATCCTGATTTAATGCCGTTAAGAAATCCTATTTCTTCAGCGACCATTTTAAGGCTCTTTTCATAATCTTTTTTAACCGTGCGCATTTTAAGCAGGTCGGCAATTCCGGCGATCTTTGCCGATAATTCCATAACGGTCTCCTGCGGGATGTCTTCGAGCAGCGCAACGGCGCTTTCGAGAACGCAGGCCGTTTCGAATCCGCTCTGAAGCGCGCTAAGTTCCTGGCGGATAGCGGCGGCGGTGGAAAGATTATGGCCGTAATTTTTTTCGAGGTCGGTAATTTCGCTGTCGGCGACGGATTTAATTTCGAAATATTTTGTTCTGACCTTGAACAGTTTATCTTTTTCAGATTTGATTTTTTCGATCTCCTTAAGGAGGTTTTTTTTGTGTTTGGATATGGTGAAGTAATTATAGAAGAATCCGAGACCTTTTCTCATCGTCTCGATATTTTTTTTAAGCGTCATAGCGGAGCCTTCGTGGCGCGATACGATCGTTTTAAGGCTCTCTTCTTCTTCGTTGAGTTCCGGATTCACTTTTTTAAGCTCACTGATAAGTTTAGTATTCGATTCTTTGATGGATTTGAGTCTTTTTTCAATCTCGCCGAGCTGTTTTTCGAGCTCGGTCTTTCTTTTAGTGAGTTCGACCGTTTTCACCTTTATTTTATCAGAGAGGCTTTTACCGAAAGCGCTTGATTTATCGAGAGTTTTGTTGAAATACATTTTAACTGTTTCGTCGGAGATCCTGCTCAACAGCGAATCATAGCCCAGTTTGAATTTATTGACGTATTCGCTGTTGAAGGCGGTCTGCATTTCGTCGGTTTCCTTGACGGCGCCATCGATATTCGCGATGGTCTTTTCTATCCACGATTTGAATTTTTTGAGATCGTAATTTGCCATAAAAATCCTCTTGCAACTTTTTTATGATTTATTGTATTGTAACGGTTTATAATTAATTAAATTCCGTATTTAGGCGCGGCGAACTTTCTTTTGATATTCCACGCTATGTTTTTAAATTTGATATATAATTTTTTACCGGCGACCTTTTCTATTTCGGCAAAACTGCCGCAGGCGTCCCAGTAAAGCGGGCATGCGCCCTGGCAGATATTTTTATGATCGCAATCCGAGCACACCGGCGGCATGAACTCTTTATCGCGGAAATATCGGGCGGCCCGGCTCGACCATATTTTTTCGAACGGCGTTTTAAGGATATTTCCGAGGCTGTCTTTAAAAGACGAGCATGGCAGGACCTCTCCATAGGGAGATATAGAGAGCAGCCCCGAGGCGGCCGCGCACGATTTAGAGCCGAGTCCGGAAGAAACCGGGTTGAAAAGGCAGTAAGGCGTGGGCGAGTACCATACGAGTTTAACGCCGTTAGTTTTCGATTCTTTCTGAAGGATATCGATATGGCGGCCAATATTTGTGTAGTTGATCAGAAGACCTTCGTTGATATTGGCGCTGCCTGTTTTAATTACCATATTGACCGAAAAATACTTGAGCCCGAGTCCGGCGATGAGTCCGGCGACGCCGTAAACGCTCTGAAAATTATCGCTTGTGATGGTGGAATTGGTGTGAACGTGGATGCCTTCGGCTTTGAGGTTTTTAACGGCCGCGATGCTTTTATCGAAAGAGCCGGTCACGCCGGTGATCTTATCATGCGTTTCGGCGTCCGAACCTTCGATGCTCACCTGCGCGGAATCGAGCCCTGCTTTTTTAAGTGCTTCGGCTCTGGACCTGTCCGATAATACCAGACCGTTGGTAATAAGGTTGACTCTCATGCCTTTTGATTTGGCGTGGGCGATACCGGCGAGCAGTTCGTCGAAGCGCAGGGTTGGCTCGCCGCCGGTGAATGAAATAGTGGGGCAGTGCGCGCCGCCGCAGATTATATCTATAGTTTTTTTTATTTCGTCGGCGGACATCTCATTTTGATGGTTGTTACGACTGAGGCGCGGATTTTTGCACGAGCCTATACCGGCGTAGCAGAACGAGCATTTAAGCTGGCAACGGTATGTGAGTGCGATCTCGGAAAGGACGGGATAATATAATTCGTGGCTTCCGAATTCCGTCATTTTAAGCTGCGGCGTGGGATAGCGGTCGACATACGGCGTCGCGTTCTGCGAGGCGAGAAGCGAAGCGAGCGTCTGCAGAAGTTTTTGAATATCGCTTAAAACGATAGTTTTTTCGATTTTGTATTTTGCGGCGCATTCAGAGGCGATGGAACCGATATCCACCCTGAAATTTTTTTCGCCGTCGCCGCCTTCGGAAGAATGGTATTTAGGGTTATATAATAAATTCAGAATATACAGCGCGGTTTTGTTGACGAAATACATGCGGTTCGGCCTTAAAATAAGAAGCCGGTCGCAGTCGCGCAGGAATATCTGCTCCCTGGTAGTGTATATTATCTGCGATGCGGCGGATTCGAGCGCGTTTAAATCAATTTCAGGGCGCGCGCCGCCGCAGGCGTTTTTATCGTCGGCTATCGCAGGAGATATATATTCGTTATTTAAATTTATGTTTTTATCTTTATCTTTGTTCACGGAAGTTTTCATTATCAGCCTTTGATTTTTGATTAAGGTTATTTCAATATCTATGGCGCAATTGCGGTTTTTGTCGCGGCGCGGCGGTTATTTAAATTAATTAAAAATCGCTAACGCATGCGCTGTGGCAAGCGCTGTGGCAGGCGCTGTGACAGTCGCATGCGCTGTGGCAGGCGCTATGGCAGTTCGAATGAACGCAGGCGCTGTGGCATGCCGAATGGACGCAAGCGCTGTGGCAGGCACTGTGACAGGCGCTGTGGCATGCCGAATATCCGAGAGCGGTTCCGACGGCAGCCATTTTAGCCGACAGATAATCGGTGGTGCGCGATACTCTGTTTTCGACGCCCTTAGCGACGCCGGAAGCGTAGTTCTCTATTTTAGAAGCTGCGCGATCGGCGCCTTTAGCGAATTCTGAATTTTTGATATCGTCGAACAGCGTCTTTTTATTCTCGCGCTCGCGATCCTCTTCGCGCCTTTCACCGCCGCCCGTGGATGAATATCCGCCCGACGGCCCGTATGAATCGTAATAATCGCTTCCGCGGTATCTTGAGTTGTAGCGGTACCTGTCGTATTCGCTGTCGAGCATTATCCAGTAATATTCTTCTTCGTCTTCGACGCGTTTTCTGGCCCGGGCCTGTTCATAACGGTCGTGTATCCTGTCGCGCCAGTATTTCTGCGATTCGGAATAGTCGCAGTCCCATGTTTTAGCCTGAACGGCCTGGCTCACTTTTTCGAGAGTCAGATAAAGTTTTTCTTTGTCGATGGTCCCGTTCGGAAGTATGGCGCTTGTAATGAATTCTTTTTCGTATTCCTCGGTCGCGGCGGCGGCGTTGTCGATCTGCACCTGCAAAGGGTCTTCATTAACAATGCTGACGGCCTTTTTATTGACCAGCCTCAGCATTATAAGCGTTATGACTTTTGACGTATCGCCGATGTACAGGGCGCATTCTATCTGGTTGAGGTCCGGAACTTTCTTTGAGATGTTAAAATTCTCGACCTCGATCTCCGGCGCTTCGTACTGTGAATCGTCGGGTATTTCGGGAATGGGCGGGAATATTTTATAAGCGATCCAGCGTATCATGTAAAAGCCTATCAGCAATAAGATCAGATAAGCCGCAAAGGTCACGGTCGGATCTTCTTCTTTTACCGGCGAACCGCCCCGGCCTTTATCGCCGATATCGTAACCGCTCTGCCTGCCGTTTTTAGAGGCGCCCGAGGGCGTCGTGGTTCCGCCTGTTTTGGCCGGCGGCGGATTTTTAGGGGAGACCATATTAAAATAGCGCAGCGGCATGAAGAATTTGACGCCGAATTTATCCATTTTATTAAGATTCGATCTTTCTATATGAAAGGAAAGCCACTGCTTTCCGGACTGTTCGTCAGGCGTCGGATAAGGGATGAACCGCTCGAATTTATTTTTTACGGCTGTCGGTATGATAACGCCTATTGTGTCCATTACAGCGTTGTTTATATCTTCCGCCTTTGTAATGTTAGCCGGCAGTTCGATCGGCGTTATAAAGGTTATTATCTGTTTTTCAATAGGAAGCGCCCACTGCGGGGCGTTCCATTCGATCCCGACTAATGAGGCGCCGTTGACATCGGTCAAAAAAGCCGAGGGCGAATTCACCGAATAGGATATTACAAAATCGTACGATTCGCCTGCCGCGGTGTTTATGTCCATTTTAACTCCGTAGGAATTCGCTATGGACGCCGCGGGCGCGATCAACGATACGCCGATCTTTTCGCCCGAGGCCGCGTTTGTAAGATCGACCGAATCGATCGAATGGTCAGCATCGAACGGGCCAATGGTCTTTATAAGATTGCGCGTCTGCCTTTCGAGAAACCGCAGGTTGTATTTAACTTTTAATTTGCCATCCTGCAGTATATTTACCTGAGATTTTATCTCCTTGAGCTCGACCTGCGCGAGGCATCTGTCAGGAGAGTAAAATACGGAAAATGCGGACGATAAAATCAATATTAGCGACAATATAAAAAAGCGGTTTTTAAATTTAAAACATTTTATATGGTTCATAAAAACTCCTCGAAGCGATTTCGAATTTATTAAGGATAAATTATCAATAAAATAAAATACGCCAATTAATTTGATATATGAAGTAATGAAAAATCAACGCAAAAAACAAAAACCAATAAAATATGCAAAGTAATGAATATTTAATATCACTGATATACTTGAAATATAATGCGCTATATACTCGCCCGGAATTCTAAAATATATAAAACTGTGATATTAGCAGTGAAATGCCGAACAGCGGAACCAGAAATCCAAGATATCTGTTTATTCTCTCGGCTTTTTCAAGCTGCTGAGTGTCTACGAATCTGATGAGGTATATGGTTGAAATCAGAGAGCAGAACAGGATAAAATAACACGATATCATAAGCCTGTCGGCCAGAGTAAGATAACTTACCTGCGGTATCGCCGAGGTCAGGTTGATATGAAAAGCGACTGATGTGAAAACGGTCGATATTCCGAGTGATATGCGCTGCGACATTTTATCCGGGCTCAGCGCGAACGATAGAAACGACAGTGATAATATGATGGAAAGCGGCAGAAGCAGTTTCAGCATGGAAGAAAACCGCGGCCGCGATATTTTAACGCCGAATATATATCGGGAATAAACCAGGCCGGAATCGTCGTCGTCGTAGCCGAAAGTGGTTTTATAAGTATGCGTCGAGATGCTGCATGATTTTTCCTTGACCTCCCAGCCCTGAATTTTGACGAAATCGTCGATGTTATTTTCAAGCGGGTTTATCGTATATTTCAATTTATCTACGCTCTGCTCGCGGTCTTCTATCTCGATGGTAAGTTTCTGTATGTCGAGCGGATAGTTTTTGAAATTCAGGTCGTTTGTGAGAGTGGCCACTATACGGTGCGACGCCCATTTGAAATTCCGGCCTCCCACCTCTATGGTGTCAAGGACCGCAGCGTCCTTGAATTCGACGGCACCGTTCATTATCTCGAAATTCATGGGATTAATGTTTTCGCCTTCCCAGATGAACCACACGTAAAAATCGACGACCCATGTGCCGGAAGCCACTTCCAGTTTTCTTACGTTCAATAAGTAGGTGCCGACCTTTACCTCATTGGTGCCGAGTGAAAGCAGCCCTTTGTTAGGCACTTTTACATCGTTTGCGGGAGTTTTAACGATGTTGACCGGTTCGGTGGCGTGAAGAAAGCCGCTGAAGGCGAATATTGAAAAAACAGCGGATAAAAAAAGGGGGATGGCAAGATGGAAAAGGTTTTTAAAATAATTATTGATCGTCATGAAGACCGCCCCTTCATCTCCTTAAATAACTATGCACATATTAATATCAGATTATTTAAAATTATGCAAGTTATAATTTTGACGGCTTCACTTTTCTTTTGACTGGACTTATTTTGATTTTTAACGGCGGCGGTTTAAGCCGGCGGAGCTTTCGCCGGAAATATAATTACAAATTACAAATTATGAATAAATTCGAAATACAAAACAAAAATCTCAAATTGATATTATTATGTTTCAAAATGAGAATTTAGTATCAGATTGAAACTTAAAAACTGTCGGTTTTGTTGAATTTTAATATAAAATTTATTGGCACGCCGTTTGCTTTTAATAACGAAAATAAAATAAAAGGAAAAAAAATAAAAGCGTGGAGGAATTGATATGAAAGAAAAAGATGGAGTTACCGAAATCAAAATGAACGCGTGTTCATATAATCCCATGTTCGACGGCGTAATTTGCAATTACGCCGACATAGACGCGAACGGCGCCATTTATTTGAGCGCGCTGTGCCGCGATAAGTTCAGCTCGCAGCTTGTATGCATAAAAAAACGCCTTCCCTTCGATAATTTTTACGTTGACAAGAATTATTTTGATATACTGGTGGCCGATCCCGTCAGAAAAGCCAATTATTATCTTTATAACGTGTACTATATCGAAGACTCGAATATATACATAGCCGGCGTCACATCGAGGCTGTCGTTCGAAAATTCACCGTCGCGGGCTATAAAAAGCCGCATGTCGACACATTTATTGATCGATTGGCACTTCGGCATGAAAGAGAATGAATTCATATACGAAACTAACTCGCTTTACTCGGTCAAGTTCAACCCGAATTATTTTTCGCAGATAAATTCGCTCGAGAATCTCGAAAAAATATCGCAGTCGTATAAATTGTATTCGCAGCTGGCCGAATGCACCGCCCCGTACGACAGGCCGGCGAACTATATCCAGCGGGCGTTTTTCATGAAGGGCGCCGGATCGGTCAAAAAATACGGGCTCGACTACGATTCTTACAAAAAATTGTCGTCTTATTTAAGCGCGTCGAAAATGAAAGAGGCCTCCGACTGTTATTTTTCATTTGAGCAGTTCTATTTGAGCGGCGTTCTGGCGGCGCTGAATTTTTACGGAATTTCGAAGTAAAATTTTATAAGATGCGCCTTATCAAAATTTTAGTAGAAAAAAACAGGCCTCTTATGTTATAATCACCATTTAAGGTGATTAATAATGCAATTTGTTCAATGCCCTCATTGCGGCATGAAAATAATACAATCCGCGAAGGTTTGCAAAAGCTGCCAGAAATCCGTTGAAGAGGCCGCGGTCGTCGAACTGAAGACCATTTCGGTCGACGGATCGAAAAAGCCCTTACCTCCGGCCGAGTATACTTCAACAGACGCAGGCCGGGAGGCGGGTAAAGCCGCCGGCGAAGCCGGCCTTATTGAAAAACCTCCCGTTGCGGGCCTGGAAAAAAAATCCGAACCGGACGGCGCCGATTCCGGCATCACCTTCGACGATCTCGTAGAAGGCGGCCTTTCGGAGCCGGACGACGGCTCTTCTTTCGAGCAGATGGAAGTGGTGCGCGACACCGACGACGATAAACCGCCGGAGCCCGGCATAAAAATGTCGAGAGGTTCGGGCGGGATTGCTCACGTTAACATTATCGAAAAAGCCGAACCGACAGGGTTCGCAAGCAGCAATTTTCAGCGCAGGGTACTGCCGAGGCTCCTTCAGATATTCGCGCTGATAGTGTTGATCGCGGGCATCGGCGTCTGCGTTTTCATATATAACGTGATGGAACTGCCTGAATATTATAACAGTTTTCACATGCGCATGGAGAATTCTAAAAGTTTAGGCGAAGCGCTGATACAGCTTAACGTGTGTGAAAACGCCAGGAAAGACGTTAAACTCGGCTTTCAGGTCAGCGAGATAGAAAAAAGTTTTAAAAACAGTTATGTCATGTGGAAGGTCATAGTGTCCCAGGTTACATCCATTACCAGCGACCCGCTTTCGAAGCACACTTACGTGCTTATGGTCAAGCCTGACAGAACGGCGAAAGCGCCTCATTTTATAAGAATGTACATGAACAATAAAATGATAGGTAAAATAAAAAGAAAACCGTTCATTTTGAAGGAAGAAAGATCCATGACAGTCAGCGGCCGCATCATCGCCTGGTCGCGTTCAAGTGACCGCCAGTCGCTTGAAATAGAGATTTATGACGCCGAGATAGTCGAAGGATATTAAGAAAAATTAATGAGGATTATAAAAGAATATTACAATTTTCAAATATACAATTTAATGGTAAATTAACGATAAAAAATAATTCAAGGGGTGGGTAAAAATGTTCGAAAAAGAAGTTTTCGCTGAGCCGTATAAAATTAAAATGGTCGAAAAGATAAGAACGATAACCAGGACCGAGCGAGAAAAACTTTTGCGCGAAGCTGGTTATAACGTTTTCAATCTGAAGTCGCGCGACGTTTATATCGATCTATTGACCGATTCCGGCACCGGCGCGATGTCGGACGATCAGTGGTCGGCGATGTTTAAAGGCGACGAAGCCTACGCCGGCTCGGCCTCCTTCGAAAAACTTCAGAAGGCCGTCGATGACATAATGGGATTCAAATACGTGCTTCCCACGCACCAGGGACGCGGCGCCGAAAACGTTCTGTTTTCGCATATGGTAAAAAAAGACGACGTGGTCATCGGCAATATGCATTTCGACACCACCAAGGCGCATATCGAAGTAAGGGGCGCGCACGCTATCGACTGCGTCACGAAAGAAGCTTCCGATCCTAATTCCGATTATCCGTTCAAGGGCAATATCGATATTGAAAAGCTGGAAAAACTCATCAATGAATACGGCCCGGCCAGGATCCCGCTCGTCATGATAACCGTGACCTGCAACAGCGGGGGCGGTCAGCCCGTATCCATGGATAACATCAGGAAGACGGCGGCTATATTAAAAAAATATAATATACCTATGTTCTTCGACGCCGCCCGCTTTGCAGAAAACGCTTATTTCATAAGAAAACGCGAAGATGAGTTTAAAAACGTACCTATAATCCAGATAGTACGTGAAATGTTTTCATACGCCGCCGGAGCGACGATGTCGTGCAAGAAAGACGCCATAGTCAATATAGGCGGGTTTATAGCCATCAACAGCCCCGAACTCTACCAGCAGTGCACCCAGTTCTGCGTCATATACGAAGGCTTCGTCACCTACGGCGGCCTTTCCGGGCGCGACCTGGCAGCCATCGCCCAGGGCCTTTACGACGGCATCGACTATGAATATTTAAAAAGCCGTATATATCAGACCGAATATTTAGGCAATAAACTTCGTGAAGCCGGAGTTCCGATTATATGGCCCATAGGCGGTCACGCGGTCTACGTTAACGCGCGCGAGTTCCTGCCGCATATTCCGAAAGAAGAATTCGTAGCGCAGGCCCTCGTCGTTCAGCTTTACATAGAAGGCGGAATACGTTCCGTAGAGATCGGAACCGTGCTCGCCGACCGCGACCCGGCCACTGGCGATAACCGTTATCCCGAATTCGACCTGGTAAGGCTCGCTATACCGCGCCGCACATATACTCTGGCGCATATGGACGTAGTCGCCGACGCGTTCGAGAAAGTTAAAAAAGTCAAAGATAAAATAAAAGGCCTGCGCTTCACTTACGAACCGAAGGTATTGAGGCATTTCACCTCCCGCTTCGAATTCGTTCAGTAGAATGCCAAATATGAAAAAAGGGTGATCATTTATTTTTAATATCAAACAGAGAGCCGTTATAATCGGCGTATCGATAAGCTCGACAAAGGTTGAAAGAACATTAAAATATCACAGCGTTTACGAGGTAAACCAGTCGCTCGCCGAGCTCGAACTTCTGGCCAATACTGCCGGAGGGGAGGTCTGCGCCAGGTTCGTCGTCAATCTGTCCAAAATAAATCCGCGCAGTTTTATAGGCTCGGGCAAGATAGAAGAAATTAAAGAGTCTATAAAAAACGACATGGGCGAAGAGCCGCCCGATGTTATAATTTTCGACGAAGAACTTTCGGGCGTGCAGTACCGCAACCTCGAAGAAGCCTTCGATATGGCGATAATAGACCGCACGCAGCTCATCCTGCACATATTCGCGATGCGCGCGAAAACGCAGGAAGGCATGCTCGAAGTCGAACTGGCCCAGCTCGAATATCTTCTGCCGCGGCTTATAGGGTTCGGCAAAGTTTTGAGTCGCCTCGGCGGCGGCATAGGTACGCGCGGCCCCGGCGAAACCAAACTCGAAGTAGACAGGCGCAAGATCAGGACCAGAATATCTAAGGTCAAGGCCGATCTCGAGCACATAAAATCGCACAGGGCGCTTCACAGAAAGCAGCGCGACGAATTTCCGTATCCGCAGATATCGCTGGTCGGCTACACCAACGCCGGAAAATCCACGCTGCTCAATTCGCTCGCTCATGCCGACATACTGGTCAAAGACCAGCTTTTTTCGACGCTGGATACGACGACTAAAAAAATAAAACTGCCGGGCTCGGCGCTCGAGGTCATGATCACCGACACGGTAGGATTCATAAATAAACTTCCGCACAAACTGGTCATGTCGTTTCGCGCCACGCTCGAAGAAACCGTCCATGCCGATCTTCTGCTGCATGTAGTTGACGCTTCGAACCCTGAATACCTTTCGCAGATCGAAGCGGTAAATATAGTCCTGTCCGAATTGGGATGCGTTGATAAATCTGCCATACTGGTGTTAAATAAGATCGACCGCGCCGATGAAACCGATGAATCGAAATTAAGCGCCGACGTTCACGTTAAAATATCGGCTAAAAAGAAAACTAATTTCAAAGCCCTGTTTGATGCCATAGAAAAGCAATTCGCCGGATTCATAGGCGAATATGAGCTGATCGCGCCGCTTTCCGAAGGAAAACTCATCAGCTTCATTAAAGGTTATACGAAAATACTCCACGAGCATAACGACGGAGAAAACATCGATTACAAGATCAGAATGTATAAAAGGCATTTGAATGTTATCGAGCCTTTTTTAAAAAATAAAAATGAATCGTCTTGTCAGTAAAATAATAAATAAATCGCTTGAAACCGAAACCGGTCCTCACTCCGCCGCGCGCATCAGCGCGGCGGTCACGGGCGGCGGCTTCGATGTGCGGGAAACGTTCAGCCGAAAAGGCTGCAAATTAAGCGCGATCATCTGCGGATCGCGCTTTTATATTTACAGCGTCACAAAATCATTTATAGCGGCGCTTATATTAAAACTTGCCGGATCGAAGGCGCTCTCGCTCGAAGATAAACTCGATAAATGGTTACCTGCCGTCAAAAATAGCGGACTTGTTTCGGTTTATAACTGCCTCAGGCATACCGGCGGTTTTCAGGATTACGGCGGCGACGCGAAATATCATGCCGCGGTCAAAGCTGGTTCGGAGCCCTGGAGTTTCGATGAATTCATTGAGCGGACACTCGGCGATAAATTGCTGTTTACGCCCGGCGAAAAATTTTCATATTCGAATATCGGTTATATGCTCCTTAAAAAAATCACAGAGATCGAGTATGGCAGGTTTTTTTCTGATATAATAAATTCGCGGATATGCCTTCCACTTTCGCTTGGATCGACCGGAGTTTCAGAGACTCGTGAATCGCTCGCCGATAACATATTCGGCCCGAGCGTTTATCTTGGCTCGAAGGAATCGCCGGCCGATATTTATAAAATTTATCATCCGCTATGGGTTTCACACGGCGTTATATCAGCGAGCGCATATGAAACGGCCGTGATAATGAACGCCGTTTTCAGCGGGGCCCTGTTGGAGCGGGACCAGATCGATATAATGACCCGCGGCTTTAAAGTCGAAGGCGTTACGGGCAGGCCGTTTTACGATCCGCATTACGGATGCGGGCTGATGACCGATACGGGCGCTCCATACGGGCCTGTTTACGGCCATACCGGCGGCGGCCCCGGATCGTCGGCCGCGTGCTACCATCTGGCGCGCAAATCGAAACCGTTCACCGTGGCGGTTCTTACCGACGGCGAAGATTCCGTCCAGGCCGAGCGG
>Ga0209212_1004280_pt1 | contig 17802 bp, 15 predicted proteins | sample RifGroC2_FD_183996 | JGI IMG/M metagenome (GOLD analysis project Ga0209212, IMG submission 183996) | Groundwater microbial communities from Rifle, Colorado, USA - Groundwater C2 (SPAdes) (version 2) | ecosystem: Environmental > Aquatic > Deep subsurface > Groundwater | place: Rifle, Colorado...
ATGCTGCCCTCAGCACTTTTCGTGGCGACATCGAGCAAGTGTCCGACTGCGACATGGGACATCTCATCACGGCTCAGGCCGTGCCGTTCGCCAAAGCCTGCGATGAGCTCAAGCATGTTACTGACAGAGCGGGTGAACACGAATTTGCCATATTCCCGACCTACCGTGGCGGCCTGGACATAAGCGAACAATTTTCCGGCGTCGAGTTCCGCGAAGCCTTCGGCCTGAAGCAACTGATCGATCTCGCGCCTCTGCTGAGCACTCAACACAAATTCGTTGAGCTCTTGCTCGGGGCGAACTTGCGTATCATTCATCCCAAGATCAGGCATCTGATCATAACGGCGTGACAGGATGTCATAGGTGCCGGGGCGTAGGTGTCCATACTCCGCCATAAAATCGGGTCGTGACAGTTCGCCGAGCTGCAAACGGCGCATATCATCCACCAACGCACTGGCAACGGTTCGAACGCCAGACTGGATGGAGTGGATTTCTTCCATCGTCAGGATACCGCGCTTATGCAGTGACAGCAGTATGGTCCGCGCAATAAAGCCATGCCGGGCTAAGATCGAAAAAGGCACGGTACCCAGACGAATGCAGTCCTCCATCATCCCCAGCAGGGCGCTGATATCCTGCTCCTTGGGAAGTTGACTCGCGTCCTGCTGTTTGCCAGCCAGTTTCTCCACCTTGGCTAGCGCCATGCTGATGCCGCCCTCAGCACTGTCTGCGAGCAGAGCACCCGCCTGCTTGCGCAATGCCTCCTTGAAAGTACTCCGCTCCGCATCGCTGAGCGCGGTGCCAATCAGCGCCTTGATCTTCTCGTCGATATCGAAGCTATAGGTCGTAATTGCCACCTCAAACTCAACCTTGTCATGCAGCTCCGGGTGGGTTTGCAGCCGTTCCACCCATGCATTGACCAGCTTCTCGCTGATCTCCGGTGAAAGTCCGGCGGGTAAAAAAGAATGGAAGCTCAATCGGGTATCGATAAAAGGCTGGCCAGCTAGCGAGACCATCAAAGGCTGGCCGGCCGGGACGGCATAACCCATCGTTTCCCTGGCGATGCGCCATGCGTGATCGGTGATCAAGGTCTTGTAGAGCGAGAAGGCTAAAGCCCGAGGCGCACGGCCGATCATCTCGGCTGGGTTCCAGTCGGGCATCTGGCCGAGCACCGTGGTGCGTCCGTAAACGCCCGCCATAGGTTGCAACCGCGTTTTCACAAATGCCTGTATGCCTTGCAGCGCCGCATCGATGCGTTTGGCAACTGCCCGGTTCCAGTTCGGCTGCGTGGTGATCGCACGCACCTGCAACAGGTATGGGGTGAAGTCCTCGCCGAGCGCGAATTCCACATCCAGGAACTGGCTGCCCATGACCTGCTCCAACTCCTGCACCGCCAGCATCAGACGCTGGAAACGCTCGGACCGCACAGCCTGCGTTGCGCCGCGATGGATGTAAAGCGTACGGTTGGAATATTCCCCACCGCCCGACGTGACCGTATTGGTGAGACCGGACACATCGTCGTAGTTGATGACGTAATAAGGTGCGCCCGTGTTCAGGTCATGCGTGAACACGACCCCGCTCATGCTGGTGTTCAGCACCATCTCCTGAACAATGACTTCATCCCCGCCAGACCGCGGCCCTTTGCGTTCGTAGCTGGCAATCACCGTTGCGATTGCCGCACGTATGACCTCCGAGTCTGTTGAGGACACGTTAAGCACAGAGTCGTATTCGCCGGCACACGTATTTTGCGACCCATCCTCACCGGCTGCAGAAGATCGAATGACCAAGGTGCGGCCATTGAAGGTATCTTTTATCCGGCTGATGACTACAGCCGGTGATACCGAAAATAATTCAGTTTCAAACAGAAAAAGCTCCGGCACCTTGAACAAGGAAACCCTAGACTCGAGCAGTTTAAGCGTTTTGGCTTTTGACACGACGTTTGACATCATCTTGTTCTAGGAAAAATAAGCGATTTTACTTTTGAGGCCGCCCTGAGAGCCTGTTTCGCATAAGCCTTCGCCACTTCGTCAGCATGCAAAAATAACTCTCGCCATAAAATCAAAGAAGCTTTAAGCCTGGTCATTTCGGAATTCATTCCCAGATACTCCGACACCAGCGCATATTGTTCAGGTGTAACCTCATCCTGAGGTGATGATAGTAATTCTTTAAACTTGGTGAGTTTGAGAATGTCGTCCTCGTCTCCATAGTCCTTTAGATCCTGTTTGCCATCCTTAACGGCCGCAGACCCCTTGATGTGATACTCCGGACAGGGGCCGAACAGGAAAAACGGCACTCCTGCCTCGATTATGTAAAAAGTATGCGACCCGACATTGGGAGACGACGCGAATCTAAACTTGTAAACCAATGAATAGAACCTATCCACAAATTTTTGTGAGGCCGTCGTACCCGCAGTGACCAGTGGTATCCCGTATTTCCTGAGTTCCTTGTGAAGTCCCTTTTGGATATCGTGAAACGACAGGCAAATTACGACTGGCTGGAATTTTTCCGGCAAGGACTTAAGGGCGTTTATATAGTTATCCAGGTTTTCATAAACCGGGGTCGTCGTGCTATTCGAGTGCGCATAAAAAACCAATGTTCCCTGGCGATTCACGGGGGTACTCGAGAGGTACTTCCGCCTGTAAAAAACCCATGGATGCGGCACATGGTAAGACTTCTTCCCATGCTCCCTCATCAACTCGCTTTTTTTCTTATGCCAAGTGAAAAATGCTCTGTACTTATTTTTTACTTCGTTGGGCCAACACCTGGATTCCCAATGAACGCCATGGTCCGATGAAATGCAAAGAGGCAGGACAAACGGGTAACAAGCCCATTTGCGGAACGTTTTGCCGAAGCTGCTGTTTTCCGACTCCCATGCAGCCCACGGAGACCAGCCATGCTCATGCAAGGAGCTCACGCTGAGTCGTTCGAGTTCTTTATCGGAAAACCCTTTGGGGACTGCGTCCAATCCATGATCGACGCGCTTCATCACGGAACCCCCTTGCCGATTGTGATGTACTTCGCTTCGCGCTCTTGTTCGAGGCAGCTGTTTGCCTCGAACATATTTTGCGTTGAGGGAGTGGCGCCATTTTTCCCATCGCCGCCCGCCTGCAGCACACTCCACCCATTGAACTCCCATTTCCCCACTTCAGCCCGATTCCAGAACATCGGATTCCGGTGCTGATCCAGCAGGAATCGCATTGATTCTGGTGTGACTCCCAGCCACTCGCCAAACTGATCTGGATAATTGAGCGGCGCCTGTTCATATTTGCGTACCAGCGCAAGCCCCTCATCACGAGTCAGCCGGCCGAAGCGTATTTCCCGAGATGCATGATCCGTAACCTTTGAATATCCATGCTTATACAACTTCAATTGATCATGCAGATCCATGTAGTTGAAACAATCAACGTAGTCGTAACAATCAAAGGTGCGATTGAATGCCGAGGTCCGATAGTCATATTGGTGCATCATCTGCTCGTGTTGTGCTTTGGGATCCCAACGGACATAGTTTCCCAAGTAAATTCCGCGCACACCCACCGCGTTAAGATCATGATCATCCGGGTAACGATACTGCCAGACGTCATCCTCTTTGAGCGTGTCAAAAATTGACAGCAAATCATCAGCCTCATACCCCATCAGGTCATGGTCTTTTCGATAGCGCCGGGTCATTTCAACTTCATGCTCGTGAGAGAACATACCCACTTGCTCCAGCCCCTGATGTGCCCCCCAAATAATCAGGGGCACCTTGTATCGGACAGCGGTCTGGACAGGAAACACTGTCTGCCCAGCCAAAACCGGCCAGTAGATACTGCCAAAACGGCGCAAGGTACTTCGAGTGATTTTTTTTACCGACAATGGATTTATATTTTGATAAAGGATGTCGCAATTAAAACGAATGCGCAGATTCGCAAGATTGCGAATTCCCAGCGGGGTATTAAAGTACTTGTTATAAGTCACCAGCAGCGGGTTCAGGCCCAATCGCTCCTTGACAAGGTGAACGATGTAGTAAGAATCCTGAGCTCCAGTTACAGGCACGATGCAGTCGTAATTGCTTCCGTCCAGACAGCGATAGGGTTTAACCAGCGCCTCAAGCTTTGACCAGCGTTCGCCCCAATTCAGCGCATCTTTTTCCTCATGGATTCTGCATCCAGAACAAATACCTTCCTCATCCAGGATTAGTCCCAACGGATGGGCCGTGCTGTAGAGGCAACGCTTACAGAATTTAATTTCAGACATTGGCTAAATACTTTGACTCATAAACAGGTGGACGAAGCGGCATGGCTACCAGCGCTTCTTTCCATTTCTGGACTGTATGTTCGCGATAGTTCAAAAAGTTGCCCACCGCGACAGCGGCAACATTTTCTATTTGCAGCAATTCAGCCATCTGGCTCGGGTCGCTTATTCCTCCAAAGACAATCAAAGGCACATCATTTGACGGAAAATTGCCGACCAGACGCGGCTCAAAACCACCTTGATACCCTTCGTGCCTCCAGTCAATAATGAGCATTTCCGAAACTGTTCCAGTTTCTGCAAGAGTCAATATCTTCGCTGGAAGCGCGCCAGAACTTCCCCGAAGGTAATCCAACCATTCAATTTGACCGCCATTCCAGAAAAGCGGCAATGCAGCAATGAGCGCCTGCGCACCGAGACATTCTGAAAGATTCTTGATTGTGGCCGGTGCGTCATGCAGCATGGAATCTAATACTAAGCGATCTGCCCCCTCCTGAATCACTCTCACCCCATCCTCAACTGAATGAATCCCGCCTCCATAAATCAATGGAGTCTCAAGACCCAGTCGCGCAATGCGTCCTAGCAACCCAAAGTCAGGGCCTCGTTCTTTCGCTGAGCGATCAATCACCTGAACCAGAATCTCATCCGCCCCCCAACGATCCAGATTTTCAACCAGACACTCAGGCTTCCCTAAAGGGAGATATCTCCCGTACCCAATCGATTGAACGGCCCACCCGTCTTTGATGGTAACCACTCCCACCAGACGCTTTTTAAGCATGGCAAAGACCTTCAATAAGATTTTTCAACAAGACCCTGCCTGCGGCTTGACTCTTTTCCGGATGAAACTGCAAGCCAACCACACTGCCCCGACGAATTACGGATGTAATCGTGGTTAGATGTCGAGATATGCCCAATATATATTCGTTCGGACCTTGATAACAGAATGAATGATTAAAATAAAATGCCTGTCCATCGCTAGGCATAAGCAACTCATCATGTTGTGCACACTCGATGGTGTTCCAGCCAATGTGCCATTTCGAACCTTCCAGAGGCATAATTTCCCCAGGCACCAGATTCAAACCAACGGTGTAACGATGCTCATGAGATCCACTTGCCAGCAGTTGCATCCCCAAACAAATGCCTATGATGGGGCGTTGCTTACACGCTTGCTCCTGAAGATAGCCCACTAATCCACACTCATGAAGCGCATGCATGGCACTGGGGAATGCCCCCACACCCGGCAATAGCAAGACGTCCACTTCATTCAACACCTCAATATCCGCAGTAACTCGCACCCTGAATCCGATATCGCAAAGGGCATGAATTACCGAAGCCTGGTTTCCCATACCGTAATCCACAACTCCCACTGTAAGTGTGCTCAAAGCCCAACTCCGACTCTGAATCTTCGGCGAATAGCGCCGGAAGCATCCTGCTCAAACAAATCGCGATTCATCGCAGCATAAACATGGGCCCAGAACTCTTGCCGCGTAATCTTCATGAACTCGCAGAAACTGTCTATATATTTGTCCGAACACCTTCCGTCATACTGCTCTACAAGCGCAATGGCCGTAGACCTGTCCATACTCCCCATTCTCAGCTCTTCATTGACATACTCAGTCACTTTGCCAAATCCAAATTTCAGATATTTAACCATCTGATTCATGTTGTGCCAATCTTCGTCCAGGTTGCTTAAACCATACAAGTCGCCAGTTTCTTCAGAGGGTTCCGTTCTGATGTGAAGGCCTACCGGACATGCATATGACGCGTTCTGCAATAGCCCCCAGTCTCCCAAGAACCACCCCAAGTAAATAATTTGTATCTTTGCGGCATCGAACTCTTCGCCACTTGGATAAACATAGGGCAATAACTGACGATGCTCGTATCCGGCTTCCAGCATCCATGCATGTCCCGAACTCAATGTGTTCGAGTGTCGCAGGTTGTTCCCATCATAACCATTGCGGCCCATGGTCTTCAGGTCCCCGACTTGTAACGCCGGATTTTCTCCCCAAAATATCAAGGGGATCCGCCACTTAATAGCAAGCTGAGGAACGAAACTGAACAGTGCCAATTCTGAAGATCGTGCCCAATTGGTGAACTTGAAGAAGCTCTCTCGCATCAATTTGCGCCAAGTCTCCGGCGCAGGAGATGAAAGAACAACATCGAATCCCATTTCAATTAAATTGGAAATGTTGTCCACACCCAACTGAGATACCTGCTGGGGGGGATGACTTAAACTCACCAAGAGCGGCTTTAGTCCGAGATTGTCTCTTACCCATAATGCCTGCCGAGTGCTGTCTTTCCCTCCACTAACCCCAATGATGCAATCAAAATGCTGACCAGGAGCCCGTTTGATGGATTCAATTAAACCCTGCAGAATCTCATAGCGTTCTTGCCAGTCAATCGACTTGGATTGGTTATAGTAGTGGCAAGCAGGACAAAGCCCCTCGTCCGTAAAGAGCGTATTGGGTCTAGTGTCCGGCTGCAGACATAGCTTGCAGTATTTCATCTAGCAGCTACCTGGCTCTTGAGCATAGAATTGCTCAAAGGACGATGCAACAACAGCGTGGCTTGAACGCAGCAAGGGGATTCCTCCCAGCACCGGATAGACTATCCCGGCATCAGGCGAATAAAAACCCGTGGCATTGGCAACGAGTGCCGAGTGCGTCAAAGGGCAACGCCATTGAATATCGGAACTTTCAGATGAAGCCATGGTGGCTTTCTCAATCAACACCAATCCACTTGGATTCAACTGGTTACCGCAATAGTCAAGCAATCGATAGTCTCGAACCGCAGCCCCCAGCATCTCAGCCGTCTTCTTGAGACCGCGAACATATCCATGCTCCCTCATTCTCGCCTGTGCTTCGGAACCAGCCAATTCGTATACAGGCTCAACCAGCACTACTGCCCGCCGTGCAACACGCATCAATTCCCTGATCGCTGCTTCCTCACGTCCCCCATTGGGCTCAAGCGAATGCGAGGTGTACACCACATCGACGCTCGAATCTTCCAATGGAATCTCGAAAAGATCGGCGACAAATAATTCGGCCGAAACGGAATTCTCTGCCAACCAGGATAATCCATGAGCGCACCGCGACCAGCTAATATCGAAACCAAGCGCATTCCTGGGCGGATTGTTCAAGTGCCCTAGCACACCTGCAAGCGTAGTCGCCTCACCGCACCCCACTTCAAGAATCGTGCTTTGCCTGGTGACATACGGATTCAGTATGCCCGCCAACTGGCCACACCAGCGAGCATGAGCAGCCGGGTCGGCTTTCACACCGGCAATATACGTTCCGGCCTGCAAGTCATAAGCAATCAGTGTTGAAATGGGCGAATTACCAAGCGCCCTCGAATTTTGCCGGGCATATTCCATGGCATTGCCGCCCCGGGCATAAGCGGCGCGCATACCTATCATCAAACGTCCCAGCTCGGTTACCTCGTCGTGACTCAGATTATCAGGATCAGTGTTCATCAATTTTCTCCCGGCTTCATTCATCATGTTTCACGCCAACAAGCTCCAGTCCAAGGCCGTCCCGCGCTCTACATCACGCTTTACGCTCTTGCCCAGCATCTGCTCCAAATACTTCGTCGGCAAACCCAGCCCCGGGCGAATTGCACGTAAATTCTCACGCGTCAGCACATCGCCAGCCTTCAGGTCCTGCACCACATATAGCGAACGACGGAACTGAAGTGAATTCTTCTCGGCGGCGGTTGGGCCATAACTCACCTGCCCCAGCGCCTGCCATGCGCGCGCGCTCTCCACGACCAAATCGGCCATCTCTGTCGGCTCCATCGAGAATGCGCTATCCACCCCGCCGTCGGCACGGCTCAGCGTGAAGTGTTTCTCGACCACAGTAGCCCCGAGCGCGACACTCGCCACCGACACCCCCACACCCATGGTGTGATCTGACAGCCCCACTTCGCAGTCGAACAACCCCCTCAAGTGCGGAATGGTCAGGATATTGGTGTTCTCGGCCGTTGCCGGGTAGGTGCTGGTGCACTTGAGCAAAATCAGGTCCTTACACCCTGCCTCGCGCGCGGCACGAACAGTCTCGTCCAGTTCGGCGATGCTCGCCATGCCGGTGGAGATGATCATCGGCTTGCCCGTCGCCGCCACTTTGCGGATAAGCGGGATATCGGTGTTTTCGAACGAGGCGATCTTGTAGCAGGGAACATCCAGACTCTCCAGGAAATCGACAGCCGTATCATCGAACGGCGTAGAGAACCCGATCATCCCCAGCTCGCGGCAGCGATCGAATATCGGCTTGTGCCATTCCCATGGCGTATAGGCTTCGCCGTAAAGCTTGTAGAGCGACGTGCCGGCCCACAGACTGTTCGGGTCGCCAATATGAAACTCGCGCTCGTCCAGATCAATCGTCATGGTGTCCGGCGTATAAGTTTGGATTTTTAGCGCATGCGCGCCCGCCGTTGCTGCCGCCCCAACGATTTCCAGTGCGCGCTCCAATGACTGGTTGTGATTGCCGGACATTTCGACGATCACAAACGGTGCATGATCCCGCCCAATGTATTTGTCAGCAATTCTGATTTCGCTGTTCATTTTCAGCCCTTTAATTCTTTCAGATATTGAATCTTCTCAATCCGGTAATCTGCACCGAGGAATAGTTTTTGCGAGGCCGGATTCGCACCCAACACCTCAGCCAAGATTTTCCTTATATCCGGCCGATTGACCACCAGCCACCTCTCGGCACTTAACAACAAGTTTCGACCCTGCCCTGTGAAGTCGGCCTCGGGCACAAGATAAATTGAGATCTCGGCAACATCTTCCGCTTTGTCAAAACGAACCACACCAATCGGCTCATCCCCGATATACCCAATCAGCAATTCTCTATCCTTATCCGCCAAGACAGCGGAAAGCCACGAACAATGCGCATCCCAGTTAATCAATCCATTATTTCTTGACACGGATCTGATGGCGGGATAATTGCGCCATTCAAACAATTTTTTTGAATCATTTTCTGTCGCGCGCCTGATTTCGATATTGCCCATACCGATCAAACTGGAAACACGCATCGCCCCTATACCGTCGACCAACTCCATCGAAGCCTTGGAAATTAACCGGAGCAAGGATGAATTCTCCATCAGGCATCTTGCATGACGCCTGAACATATCAACCAGATCGCCTTCACCGGATGGCGCGTAAAGCAAGCCCGCTTCGGCGGCGTCGGCAATCTGTCTGCGCTGATTCTCCGCTGTGCAAATGCCCAGAGCGGGCAGCCCCAGGCAACAACGCTCCCATGTTGCCGAGCCTCCCGCGCCTATCGCCAGATCGGCGGTCGCCATCAGTTCGGCCATACGCGAGGTTTGCACATGACAAACATAGTCCTGTGTCGCACAGGCTTGCTCGATCTCAGACCGGCGCGGGTGCTGCGCGCCGATGACCACGTCCACGGCTATACCCTTGATACCCAATCCCGCCAATGCCTGAATCGCAAGGCCGGTGTAGTTGTCCACATCGACACCGCCGAAGAACAGCAGGATGCGCCTGACCTCGCCCGTGCGCGGTTTGACCTGCTCGCGCAATTTCCGGAACTCTTCCCGCAGCAAGGCATAGCGCGGGCCGAGCAACAAGCGACACTGTTCCGGCACTTTGCCGTCATAACGCGTCTGCATGTCCCGATAATAATTCTGGTCCAGCAGCACGTCGCAATCGTGCTGGCGGTCGGCGATGTCGTCGATGACCATGATCTTCCCGGCAGCATTCCGCATGGCGATTTCCCAGCGCGCATCCAGTGCATAGTGGTCCACGACCAGCCAGTCCCATTTCAGGTCCGCAAGGGCTTCGGTGGAATCCCTCGCGTCCTGCGCCTGGCTGGTTCCCAGCCAGTTCGAATGTGCCAGATCGCATGGCGCTTCTGCCGTGACGGCATCATTCAGGAGTGCGAATCCCATGTCTCTTGCCGCCAGCATGTCGCGCAAGTGATCCGGCAGGCCGCGACTGACGAATCGAATCCGCGCGCCTTGTTGTTGTAGCGCGCCGGCCAGCGTCAGACAGCGCATAAAATGGCCGGTACCGATCTGGCTGGTGGCATCGACCCGGAAAGCCACACTGGCACTCAAGCGCCACCCTCCCGACGCATGCGGGCCAACGCAAGCGCCATTCTGTAATCGTCCATATCGTCGATATCAACGGCCCCTATCCAGTCCATGGGGTGATAGCGATGGTCCGGCCCATAGAAGGTGCCGGCCTCAAGCAATGCGTCGCGCCCGGCGATCCAGATCGCGCCGGTCGGGCAGTAAAGATGCTCCAGGTTTTGCGAGCGCTTGGTCATCGCTTCCGGGAAGAGCCGGGTCGGCACCATGTCGCCATCCAGTTTCACTGCCCACCATGGGTTCATCCAGCCGAAGCGGAAGCAACTGATCTGATAATCGATGTTGTGTGCCTGAAAATTGTCCATTGCAGCCCGGATGTGTTCGGCATCGCGCAGGGGACAGTTGGGCATGAGTTGCGCGACGAGGTCGAACCGGGTCTGCCAATGCGTCTCCGCTTGTTTCAATGCGCTGATGGTCGCCATGCTGGAAAGTGCCGCATCATCTGCATTTTCCTGGCGCAGGAAAGGGACGGACGCGCCTGCCGCGAGCGACACCTCCACGATCTCTTCGCTGTCCGTCGAGACCAATACCTGATCGAAGCATCCGCTCTTCAATGCCGCGTCGATGGTCCACGCGATCATCGGCTTGCCGTTGAAGTCGATGATGTTCTTGCGGGGGATGCGTTTTGATCCACCGCGTGCCGGGATGATGGCGATGCGCTTCACTACCACACGCTCCAGCCGCCATCGGCGACCAGCACATGGCCGTTGACTGCCGAACTCGATTCTTCGAGCAGGAATTCCACGGGCCCGATGACCTCCTGGTCTTTCAACATGCGGCGCGACGGCACCAGTTGGGCGTAACGTGCCAGGAACGCTTCGTCGACCCGCCCCTCGACACCGCCGTAGGCCACGCAATTGACGCGGATGTGTTGCGGCGCCAGGCGAACGGCCAGTTCTCGCGTCAGGTGATGCAGGCCCGCTTTGCTTACGCCGTACTGGATGGGTGAACGATCCAGCGAACCATTGTATAAAGCCGGATTGGGAGCCACTTCGCCATACATCGAGCCGATGTTGACAACAGCTTTCAGTTTGTGGCTCGCCGAGCGCGCAAAGCACATCGACAACTCATAGGGCACGACGACATCCATCTCGAATTCGCCGATGAAGGCGTCGCGCTGCGTCGTTCCATCCGGCTGCACCGCGAGCGTCTCGATCGAACGCGCATTGTTCACCAGATGCGTGACGACGATGCCGCACGCCGACAGTTCATCCGCCAGCCACTGTGACGATCCCGGCTGCTGCAGGTCGGCCGCGATGCCCGTGACGTGTCCTTTGGTCGGGCCGATGTCGGAGACCAATCTGTCCACGCGCGACTGCTCGCGCGATGTCGTGACGACCGTCCAGCCGTGCTCGGCGAAATGCCGGACGAGTACCTGTCCAAACTTGCCGGTTCCTCCGGTCAATAGCAATGTTCTTTTCATTTGCGCAATCCCGACTCGATGATGGATACGACTTGCCGGTTGAATTCGATCGGCGAACGGCAGGTTCCCGTCCTGATGCCCTCGACGAATTCGCTCAGCGCGGTCTTGAATGCGGAGAACGCGTCCGCGAACACGAGATCGTGCCAGCCGAGTTCTCCGTATACGCGTATGGATAACGGTGCAGCAACATCCTTCCCGAATGCAGCAAAATCGGCGGTGATGCCGCTCTCGAAACGGATTGTAACGGCGCGACCGTTCTCGGCGAAAGTTGTGGCTTGCGCGCTTGCGATGCGCGCCGGTTCGCCAATTATCTGCAATGCAGGCTCGATGATATGGACCGCGTATTTTTCCCAACTTTTGGGAGTGGTCGCCTGAAGGTGCCTGATTCGTCCTATCCGCCTGCGGTCGGTCTCGCTCAGCATCAACTCCTTCGCATAGCGGAGCGCCGAGCAGGTGAATATCTGGCCGTCATATTGCTGGAGTCGATATAGCGCTTCCAAACCTTTCAGTGACAGTGCGATCGGCTTGTCGATGTAGACGGGAATGCCCGCTTCCAGGAAGGGCATGGCAAATGCGAGGTGGTTCTCGGCATCGTCGCGCGCCAGCAGCAGCGCATCGATCTTTCCGAGCATCTCCGCAGGGTCGCTCACCACCTGGGAGATCAGCGATGCCTTGGCTACCCGCTGCGACAGTTCTTGATCCTGCGTCCAGATATGGGTCACTTCGACACCAGGGATACGCGCGTCCGGCCAGCGCTGTTCGGCGAGATATTGCGGGATCACCGGAAATTCACATGCCGCCATGTGCGCCTGCGAATATCCATTGCAGATCGCCGCCCAGGAGTAGGGATGCCCGTTGCCTTCGGAGAGTCCGATCACGCCGAGTCTTATCGTCATTTGAGTTTCCAGTTGGATGGCTCCACAAGCAGCGGGTCTTCGCATGCAAAAGCCGCGCCGTCTATCGATGCAGCGTCATTCCATGTTGCCAGTAGTTGCTCCAGATGACGCTGATTCTCCACTCCTACAATGACTCTCGATATCCCCGGCTGCGCTTTGGCGAACCCCAGGCAGACAGGCAATGCGGAACCGCCATGTGCGTCGACCAGCGTATCCCAGCGCAGCCAGAGGTCGCGCCATCGGTCGAAGTAGGCAGGACGTTTGTCCCGTGCCATCAACAGCAGCCCTTGCAGGAATATGGATCGGACATGAACTTCGACACCGGCATCCGTCATTCGCCCGAGCCATCCACTATTCACCAAGCGCTGATCGAGAATGTTGAACGGTGCCTGTATCAGGTCTGGAGGCATGATCTTGAACAGATTGGGCAATAGCTGCGGAGAGTAGATCGAATAACCGACCTTTCCCACCAGGCCTTCGGCCTTCACTTCGCGAAGGCCTGCCGCGATGTTCGAGCCCTGTTCCTTAAGCAGGTCCGAGGCGCTATGCAGCAACAACCCGTCCAATCGTTTGACCTGCAGTCTGTCCAGTGACTGGCGCACATTATTCACGACCCACTCTTGGCCGTTCACGGAACTGTCGGGCAATGACGGCACCTTGGACACCACGTTCCAGCCGTTCACTCCGATCCGGCCCAGTACCTGCTCACTGTCGCCATAGGCTGCGGCCGTGTCGAGCGTGTCGATGCCGGCAAGTCTGGCAGCGTCGAGGATGCCAGCGGCCTCGTTGAGAGAAGTTTTCCCGGCCGCATTTGAAATGCCGTATTCCAGACCGAACTGGACGGTGCCTATCGCTAGTTTCATGCGCCTACGGCCTTTTTCAATGCAGTGACGACCTGTTCCTGCTGGACATCGGTCATCGCCGGATACAGAGGCAGGCTGATCGCTTCGGCGTAGTAACGCTCCGCCTCTGGAAAATCGCCCCGTTTGAAGCCCAGCGATTCGTAATACGGCTGGGTATGCACCGGGATGTAATGCAGATTGATACCGATGCTTTGCGCACGGAGCGAATCGAAAACCTCGCGATGCGACAGCGTCAATTCGCCGAGCTTCAGGCGGATCGGATAAAGGTGGAAGGCGGAATAGGCATCCGGATGCTGCCATGGCTTGTGTAACGGCAGTCCGGACAGCAGTGCGTCATATCGCTGCGCTAGCGCATGACGCCTGCCCACATATTCGTCCAGCCGCGACATCTGGCTCAATCCCAGCGCGGCCTGGATATCGGTCATGCGGTAGTTGTACCCAAGCGCGATCTGCTGGTAATACCACGCGCCATCGGGGGCATGACTCATCTGTGCTGGATCGCGGGTGATGCCATGACTGCGGAAAAGCGCCATCCTGTTCGCCAATCCGGCATCGTTGGTGAGTGCCATGCCGCCTTCGGCAGTGGTGATGATCTTGACCGGATGGAAACTGAACACGGTGATGTCGGAATAGCGGCAGTTACCTGTCGCTTCGTGGCGATATCTTCCGCCGATGGCATGCGAAGCGTCTTCAATGATCTTGAAACCGTAGCGTTGGCTTAAAGCATGGATCGCGGCCATGTCGCAGGACTGCCCGCACAGATGCACGGGTATCACCACCTTAGGCAGCTTTCCGAATTGCTCGGCTTGTGCCAGTTTCTCGGCCAGACGCTCTGTACTCATGTTGTAAGTGCGCGGATCGATGTCAACGAAATCGATGCTCGCCCCGCAATACAACGCGCAGTTTGCGCTCGCGACAAAGGTGATCGGGGTAGTCCAGACTATATCCTTCAGTCCTACACCCAACGCCAAACAGGCGATGTGCAGAGCACTGGTTGCGCTGTTGGCTGCCACCGCATGCTGCGCTCCGCAATATTTGGCCAGTCTCTTTTCAAAAGCGGGAACTGCAGGGCCTTGCGTCAGGTAATCCGAACGCAATACATCCACCACAGACTGTATGTCTGCTTCAGATATGTCCTGCCTGCCGTAAGGGATCATTGCCGTCATATCTTGCCGATTTTTTCACGGTTCTGCGCAATCCATGCTTGCAGTGTCTCAACACCCATCCACTCGGCGTTATTGTCAGAACAGTAGGTAAAATCTTCGGCCACTTTCCTGCCATCCTTGATGCGGTACGGATCGCTACACCACTGATGAATGGCCGGCAGTATCTTAAAATGCTCTTGGTATTCGTAAGTATAAAGCGCATCTTCTGTGCCTATCATCTGCTCATGAAGCTTTTCGCCGGGACGGATACCCACGATCTCATGCTTGGCACCGGGAACCGTAGCATTCGCCACTTCGGTTACTTTCATCGAAGGGATCTTTTTGACATAGATTTCGCCGCCCACCATGTCTTCGAATGCATGCCAAACCAGATCGACACCTTGCTCCAATGTAATCATGAAGCGTGTCATGCGATCATCGGTGATGGGCAAGATTCCTTGATCCGCAATCGACAAGAAGAAGGGAATGACGGAACCACGCGACCCCATCACGTTGCCGTAACGCACAACTCCGAAGCGGGTACCGTGAGCGCCCGCATAGGAATTTCCCGCCACAAACAATTTGTCGGATGCAAGTTTGGTCGCACCATACAGATTGGCTGGACTGCAGGCCTTGTCGGTTGAAAGCGCGACGACTCGTTTCACGCCACGATCAATGCAGGCATCGATCAGGTTCATCGCGCCAATCACGTTGGTCTTTACGCACTCGAATGGATTGTATTCTGCCGTGGGCACGATCTTGGTCGCAGCCGCATGCACCACAAAATCGATGCCATCTAGTGCGCGAGACAGGCGGTCTTTATCCCGTACATCACCGATGAAGAACCGGACCCTCGGATCATTGTCATACAGCTTGGCCATTTCCCACTGCTTCATTTCATCTCGTGAATAAATAACCAATCTGCGCGGGTTGTATTTTGCCAGCGTCATCGGCACAAAGGTGTGGCCAAAAGACCCTGTGCCGCCAGTGATCAGGATGGATGAGTTGGTTAACATATTCTTCAATTCCCTTAGTGTAATACTTCCCAGACAAGCCTCAGGATGACGAGACGATTTCATTATTGGTCGACAACATTTCCGCCGGCGTTCCTTCTGACGCCACTCTGCCTTGCTCCAGTCGATATAGTCTGTCGCAGTGCGCAACTGTGGAAAGCCGGTGGGCGACGACCAGAATGGTCTTGCTGTGTTGCAGTGCCATTACGGCCTGCATCACGCCCTTCTCTGTTTCGGTATCCAGCGCGCTGGTAGCCTCATCCAGCACCAGCACGGCGGGGTCATGGTACAGCGCCCGTGCGATACCAATGCGCTGGCGCTGCCCGCCGGAAAGGCGAATGCCGCGCTCGCCCACGATAGTTTCCAGCCCGTCCGGCAAGCCTGCCACGAATTCCTCGAGTTGCGCATCCTTGATCGCGCGGCGCACCGCCATCTCGTCGATCTGTTCTTCGGGCAGGCCGAAGGCCACGTTCCGCCTGAGCGTATCGTCGGTCAGAAATATAGTCTGCGGCACATAACCGATCTGATCCTGCCAGGCACGCAAGTCCTGCTGTATGTTTTGTCCGTCCACCATCACCTGGCCCGCGCCCGGAGGCAGCAGCCCCAGAATCACATCTACCAGTGTGCTCTTGCCCGATCCGCTGGGACCGATGAAACCGGCGAGCTCGCCCTGGCGAATGACGAGGGACATATCGTCCAGCGCTACACCAGCCGCACCTTGATAGGTATAACTGATGCGTGACAAACGCATCTCGGACTGAAACGCACGTTTGGTGGATCCGGTATCCTTTGCCAGGATGCCATCCGGCTCAAGCGGCCCGAGTTTCAATTCTTCATGCAGAGTATCGATCACCGGGCGGCTGAAACGCAGCGATTGCATCGCCGCCAGAATACGATTGACCGAGGGTATGAGACGGAAGGCCGCTGCGGCGAACAAGGCCAGCGTCGGGATGATCGCACCCATGTCCCGCCCTTGCCAGACCATGCTCAGCACCAGCACTGCCAAGCCCGACACCGCCAGCAATTCCAGCCACAGCCGGGGAAACTGCTGCAAGGTGACTTGCAGCTGTCCCACGCGACCGCTTTGCACATTGTGGGTGTGGTACTGCGCAAGGAACTCCTCCTCGCGGCCCAGCAGCTTCACATCCTTGGCACCGCCCAACCCCTGTTGCAGATGCTGTATGCGCAAACCGTCGTGATATTGGCGCGCCTTTCCCCAGCGCGTGAGGCGGTTGCGGGTGCTGCGGTAGAAGGCCCAGGCGGTGACCCCGAACACCATCATGGAGGCCAGCGCCCCCATCGGCTCCGCCAGCAGCAACAGGGTGGCGATGCCCAGCAGGACCAGAGATTCGGAAGTAATCGCCAGCATGCCGATGAGCGCGGAGGTGAACAGGTTCACCTCGCCTGTCACATTGCGGATCAATTGTGCCGAGTTGCGCTGCAGGTGGAACGTATAAGGCTGATGCAGATAGGTCGTGAACAGCCGCTGCGATATCTGCACCTGCACGCCATAGGCGAAGCGTGCCTGACGCCAGGCCAGAAAGGCAAGAAACAGGTTCTTGACTAGGAAGATGCCAACCAGCCCCATCATCGCGCCCGCGACCAACTGCCCATGGCCGGGATTGCCCAAAGACTCCAATGCGGGCTGCACCGCCGGGTAATGTGTCGCCAAGTCATCCTGCATCAGAATTGCGACGACCGGGATGACCAAGCCTATCCCCAGCATCTCCAGCAACATGCCTATCGACATCAGACACAGCAGCCATAGCGCCCCCTTGCGCTCGCTCGAGGTAAGCAGGGATCTGATCTTTCCGGCCAGTGTCATGTTCTTCCGCCCTCACTGGTCATGCTCAACTTTCCTCGCGCATCACTCATGCGCTTTCTCCAGCAAGCCCTTTTGTTCGGCCTCGCGCCGCAACGCGTCAATCTCCGCGCGCAACCGTTCGTATTCCTGCACCTTGATTTGCAGAAATTCCACCGTCATGCGCGCTTTTTGCTCGACACCTTTCGGGGTGAGCAAATAGGCATAAGCCAGCTTGTTGTCGCTGTTGCGGAAATTATTGACCTTCAGGCAGCCTTTTTCGACCAGCGCGTTGATGCAGAAATTAACCTTGCCAAGGCTGATACCCA
>Ga0209212_1004281_pt1 | contig 17797 bp, 10 predicted proteins | sample RifGroC2_FD_183996 | JGI IMG/M metagenome (GOLD analysis project Ga0209212, IMG submission 183996) | Groundwater microbial communities from Rifle, Colorado, USA - Groundwater C2 (SPAdes) (version 2) | ecosystem: Environmental > Aquatic > Deep subsurface > Groundwater | place: Rifle, Colorado...
AGATTTTCTAAAATGGCCCGAATTCGGGCTGCTTCTCGAAAACACCGTTAAATACCTTTTAAGGCCGGACTTTTCTTCCAATATCGTCTGGACCGCCTCGCGCGAGGGCGATACGCTCGATCTGAGTGTGAAGACCATCGACGCGGGCGGAAAACACATAAACTTCCTTCGATCGGCGCTCGTCTACAATGACGCCGATAACAATTACAGGACGGCCGAGGTCGTACAGACCAACGCGGGCACTTATTCGGCTAAAGTAAAACTTGAAAAAGAAGGAAATTATTTTTTTTCGCTTACGCAGGCCGGCTCCGGCGGAGAGTCCTACCACGGCGTATTCGGATACAGTTATCCGTATTCCGACGAATACGCAAGCCGCGACGGCGGCGGCGAGCTTCTCACCGTCATGGCGCGCGAGACCGGCGGACGTATGATCGACGAGAAGAACTTTTATGCCGCGCTCTCGGGAAAGACGGAGCAGGTAAAATCAAAGCGTATGGCGGTACGGAACTTTCTCGTCCAGCTGGCGATGTTTCTGTTTCTGCTCGAAATACTTCTATGGCGCGTTGATTTTTCCGCGGAGACCTTCCGCGATGTGAAGAAAAGAATAGCGACGCTTCTCGAGGCGGTAATGCCGCAGAAGCAAACGGCCGTCGGGCACAGCGAAAGCGTCGGCAGGCTGCTTCACATCAAGGGCGGCCGGAAAAAGCCGGAAGACGCCTTTAATTCCGGCGCGCCTTCGGACGCCCGAACTTCTGCGCCCGCAGTGAACGTCTCCGCCGATAGCGCTTGCCGGCCTCCCTCTTCGTCCATAGCGCCGCCCACGACAGGGCCCGGCGCCGCTTCCCCGTCCGCGGATAATTTCGCGCAAAACAAAGCGCCCGGCGCCGTCAAAGAAGACGACGAGCCGGGCGGATTCACCAAGAAACTTCTTAAGATCAAAAGGCCTAAAAAATAGCCTTTATCTTTTATCTTTTTTTATCATTTGAACGGGTTATCGAGATTTTCTTTCGCATAGAACTGGTCGAGGGCGTTCTGCGCGTCTTTATCCGCGTCGAACGCGGGAATCGGCAGGTTGAAGCCTTTAAACACCTTGTCGAGGTAGTTCGTGGTGTTAGCGTTGGGTATGAATTTTTTCGCCGCGGCGTCCCATTTTTCGCCGACGAGGAATTTTTTCGAAAGCAGCGATATCATGGAGTTTACTGCGTCAGGCATATTTTCGCCGGCCTTCTGAAGGGCCTCTTCTTTATCTTTGAATTTAGTCGCGATCTCTTTGGCTATGTTGTCGCTGACCTCCCTGATGAGATTGCTTGCAAGGCCTTTGACCTGGGTTTTAAGCATTCCGAGTACTTCGTTAAGCAGGGCTTTGCCTACGTCGTCGAGTTTCGGATCGTCGAAAACGCTCTGAAGGCCTGAACTGTCAAGGACGTTTTCAAGCACTTCTTCTATCTTGTCGCCGACGACCTTCGTTATTACAGCGGAAGCGATGGTTATTTTGATATCGTCTTTCATGGCGAGCCTTAGCTTGTCAGAAAGCCCTACCACATAGGAATTGACCATGTCGCTGATCTTGGCTTCAGTGGGAAGGGCGTCGTATACTTTTCCTCTGACCTTATCTATTACCGCCGTGTATTCGGCCTGCGTGCCGGCGATTTCGCCGAAGAATTTCTGCGACGGATCTTTGAAGGTTATGAACTTGCGGAGTTCGGCGTTGGTGAGAGTGCCCGCGTCTTTGAGCTTCTGGCCGTATTTGACGAGCATGTTGTCGATATCGGTTGCCGCGAGGGTCTTAGCGAGTATCTTGTTCTTGAGCGCCTCGCCGGCGTTTCCGTTGTTGAACGCGTCGGAGAGCATTGCCGCCGCCGCGCACAGATTAGGATCGCTCGTGGCGTTCTTAACCAGGTCTACGAAACTTCCTTTTACGGAGTTCATCATTGAATTGATTCCGGATTCGTTTATGAATTTCGAGTAAAGGTTCTGCGCCTCGTCGAGTACTTTGCCGGTGAGCGAGATCATTACCTTCTCGAGGATCTGGTCTTTAGCGTCTCTTACCATGTCGGGTATGAGCGTTTTGAAGTTTTTCGCCCAGTTGACGATGTCGAGCGCGGAGGAGAAATCCATCGTAAGAGGCGGTGAGAGCGTTATATCGACTATGTTGTTGGAGAAAACGGGGTTTACGTTCCAGTTGGGCTGGTTTTTATAGGCGATTTCGTCGCTTACGAATACGATATTGTGCGATTTTCCGACCTGAGCCTGGCCGATGAGCATGTTGTCGAGTTTGGATTCCACTTCGACGCCGACGCCGAGAGTGTGCGGGGAAGATTCTTTTCCGGGGATCTTGATGCTCTTGAATTCGACCTTGGATATATTTTTGAAGGTTTTCGTCGTTTTGACGTCGCCGTAGTCGAATATGGTAAATACCTGTTTGCCGTCAGCTGATTTTGCGGCCTTGGTGAAGTTAACCTTTGAAACCGTCTTGTTCATGATTTTTTTAGATTCGTCAAAGGCGTATTCGACCTTTTCAAGAGAGAGCTGGTCAGATTTTTTTATGTCGGGATTTTCGACCGATCTTATTAAAGTTATGCTCTTGCCGCCGTTTCCGATTTTAACGCAGGGCGTCGATACGGGAGCCCCGCCGCTGCCGATAAGAATATCGCCGCGTTTGGCCGATTTGATATCGAAGGTCATTGCCTGCACGGCGAGCATCGCCGCTTCGTTGGCCTGGCTGTGCTGGGTAATGGTGGTTACCTGGCGGTTCTGGGTGGACATGAAGGTGGTGTAGCCGCCGATGACGAATGTGAAAGCCGTTAGCCCTATAAGCATTTCAAGCATGGTGAATGCCGCGTTGTGTTTTTTCAGCGAATGAAACCTAATCATAAAAATACCTCCCGGTTAATTTTTGACTTATTGATAAATAATTGCATAAATTATAACTTTATTGTTGTTTACAAAAACATACCGCCGGATTGAAAGGAATAAAAAATAAAACTGTCCGGCCCTTGTTATATTACCAGATCGCGGCACACCAGAGAGTTTTGAATTACATATCTCTGGTCGCCCGCGGAAAAGTTGCCTTCGTACCACCAGACATGTGTTTTTATCAGTACCGTGTTTTCGTCGTTGTTCAGGAACGAGAGCGTTACCTTACGCTTGAATTTTTTATATCCCTTGTCGCTGTATGTGAAACCGGCCGCGTTCTGCTGCGCGGTGACCAGAGTGTTGGGCTCGGGATTTTTCTGCCCGCTTTTTATGAGCGCCTTGAGCTCGGAATATGAAACGGCCCTGTATTCTTCGTTTTTTTCCTGAGCGAGCCGGAGCGCGGTCTGGACGTCTTCAGTGTGTATGGTGTATTTTTTGAACGAAGTGAAAACGTTGACCGACGGCAGTATCGCCATTGCGAGGATACCGAGCGCGATAAGTATTTCAACGAATGTAACGCCGCGGGCCCGGCGTATTTTATTTAAAGGATCCGTGAACGATAAATTAAACTTCATGCTGTGCCCCCCGCTATTGCTTTACGTTGTTTATTTTATAAGTGCTGTACTGGCTCGCGATGACCGTTCTGTAACGATCAGGCATATATCTTCCGACGTACGGTATCAGCGAAAGAAACGAACAGGTGGTGATTTCGGGAGTGTACCATATCGTCAGATCGCGCGTTATCGAGCCGGGATTGAATTTTTCGCACACGAGGTTGCCCATGATATGGGTCGCTCCGCCTATAGCCACTCCGTTTTTCGCGTATACGGGAGAGAGTATGCGGCAGTTTGCCGTTGTGCGAAGCGTACCGAAGCAGATTATCGAAAATGGTATGATGCGGTTGCCGTCTTTGGGTTTGTGTATGATATCGCCCGTGACGGTCAGATCGCCGTTAACGACCAGCTGGCCGGCGCCGTAGAAGGTGCCGGAAACCGAGGCGCTGCCTTCGATATAGATGACGCCGTCGATCTTGATGATGCCCGCGCCGTCGCGTATCGTCGAATCGGAACTGAATTCGCCGCCGCTCGCGTAGCACATCGACGATTTTTTGCGGTACTGGTCGGGCGTGTATATGTTTTCGATCATGCCTTCTGTTTCTGCTTTGGGCTCTTTTTCGAAGAATGAATATGAATATCCTTTTTCTTCGCATTTGTATTTATAAGCTCCCGCGCCGAGCATACATGGCGGGAATGGTATCGGGAAGCTGAACCCGACGCCGTCGACGCGCGTGTATGTTTTAACGACGTTTCCGTTGATTTTCATGTTGAGAGGGGGCGACAGGCACCAGTCGCCAAATAGCTGCGTTCTGTTGCCTGATTTATCGGCTATGGATTTTACGACCTTGACTATTCCTATTACGCCGAGCGGCGGGACCGATACCCACGGAAACCAAACTATCGCGTCGACGGGAGGTGCGCCCAGGAAAAAGGCCCTGGGAAGGAAGCATTTGCCGTAGCCGTAATTGCCGAACATCGTGATAGCCGGCGTATGGCCCGGATATAAAAGGAGAAGGTCGTTCAGGCCCGTTGGAACTTTCTGCTTGCCGGCGCCGCCCATATGGCACAGGCCGGGAAAGCGCACTATACTCAGGCTGAAAAGGCCCTTGAAGAAACTTAAGATATCATTGAGTTCGAATTTGCCTTTATAGTCGGGGTCGAGATTTAAATTCATGACCTTGAACTTGCCGCCGCCCGTATTGCCCCACGCGTTCTCGTCGTATGTCTGATTGTCTTTATTGAGCCAGTAGAGGGAGTAGAGCGGATTGGGAGCGGCGCAGTCGACGACCTTCACGTCGCGTGTAGCCTCGACCGCGACCTTGACGGGCGTCGTGGTGCCCGCGGGTACGAAATCGACCTTGACGCTGTATGTTAGCGTCGCAAGTTTTTCGATGACTATGTCGGCCTTTATAGGCATGATATCGCCTATTTTAAGCTGACTGACGATGCTGTCGAGAGCCTTTGAAAGCATGGCGCCTACGTCGATTTCGACGGTGAGGAAGTTGCCGAGCACTCCGGCGAGTATATCGCCTATCGGTATGGGAATGCCAAAGATGCTTATGGTGAGACCCTTAATGAACTGTGACAGGTCTATTTTGAATTTTATGTCGTTGATGCCCAGAAAGTCGAAAAGCTGGTTGCCCAGTTTTTTGAGCCATTCCTGCAGGAAGCTCTCGTCGGTCACGGCGCCGGGCCACAGGACCGTTCCGTTGTCGGAAACGACCGGTTTCATGTCTTTGAGCATCATCGTCAATTCGACTTTGGTGCGCGAGTCGTCGCCGCCGAGTTCCCTTATGAACTGCGTAATGCCGAGCGAGCCGGCGTTGAGCGTTTGCTTGCTCCAGGTCGGTGACAGACCCAGCGTGTCGGGCGAAAGCGATACTTCGGCGTTGAGGCCGGATATGCCGAGTGACGATCCGACGCCGCCGGTGACTACGATGCCGGGCACGCGCATTTTAAGGTACCATGACGACGCGGGATTGCTGAGCATGGACACGACGCTTTTAACGATATCGACGGGGTTTAAATTGCCCATATCGTTCATTTCGGTGCGCACCTTGTAGGTGGCGGCCTCGAGCGCGGCGTCCGCGAGCAGCTTGGCGTTTTCGATGTTCACTACGTGAAACGTTTTGGCGTCCTGGTTTTTGGAAAAATTGACCGTGAAAAAAGCTGTCAGCGCCAGCAGAGAAACGATGGCGATGGTCAGCGGTATCACGAATCCGTTTTTATACTTTGCGCGCAGGGCGCGTAACGATAGAGAAGTATTCCACTTCATAATTAACCACCCGCTTTATATTATTAAAAAAACAATAAACTCCGGTTAAACCGATGAGGGATAAAAAATATATGTCAAGTTGGAAGCGCGAAAAAATTTCACGCGCCTTGCTTGAATGATTTAAAAATCGCGAGTTCTTTTAGGCGCCTTGAAATCCATTTTGGGGTTCTCCGAGACAAGCCTTTTTATAACGTCTTTTGACTCAGGCGGCTGGCCGAGGGTTATGACCTTTTCGGAGCCCGGGAACGCCTTGAAATATAACTTGGAGTTGGTTATTATAAGGGCCATCTGGGCTTTCTTTTCCTGTTCTTTGTCGCCGGCCTTCCTGTAAATTTCCTGCAGATAGCCGAGGGACGCGGATTTCAGGTATAAATTAGGCGAATCTTTTGCAAGATTCGTGAATATTTCGACCGCTTCTTTGTATCGGCCCCGGTTGTAAAGACCTATGGCCTCCAGGTAACGCGGATGCTTTTCAGCCTGGTCGATCTGGGCCGCCACGGCCGGGTTGAAATTGGCGTGTTCGACCATCGGTCTGATGTTATTGTCGTAATAATTGTCGAACGATCCCTTTTCCATGGGTTCTAAGGGCTTTATGGTCTCTTCGTAGTAACTGCTGTCGTCCCAGGTGAAAGAAGAAAGAGAGCGCACGGCGGCCACATGAGAGAACTTATGCTTGCCGGGCGTTTTGCGCGAACCGGCGAAAATGGAGTCGAGCGCGGCCTCGTTTTGAGCGTCGCGCGACATGGACGGGGTTTTGCCGGGAGTAGTGGACGGCGTTTTAGTGGGCCTTTTACCGTAGGTAAAGCCTTCATCCGAATCGCCGGAATCGGTCTGCGTACGCCTGCCGCCGCCGGAAAAATAGATCGCGTAGATCAATCCGCCCACGACAAGGATCATAATCACTACCAGCGAATAGAATTTAATTGCACTCGAGTCGTCCGCTTTATACGGTCCTGACATATCGGCCTCCGTTTCGTACTTTTTCAAACATTAAAAAAATTTATGATAAAAATTTAATCAGGTGGGGGAATAAAATTAAACCACCTATTTATATTATACCAAATTTTTTTGACCGATGCGGTACTTTTTCGTTATATATTTATAATTGCTCGAAAATTTTTCGAAAAAGTCATTCGGATTTTATTCGAAAAAGCACAGCTGGTCGGTTTTTGGGAGCGATTTTAACGAACCTATGCCGTCGAGCACTTCTATTACGCTTTTCGATACGCCCGTGCGGTCCTTGAAATCTTCGACGGATATGAACGGATCTTTCTGCGCCTCTTCATATATCATGTGTGCCGCTTTTTCGCCGAGGCCCTGCACTGAACTGAACGGGCAGATAAGTCCGTCGTTATTTTTGATAACGAATTTTTCGGAGTGCGATTCGTAGAGACTGACGGGATAAAATTTGACGCCGCGCGCGAGCGCCTCGAGGACGATCTCGAGAACGACGCACAGGTCGCCTTCTTTCGCGGTCGCTTCCTTGCCTTTGATCGCAACGTTGTTCATGGCGTTGAGGATATATTCGCGCCCCTTAAGCACTATGGACGCGTCGAACGATGAAAGTCCCTTGGTAGAAAAATAAGTCGCGTAAAAGGCGAGCGGATAGTTGACCTTGAAGTAGGCTATCCTGAAAGCCATCATTACATAGGCCGCGGCGTGGGCCTTTGGGAACATATATTTTATCTTGTTGCAGGAGTCGATATACCACTGCGGAATGGAATGTTGTCTCATAGCCTCTACCATATCCGGTTTGAGGCCCTTGCCCTTGCGGACGTTTTCCATGATGTCGAAAGAGGTTTTGTTCGGCATTTTATGCTCGATGAGGTAGTTTATTATATCGTCGCGCACCGAGATGGTTTCGGTAAGCTGCGCCTCGCCTGATTTGATGTAGGACTGAGCGTTATTCAGCCATACGTCCGTGCCGTGCGAGAAGCCCGATATGCGCACCAGCTCGCCGAAGGACTTCGGGAGCGTTTCTTCGAGCATTCCGCGGACGAAGGATGTGCCGAATTCGGGGATGCCGAGCGTGCCGGTCCTGACGCCGTTTATGTCGTCAGAGCTTATTCCGAGGGCGGAAAGCCCTGAAAACAGCGACAGCGTCTTTCGGTCGTCGAATGGTATCTCGTAGACGTTGACGCCCGTGAAATCCTGAAGCATTTTTATGAACGTCGGGTCGTCATGGCCGAGCAGGTCGAGCTTCAATAATTTTTTATCGATCGCGTTATAGTCGAAATGGGTCGTGATGGTGCCGCCGCTTCTATCGTTGGCGGGATAGTTGATCGGCGTGAATTCATGAACGTCGCGCCCTTTCGGTATGATCATAACGCCGCCGGGATGCTGGCCGGTGGTGCGCTTCACGCCGCTGCAGCCGATCGAAAGCCTGTTCATTTCGGCCGGCCGCCTGGTCATCTGCCGCTCGTCGAGATAAGTTTTAACGAAGCCGAAGGCGGTCTTGTCGGCGATGGTCGAGATCGTGCCGGCGCGGAATACCTGTTTTTCGCCGAAAATGACCTCGGTGTACTTGTGAATGGTCGGCTGGTATTCGCCGGAAAAGTTAAGATCGATATCGGGGGTTTTATCGCCTTCGAAGCCGAGAAAGACCTCGAATGGTATCTTATGGCCGTCTTTTTTCAGCGGTGCGCCGCATTTAGGGCATATTTTATCGGGCAAATCGTAGCCGGAATTGAGCGCGGAGTCTTCGAAAAATTCGGAGTACCTGCATTCTTTTTTTCGGCAGATATAGTGCGGCGGCAGTGGATTGACCTCGGTTATGTTGGTGAAAGTGGCCGCAAGCGACGAACCTACCGAGCCGCGGGAACCGACGATATAGCCGTCTTCGAGAGATTTTTTTACGAGTTCGTGCGCGATAAGGTAAAGCGTCGAGAAACCGTTCTTGATGATGCAGTTGAGCTCGTAGTCGAGGCGTTTCTGAACCGTCGGCGGCAGCGGCGAGGCGTAAATTTCCTCCGCATTCGCGTAGGACATCGTGCGAATCTTTTCGTCGGCGCCTTCCATTTCGGGGAAGGCGTTTTCGCGCGGGGTCGGGACCAGGCTTTCGATCATTTCGCTTATTTTGTAAGGATTTTCGATGACCACCTCTCGCGCGGCGTCCTCGCCCAGATGCGAAAATTCGGCGAGCATCTCATCGGTGGTCGGAAAGTAAAGCTCGCAGGCGTTTTCGACGTCCTGATACTTCTGGCCGGCGAAGAGGATCTTACGATAGATGGCGTCCTCGGGATTTAAATAATGCATGTCCGAAGTCGCGCAGACGGGCTTTTCATACTTTTGTCCGAGCTCGTATATCTTTTTGTTAAGAACGATAAGATCATCGGCAGAGCTGATCTTGTCGTTGAATTTTTCGATCATGAAGTTGTTGTTCCTGATGGGCTGGACCTCTAAATAGTCGTAAAAATTCACTATTTCTTCGATCTCGGCGTCGGTTTTCCCGGCTAGTATGCCTCTAATCAGTTCTCCAGCCTCGCAGGCCGTTCCAAGCAGAATGCCTTCGCGGAGCTCGAGGAGTTTTGAGCGCGGCAGGCGCGGTTTTTTATAATAATAATCTATGTGAGACGCCGAAACCAGCCGGTATAAATTTTTAAGTCCGGTGTAGTTTGTCGCCAGAATTATTATGTGGTAGGGCGACGGCGGCTTGATCTTGAGTTTGTCGCCTTTCGTGACGCCGGCATAGCTGTCGTCGATAAGATAGCCTTCCATGCCGAATATCGGCTTGATATTATTTTTTTTGGCCGCTTCGTAAAATTCGGGAAAGCCCTGCACGACGCCGTGATCGGTCAGGGCGACGGATTTATGGCCCCAGTAGGAGGCGAGTTTGACGAATTCGGTGATATCGGTCATGCCGTCGAGCGCGGACATCTTCGAATGGGCGTGCAGCTCGACTCTTTTGCGTTCGGCTTTGTCCTGGCGTTTTTTAAGTTCGCCTTTATTGACGTCGTTGACCATCATGATCATGTCTTTTTCGAATGTATCGAATTTTATGTTGCCGCATACGCGCACAACTTTACCGGGCTCTAATTTCGGGTTTTTGCCGGCCTCGGAAAATATCTTGCAGACGATGGTGTCGTTGAGGTCGCTGACTGAAAAAGCCGTGAGTATTTTCCCCGATTTTAATGTGCGCGAGTCGGCGCTGATGACTATGCCTTCGATCAGGACGTTTTTTGCCTCTTCGAGGAGCGTGGTTATCTTTGATGGCTTTATATTGTCGCGTATCTTTTTGCCAAATATGACGCCGTCGTCAGCGGGCGCGGGCGGAGCTTCGGGTCTGGCTGCCGCGGGGGCCGGTTTCGGAGGCTGAACGGGCGCGGGCGCCTTTGCGGGGGAAGGGCTGCCGTTATTTATAGTGCTCACGGGAACCGCGCCTCTATTTTCGTGCGAAGCACCGTTTGTCTGATTGGGTTCTACGGGGTCTTTATACTCGAATCCGTCGATCTTTTCATTTTTGTAATTTGATTTATCTATGAAAACACGGCAGGCGAGGCCGTATTTGTCGAGAAGATATTTTTCGATGTTCTTATCGACGCCGCGGTCTTTCAGCGTGTAAAATCCGGTTTCGTCAGAAGTTTCGATCCTTATGGTCGATTCGTTTAGAAGCGAGGCGGCGCAGCCAGGAAGCCATACCTGGCAGGACGGGCTGAACTTGATTATATAAGCCACGACGTCTTCCCACAGACGGCTTATCACGAGTTCGGCGGTAACGGGTTTTTCGAAACTTATGTCGAAATTGACGCTGTCGATGCCCGGAAGCATTTTTTTGAAGTAAGTTATGACGGGCTGGAAATCCCTGGAGCTGGTGATCTCCGCGGAACGCAGCCTGATGCTGATCTCGCGGTATTCGGGGAAGTATTCGATCTTCTGGAAATCGCAGTTCATTATAGCCGTTTTACTTTCTTCTGAAATAGAACAGCGATTAATATGCTCCAGAATTTTATCTTTGCTTTTAGGGGATATGGAAATTTTGGTTTTTTTGTGATTCATATCTGCCTGACCGTTGCGGTATGTACACTCAATAAGGTTGTTGATTTAGCCATTTACGGCCGTTATTATATCCTGAAAGATTAAATTTGTCAATGGTTAATGAGTCTTAAAAAGTATCTTTTTTTCAGGTATAAAGGCTGATATGATTCCTTCATTATTTTAAGGCCCGGCATGCCTGAATCGTCAGAAGTATTTACGAATTCAGCGCCGGCGTTTTTCAAAAGGAACTCGCGGAATAGAAGCTGCGACAGACCGAAAAAATCATTGTTGACCTTTTCAATCAGGACGGTGAAGGTATCTGAATTTGTTTGTTCGCCTATAATGAAACCGACTATGCTGGAATATAATTTTATACATTTGCCTTTAAGGCCGAGCTCGTTGAAGTTGCGCAGCATTTTACGGCTCTGATAGGATTCGAGTACGTAATTTTTTTCGAAATTGACCGTGTTCACGTCGAAAAGTTCGGACAGATGTATGGTTCTTTCAGGTTTGTTATCGGTATACCAGCGCGACAAAAATTGCATGATCTCCGGCGTGTTTTCTTCGCAGATAGGCTCTATAGTGTAATTCGGATAAATTCTGATGAACTTATTTATGTTTTCGCGTTTGTTTTTGTATTTTTTGCCGGAAAGGTCTATCAATTTCTGATATTCGTATATGTAGTCAGGAAGATCTTCGTGTAATTCGATTTTAAAATTTTTTATATCGAGATTTTTTAGCATATCGATCTTATTTTCGTCTATGCTCAATATTTTAAACGAGAATTTTTCGACTGACGCGGCCTGACGCTTTGCGAATATTTCTTCGAAAATTCCCGCGCAATATGATATGGCGGATTCGAACGAGGCCGCGTCGCCGGCGCCGAGCGGCGGATAGAGAAGGTCGATCTTTGCCCGCAGCGCGCGCGCGACGACCAGCGAATCGCCGACGCGCCTGTGGAATAGGGTATTATGCGCCGACCATGCGTAAAGCATCGCGAAAGAATAATCGGAAAAATTGGAGTTTTCTTTTTTGAAGTAAGAGTCTATTAAGTTTTTGTCGTTCAGCGCGACCGGCGAGAAGCCGTTGGCGATAAGCCGGTCGGCGGCGTGTGAACTCATATTTTATTCTTTTCCAGGGCCTGCATCAGCGGTATTATAATGGCTTAATCCCGCGCGGCCGGTAAAAGCCCGCATTCAAAGCGTTTTTACGTACTTGAACGCCGGGCTCAGGTCATGGTAGTAGTTTTCGACAGTTCCGTTTTTTTTATAACCCGAATTTTCATACATTTTGATTGCGGCGGCGTTGTCGGTGCGGACCTCGAGATAAATATTGCCGCATTTTCGGGCTTTCATCAGCCGCTCGAATTCGCTCAGCAGTTTTTTTCCGATCGACATGCCCTGCGATTTTATGGCTACGGCTATTGAATAAAGCCGCCCGGACAGGCGAACGCTTTCGCCGCGTCCCGTCCGCCTCGTGAAACCCAATGCGTATCCGCCGATTTCCGGCTTCGCGCCGCCCGGCGTTTCCGCTTTTATGAAAACCGCCCTTTTATTTTTAAGCGCGTAAATAAATTGGGAACGCGAAAAAGCGTCACAGCCGAAGTTTTCAGTTTCAATGGCCAGGATTGCGTCCAGGTCTTCTTTGAGGACTTTTGAGAACAGCGGCTCTTTTTTATTCATAAAAAATCATTTTGCGCACCTATCGCCGCATTTATCGACGGCGGCCGGAATCGGGATGTAAGGCCTTATCCTGAATTTTACTTTCATCTTATCGGCTATGGCGCGGCATTTTTCAATGTCGATCGACGGCATGTCGACGATCGTGAGATATACCTCTTCGATAGGCGCGGCGGCGCATTTTCCGGCGAAGTCGAGCATGGCCTCGTAAGCGTTTTCGTAAGCGGGGTTGCATATCCTGTCGTAAGTCGTTTTGTCCGGGGCGTTCAGGCTTATCGATACGGAATTCAGAATGCGCGCGAGTCTGGGGACTATATCGCAATTATTGATAAGATTGCCGTGGCCGTTTGTGTTCAGCCTGAATTTCAACCCGCGTCCCTTATACCTTTCGGCGACGCGTTCCATGAAATCGAGGCGGTACGTCGATTCGCCGAGGCCGCAAAAGACGATACCCTCTATCTGCGGTGAAAGCAATTCGTCTATCTGGCAGCAGGTTTCGTCGAAGCCCGGATCGCTTGCGAGCGTCAGGTCGTAGCCGGCCACGCCGGTGTCGTAGAATTTTATGCAGAAATCGCAAACGTTCGAACAGCGGACGGTCGTGTTTATATATACCGAATTTTTAATAATATATGCGTAAACAGGTTTTTTGTCGGGACTTTCCGGCATTTTTAACTGCCTTTCTTTTTTCGTTGATGGAGATGGAAAAACATAAAATTATTTATCATATTTTTCCGGATAACAACTTTAAAATTCTAAATTTCTTAAAACTATGCACTATAAACTATGCACTGTTTAAACTGTTTTTTCTTTACCGTTGCCGCCCGCCGACGATTTGTCGCCTGCCATGTAAAGCAGCGTGGCGGCCATCAATCCGAAGAAAATTACCGCTATCAGATCGTTGGACGCGCCGTAAACCGCTTCGAGGTTGAATCTGGTGTAAAAATCGAAAATATCCGAAAGAGGTTTGGATTCGGCAATCGTAAAGGACGGCATAAAGGAGTTGCCTGTAGTCACGGTGATAAAATTGCCGGTCATGTATTTGAACCCCTTCAAAAGCGCAATGGCTATGCCGGTCAGCGCGCCGCCGGCAATGAGTCCTGAACTGTAAAGAACGCCGGGACTCGTTTCCGATTCGGCTTCTTTTATTTTGTAAATTTTAGCGGCGACCATGTTGATAAAACCGCCTACCATTATAGGCGTGGATGCCGACAGGGGAAGATACGCTCCTACCGCGAACGGGAGCGCTTCGATGCCGCACGCTTCCATTACCAGGCCCATGAAGAAGCCCACCAGAATGAGGTCCCACGGCAGCGTCTGGTTGAGAACGCCGTCGATGATGATCGACATCAGCTGCGCTTTGGGCGCCGCGAGTTCTTTGGAGCCGATGCCGAGCGACTGGTGGAGCTGAAGCAGCGTTATGCCTATGGCGATAGACGAAGTGAGAACGCCTATTATCAGGCCTACCTGCTGCCATTTTGGAGTCGCGCCAACGATATAGCCGGTTTTAAGATCCTGCGACGTCGCGCCGCCGTTAGCCGCGGCTATGCACACTATCGCGCCCACGCAGAGCGCGACGCCCGCGTATTCGCTGCCGGTCCAGCCGACCGATACAAATAAGAGGCATGTCAGCATGAGGGTGGTTATTGTCATTCCGGAGATCGGATTTGACGACGAGCCTATGAGTCCGACGATGCGCGATGATACCGTGACGAAGAAGAAGCCGAAGAATACGACCAGAAAAGCCGTGGCGAATTTGGCGACGGCGCTTCCGGGCATGAACGGCATGAACGAGAGGATGACCACCAGCGAGAGAGAACCGATGACGGTTATATACAGCGGAATGTCATTTTCAGTGCGGACCTTTTTAGCGGCCTCGACGGCGGAGAAAACTTCCCTGAAACTGGCCGCGAAAGAGCTCCAAATCGTCGGGAGCGTCTTGATCATCGTGATGAGGCCGCCGAAAACTACGGCGCCGCCGCCGATATAGCGAATATAATAATGCCAGATGTCGTCCATGCTCATCTGCGAGATGGGAATGTCGGCCGGCGGGATTATCATGGTGACATGCTCGCCGAATATTTTAATGAGCGGCGTCAGAACGAGCGCCGAGAGTATACCGCCTGCGACCATTACGCCCGAAATGCGAGGGCCTATTATGTATCCGACGCCGAGAAGCTCGGGAGTCACTTCGCCGGCTACTACCGCGCCTTTGAACCATTTGAGCGCGTAAGCGGGCGTGTCTTTCCAAAAATTGAATATGCTCATCAGGAACTTGTAAAGCGTTCCGACGGCAAGGCCGGAGAATACGAGTTTGGCGAGGTTGCCGCCCTTTTCGCCGGCGATGAGAACGTCCGCGCAGGCCGTGCCTTCGGGGTAGATCAGGTTTTTATGCTCCTTGACTATCAGGTAGCGGCGCAACGGTATCATGAAGAAAACGCCGAGTATGCCGCCGATAGTGGCGAGTGTGAAGATTGTCATGTAGTTGAGGCCGAACCTGTCGGCGTGCTCGGGCATGAATTTCATCAGCGCGAGCGCGGGAACGGTGAAAACGACGCCGGCGGCTATCGATTCGCCCGCCGAGCCTATGGTCTGAACGATGTTGTTTTCAAGGATGGTCGATCCGCCGAGTTTTTTGAAGACCGACATCGAAAGCACCGCTATCGGAATGGAGGCGCTGACGGTAAGGCCGATCTTCAATCCCAGATAAACCGTCGCTATGCCGAAAATGATGCCGAAAATTACGCCAAGAACTACCGCCTTGACTGAAAACTCGGCCATCGTCTCCTCTGGGGCTACAAATGGTTTGTGTTCATCGAGCATTCCATTGCCGTTAGTCACATCGTTTGACATTTTTACACTCCGGATTTTTTAAATTTTATCTTAAACCTTAAATATTAATGAAATTTCGTAAAAATTATATCAAATTCAAATATCAAAGTAAAGAAAAATATTGCCGCTGAATGCGCCGCGTTCAGCGTTTGACTTTCAATCCCGGCTTGACGGCGTTGGGCGGGTCGACTATGACAGTTTCGTTTTCCGACGCGCCGGATGTGATCTCTATAAAATCGTCGTTTTCGATCCCGGTTTCAACGGAACGCAATTCCACCGCGTCGTTTTTGATGACGAAAACCGAACTGCGCCCGTTCATGTCGAATACAGCTTTATACGGGACGAAATTCGCCATAGCTTTCTTTTTCGCGATTATATCGACGTCGAACTCGTAGCCCGGCCTGAATGAGTATCTATTTTTATCGTAGCTCAGGCGGACCTCGATCTTTTGCTGCTCGACGCCCAGTGAAGATACTTTTGTGAAGGCCTTCGGCGCGATGTAGATGACTTCGGCTTCGGCGCTTTCGGCGCCCAGGATGTCGCCTGAAACGACCGCGCCGCGGCCTATCTGAATTTTCGCGATATCGTCGGTCAGAACGTCGCACCTGATATGCGCGCTCGATGTGTCGCCGATCTCGAATAGAAGCGCACCCGGCTGGACGAAGGAACCCGGCTCGAAGAACTTTGTGAGAATCACGCCGTCGAGCGCCGAAATTATATCGGATTTCGCGATATTGTTTTTGACCTCTTCGATCGACGCTTTCGCCTGATCTGCGACTGATTCCGCGGCTTTTATGAGATGCTCCGAAGAGCCTTTTTTCAGCAGTTCGAGATTGTATTCCGCTATTTTAACGCGCGCTTCAGCCTCGCGGCGGGCGCTTTCCGCGGCGTCGTACTGGTTGCGGGTGTCTTTCTGGTTCTGCTCCGAAACCGAGCCGCTTTTCCTCAACTCTATCATTTTACGGTAAAGGTCGTTTCTGTAATTGTATTCGGTGAGCGTGGCTGCCAGCGCTATTTTAGCCTGACCGAGCTGCTGCTCGGCCTGTTTTATCTGCTCGATCTTGACGCTGTTTCTTACTTCTTCCAGGCCCGCGAGCGCCGCCTGGTAAAACGCTTCGGCCCTTTTAAGCGTTATGTTGAGATCCTCCGGGCCGATAACCGCCACGCGCCCGCCAGCTTTCACCGCGTCGCCTTCCCTGACGGCGAAATTCAAAACGCCGGGTATCCTGGCATAAAGTGCAGCTTTACGCTCGAGTTCCATTTTGCCGCGCAGCTTTATATATTCGCACATATCGGCTTTAGCGACCTTTGCCGTGCGCAGTTTATCCGCCGGGATCGCGCCGTTCGAGTTGAGCGCAAGCCAGGCTATGAAGGCCGCCGCTGCGAGCAATAAAATGATCTTTTTAACTTTCGTCATAAATTACCCCTTTATTCCCTGCTTTTTAATACTTCCACCATGTCGAGATTATTTAAAGACCTGCCCGTCGCCAGTCCCGCTATTATCGTGCATAGGAAGACCAGCGCGAACGCTATGAAATATGTCTTGCGGTAAATCACTATTTCAAGGGCGAACATGTCGTTACTGAATAAATAACCCACGAACTCGCACATAAGGTAACCGACCGCAGCTCCCGGTGCGCACGAAAACGCGCAGATAATCAAGTTTTCCATGAACAGCAGGCGCTTTAACTCATATTGCGTGTAGCCGAGGACTTTCAGCGACGCGAGTTCGCGCATGCGCTCCATTATGCTTATCAGCGTCGAGTTGAAGATTATAGCAAAGCCCATTACGCCGCCGAATATTATCATTACGCCCACGAATATCTTCATGAATTTCAGCTGGTCCATGAACGCGTTATATATGTCAAGCCTGCCCTGCACCTCGTCGACGCCGCTATATTCGAGCAGTTTCTTTTTAACCTCGGTTCCGCGGCCCTTTTCGGTTTTTATATACGCGCCGGTCGCAAAATTACCCTCGCCCAGAAAGTCGCCCAGCGCTTTTTCGCTCATGAAGCAGTTGATGCCGGCGTATTGCTTGGTTATGGCGCTTACCCTTACCTGTTTGACGATCTCACGCGAGGCCTCTTTGAGTTTGAAATTGCCGATAAAGGCCTTTAAAGTTATCATGTCGCCTTTTTTTATTCCAAAACTTTTAGCGAGCATGTGCGCTATTACGATACCTTCATCCGGCAGCTCGAGCGGCGCCAGCTTGTCGTCTATCAGCCTGGTGAATTTATTCGATCTTTGCAGCCCGATGAGCACGGTCTCCCTTTTTTGCCAGCCTTTTATAATTTCGACGCCCAGCTGGACGACCGGCTCGACGCGCTCCACGCCGCTGATGCTCTGGATCGAGTACAGCTCGGTTCGGCCCGTCGGTTTGGAGAACATGACGCTGTAATCCTGCTTCTGGAATTCAAAGAACTGGCTGTTGAAGGCGAAGTCGATGCTGTCGGCGAAGAACATCGATATCATGAAAAACATAATGGTGGCCGATATTCCAAAAATATTGAGGAATGTCCTCTGCCTGTTTCTGAATATATTTTTGAATATCATCTTGTAACTGAATG
>Ga0209212_1004282_pt1 | contig 17796 bp, 14 predicted proteins | sample RifGroC2_FD_183996 | JGI IMG/M metagenome (GOLD analysis project Ga0209212, IMG submission 183996) | Groundwater microbial communities from Rifle, Colorado, USA - Groundwater C2 (SPAdes) (version 2) | ecosystem: Environmental > Aquatic > Deep subsurface > Groundwater | place: Rifle, Colorado...
CCAAAGGGTTCAACCCGATGCTCCTGCCGGAGGGCCACCTCCGGACGATATTGACAGCCACACGGGTGGCCGGTGCGGTACTGGTGGTGCCGCTCATGGAGGAACTCTTCTGGAGGTCCTTCCTGCTACGCTACCTGGTCGATGCGGATTTCGAATCGGTCCAGTTGGGGCGCTTCACCTGGGGTTCCTTCATCATCACAACGATTCTCTTCGGCCTGGAGCACCACCTTATCGCAGCGGGCATGATAGCCGGAGCGATATACAGCGTCATCCTGTACCGGACCCGCAGTCTCGCCCAATGCGTTCTCGCCCACGCGGTCACGAATCTGGCACTGTCCTGCTATGTCCTTTACACGGAGAAGTGGTACTTCTGGTAACCGAGACCCCTTAGCCCAAGTTGAATCCGCAGCATTTCCCACTCAGACGGCCCCCTGACGCATCGGCACTCACCTGTTACCCTCTACGAACACTTTCTCCTCCCCCCAGCGGGGGGAGGTTGGGAGGGGGGAAGACTAGCGGCTTCAGCAAAGAACCGGAGTAGGGGCGAATGATTATTCGCCCCTACTGACCCTCCCCCTCCGGGGGCGGGGACTGCTTTGTCAAGAGTAGATAGGGGCTCAAGTTCCTTACATAACGACGGTGCCTGATCAGCTTAATGGCAGCGGGGTTGGTGGGTAGGTAGGGGGCAATAACGCAGAAAGGGGCGGTCCGAAGACCGCCCCTTTCTGAGGGGACACTGTTAACTATGTTTTAAACTTTCTGGCGGCGTTTCCCGTAGATGGCAAGCCCGAGGAAGCCAGCACCCAGGAGCACCATAGTGCCGGGTTCCGGAACCGGGTTGTGGGGGATATTGGGCTCGGTAAGAGCCGTGCCGTACTGGAAGCTCACGTCGCTGATCGAGTCGGTGTCGAGGCCTGTAGCACCGGTAAGAGTAAAAACGACGCTGTTGAGTATCAGGCCAAATTGCCCGGTCACCGCCGTGTTGCCGGTGGTAGTGTCGTCGCCGGCGGAAGTGATCCCGTACTGAAGACCGTCAACGCCAGCCGGACCCTGGAGGTTTGCGAGGCCAAAGTTTGCACCGCCGAAGATGCCGAGCCCTGAGCTGCTGAGACCTGCGCTTGCGCCAAGCGGTGCACCGCTTAAACCGGAACCGTAAGCCCATTCGCCACCGACGTCTCCGCCATTGGTCGGTCCGAAGAATACAGTGCTGCCGCCGGCAAGCATGGCACTGACAGGGGTCAGTCCATTGGCGCCGCTGAAGAACAGGGCGGTCAGTATATCAGCAGGAACCAGTACATCGCTGCTGGAGGTGTTGGTGAGGGTGACAGTGAGAGTGCTGCCCGAAGCTACGAAGTTAGCAGATGCGCTCAGATTCGAGCCGTTGGTGGCAGTAAACAGCGTAGCCATCGCATTGGTCGCGAACAGACCCATCACGGCTACACAAACTATGCTCATCCTTATTTTTTTAGCGATCGCATTCATGGTGTGTCCCCTTTTCGAATTGCATACGCATTGTGACTTGGTGGTTGAACCTATTAAATACAACAACTGTGCCAGAAATAGGATATTGATATTTTAGATGCCGGCCGATCTGAAAACCTCGTAAGATTAAGGATGGGTCCCAGCTAAGAAGTTAAAGGGGCCTTTCTCCCGACTCTGAGCCTACCGACCACCCCTTGTGCAGCAAGTCATTTTGTAAAATATCCCGACATACCCTTCAATCTTTGTAAAAGCCCCCGACAGTCGTCGGAGGATCAGGCTGTGTACTCCGGGAAGGTTCTCCTCTCCGGGCCGTTGTAGTTGCCCTGAATTTTAGGCGCGCGTACAGGATCGACACCAATGGTCACCCAACCGCTTGATCGCAGGAATCTTGCGACAACTCCAGCCTCTATGAGACTGTCAAGCAGGTAGTCATGGACATAGTCATAACGGTTGTTTGTCCAATTCACTTGAACAAGCATAGCCCCTCCGTCGAACCCGGATATTCAGTACTTGCAGATGAAACAGCAAGTAAATATCTCTGTGCAATTTTCACACCCAAGGACGCGACAGGGACTGGTGCGTGCATCTTCTTGAAAGGCAACAGGAATTGGGAGTCACTTGATTTGAAGCTGCTGTGGAATGAGGAACTGCGGAGGTAAAATGGCGGGATCTAATCATTCCGGGCTCTTAGAATTGCTTCAACACTACCTGTGCCCCTTTGGAAGAGATGCTCAAGGGGGTCTCCAGGCCGGACTGCATGGAAGCGAGCGCCAGCATGTTGGCCGCTTCCTGTTTGAGATCGGGAGCATCCTCCCCGTCTTCACCCGGGGCGACAGGGCCGGACGCGGCAGAGCGGCGCAGTTGAGCAGGAAGCTCCTGCTTCCCCGCTGTTTCAGGAAGGGGTGGTGTTTGCCGTCTCTGCTGATCGGAACCGGTGCTCTTCATCTCTGCTCCCTTCGAGGTTCAGTCGGCGGGATGGCCGGCGCCATCCCGCCGCGATGTTTCTAGAACAGCTTCAGGATGGACTGGGCTGCCTGGGAGGAGAGGCTCAAGGAAGTCGTACCCAGGGACTGGCGGGTCTGCAGCATCAGCATGTTGGCCCCCTCCTCGTTCATGTCGGCGAGGGTCAGGTTGTCGGCGCCGGTCTGCAGCGTGTTGATCATGTCGTCGGTGAAGCTCTGACGAGTCGTGATTATGTTCAGGTTCGCGGCAAGGGTCTGGGTGTTGGTCCTCAGGGTCGTGATGGCGGTGTCCATCTTCGCCGTGTCGGTGGTGATGTTCGAGGTCGCCTGCCAGTTGCCGCTGGCGGCGGTGAGGCTGAGGCCGGTGGAATTGGCAAGGAAGCCGACCACGTTGAGCCTCGAGGTCGCCCCCTCGTTGAAGTTGACCGTCAGGGTGTTGATGGTGCTCAAGAGGTTCAGGCCGCGGTAGCCGGAGTCGGAGGAAATGTTGTCGATCTGGCTGCGGATGGTGTCGTACTGGCCTGCCAGCCTGGACTGGACGTTGGTGTCGCTGGTGGAGAGGGCGGACTGGGCCACGCCTTTTGCCGCGTTGATCAGCCCGGTGATCGCGCTGATCCCCGCATTGGTGGCGTTGACCGTCTGCACCGCCTCGGACATGCCGTCTTTTCTGTCGGACAGGTCGCTCGCCCGCTGCGTGGCGTTCTGGGCGGCGAAGAAGTTGGTCGGGTTGTCCAGCGCGCTGTTGACCCGCTTGCCGGAGGAGATCCTCTGCTGGGTCCTGTTCAGAAGCTGGCTGGTGTTCTGCAGATAGAGCAGGTTGGTTCTCATGCCTGTGGTCAAGGAAATATCACTTACTGTCATGGCGTTTCTCCTTTTCTGGGCGACCCGGCTTTCTGCCGGTGGTTTTCCAACCTATCGAGCCCCCCGGGGCAGAGAACAGGCAGCAAAGTGGCCAGTTTTGCCTGCCCGTTGTTTCCGCCGGGCATGCCTAGCGTGTCGGCAGCGCATATTATATCTAAAGATTTTTTAATTTGTAAAAGATAATTTTAAGGAAGGCGATGGAGAAGAGCTTGTAGGAGCGGCATTCCTGCCGCGATGACACTGCGGCTATCGCGGCAGGAATGCCGCTCCTACAGGTGTTCTAGCGGAAGATTACTGCCGCTGCACCGGCCGGCAGAAAGGAGGGAGGCCCCGCTAGGGGGCCTGTTGGGTCAGATCGACGGAGACTTTGCGGTCGGCGGCAGCGGCGGTTCCTTTGCGGCGGTTGGACCCGCCGGCAAAGGCAAGGAAGCCGTACTTGCCGTAATGGGTGATCTTAGGCGCGTACTGCGAAGCGGCGGATTCGGAGAGCGGCAGGAAAAGCGCGGCCACCTTCCCCGGGGCCTGCGGCCTGGCCAGCACCAGGAGGAGAAGCCCATCGGGCCCGGCGAAGGAGGAGCCGTCCAGCTTGAAGCCATCCGCCTCCAGCCTGACGCCGTCCGGAAGCCGCGGCAGGAGGGAACGGCTTTTCGGCACCCCGCAGAAAACAAGATCGGAACTGCCGGCAGCACCAGGAGGAGAAGCCCATCGGGCCCGGCGAAGGAGGAGCCATCCAGCTTGAAGCCATCCGCCTCCAGCCTGACGCCGTCCGGAAGCCGCGGCAGGAGGGAACGGTTTTTCGGCACCCCGCAGAAAACAAGATCGGAACTGCCGGCGGCACCGGGATCGAGCCGTCCCTCGTCGATGAGCGGAGCGCTCTCCTGGGAGAGCGAGGCGAGGAGGGCCTTGAAGGTCCCGGCTGCCGCCTTGCAGTTCTCCGTCACTACCCCTATCACTTTGTTCGATCCCTTTATGCTGTTCACCGTTGCAGGGATCTCGCCGGGGGAAAGGACACGGAAAACCTCGGCGTCCGGGTCGAGAAGGAGCCGCTTTGGGAGGGTCGGGCTCGACAGGGAGAACCGGGTATGCTCCCCGGCGACGCTGACGACCTCCTTGGCCTCCCCCCCCTCGCTCTCCAATCTGAGCGGCACCGCCAGCCTGAACGGCGCAGGGTCTTGCGCGATGTCGCCGGTGACGGTCCACCCCTTTCCCTCGCGACGGGTGGTGACGCCGGCAAGGGAGAGGCGGGGCCCGCCGCTGCGCGTCAGCCACTGCTTGACGGACGGACCGAACTCCTTGCCGGAACTGCGCGAGAAGGCGGCGGTGAAGTCGCTCCAGGTGGCGGAGCCGTACATGTGGGTGCGGCAAAGCTGACGCAGCGCCTCGAAGAAGGGGGCGTCACCGATCTCCCTGCGGATCATGTGGAACAGCATCGCCCCCTTGCCGTAGCCGATGGAGCGGGAGGCGGGATCGCTGCGGCCTGTGAAGGAGGAGAGCGGAAAGTCGGAGCCGGCGGAGACGAGCGAGGCGTAGTCGATCAGCAGTTGCCGGCGGTACTCGATCCCCTCCGCCTGGGAGCGCCGTTCCTTCAAGAGGTAGTCGGCGAGGTAGGTTACCAGCCCCTCGGACCAGTTCCCCTCCGCCAACTCCGGCTCGATGCCGTTTCCCCACCAGGAGTGGGCGATCTCATGGGGAAGGCTCGTGTCGGGTATGAAGGGAAGCCGGATCACGCTCCCCCCCAAAAGGGTGAAGGAGGGGAATCCATAACCGGTGGGGAAGAAATTCTCGACCACGGCGTACTTCTCGAACGGGTACGGCCCGAAAAGCTCCTGGTAGAGGGCGAGATATTTCGCCGTGGCGTCCAGGTACCGAGCCGACAACGCGGCGTTACCCGGGAAGAGATAGCTGTAAAGGTCGATGGCGCCCAGCCGGCGATGCTCGATCCGGTAGGGGCCGGCGCAAAGAGACAGAAGACCCACCGGGCGTGCCTCCTCCCAAAGGGACCGCGTGACGACGGCGGTACTCTCCCTCGATACCAGCTTTCCGTTGGTGATAGCCTCTATCCCTGCAGGGGCGGAGATGCCGATGCTCCGCCTCGCGGGAACCTGCTGGGGGACCGGGTACCAGTAGGCCTCGCCGCCGAGGAAGGTCCCCTCCCGGGTTACGGCCCCGCGCACCCCGTAGCTCGGGTCCTCGCTGGCGGCCGGGTGCTGCGACACGGGGTCGTTGAAAGCGGCGCGCCAGGAAACGGTGACAGCCGGCGCGGCGGTCCCCGGCGGGACATTCAGGGAGAGCACCCCGCGCTGGAAGGAAAACGGGATGCTCCTTCCGGCGACGGCTACCGAGGTGACGGTGGCGCCCTGCGACAGCCTCAGCAAGGCAGCTTTTGTCCCCGCGGCATAAGTGATGACACTCTCCCCCGCCACCAGATGGCGTTCCGGTTCGAGTGTCACTGCGATATGCTGGCGCTCCACGGCCGCCGGTACGGTTTCCGCACCGGCCACTGCCGACTGGCAGAGCGACCACATCACCACGACCATGACCAGCCTCGCCAGCCGCTTCCAACCTTCCATCAAGCACCTCCCGCACAGAAATTCGTACTTCGACCCCCACGGCAAACGCCGCAGCACGGGTCCGATATCGATCAACAATGGGTTGTCCTGCGTCGCGGATTGGTGTACCCTGCCGGTCTCGAACACTCCGGCAGCATTGAAAAGCGAGGTGACCATGTCCGCAACCATAGCAGCAAGACTCTTCTTGATGGTGGCCCTGTCTGTCGTACTGCAGGGGGAGGCCTCGGCAGCTGCGGGATTTGCCCGCATGAGCGACAGACAGAACGTGAACTTTTCGCAACTGGCAAGCGACGCGGAGCGCGCCGACGTGGTCCTGATAGGCGAGGTGCACGACAACAAGGCCCACCACGATCTCCAGGCCGCCGTCATCCGTTCCCTTCTCGCCAAGAAGATCCCGATCGCCATAGGGTTCGAGACGATGCAGGCCGAAAGCCAGAAGCAGCTCGACGACTGGACCCAGGGACGCGTAAGCGAGGAGGATTTCAAAAAGGTCTTCGCCGCCAACTGGACCTACGACTGGAACCTTTACCGGGATATCTTCATACTCGCCCGGGACAACAGGATTCCCCTGATAGCCCTCAACCTCCCCAAGGAGATCGTCAAGAAGGTCTCGCGCAAGGGGTATCAGTCGCTATCGGAGCAAGAAAGGAAAAACCTCCCCAAGGGGACGACCTGCGACCTGAACAACCCGCACACCGAGTTCCTGAAAAAATCGTTCAAGGAGCTGTTTCAGAATGTCGCGAGCGGAAGGATATTCAGCTATTTCTGCGAGGCACAGACGCTGCGTAACAGCGGCATGGCGAGCAACATCAAGGAGTACACGCTGAAACACCCCGAGCGAAAGTTCATCGCCCTGGCGGGGATCTGGCACGCGGTCAAAAACGCCATCCCGGAGCAGCTGGAGCGAAACGGCAGCAAGCTCACCAGCCTGGTCATCCTGCCCGAGATAGCCGAACTCCGCAGGGAAAACGCGACAGCCGCCGAAGCGGACTACATGGTGGGAGGGGCGCCTGAAGGGTCGTTTTAGAAGAGCTTGTTCCAGTTGAACGTTGCGCCTCCGCCGTCTTTCCCGTTGCGCAGGTACCCCGACTCCCACGAGAAGGCGAGGTAGAGCGAGGAGTTCCACAGGAACCCGCTGTCAAATGCGACCGTGGCCCCTCCGCGGCGCTGCTGGCGGAAGACCACCTGGTCCACCCCCTGCACCGTCGCGCGCTCCCCCCAGAGATAGGAACCCACCAGGCTCATGTAGAGGAAGAAGGTCAGCTCGCGCCGGTACCCGAGCGATGCGGTGGCGTACGAGGAGGAGAGGACGTCGTTGTGTATCGCCCCCGTGTAGCGCGGGTGCGCCAGGTCGTCGGCTTCGCCGGGGAAGGGCGAACCGTTGATGCGAAAGGCGTTGAAGCGGTCCGCATCCCCCTCGCTGGTCTTCCCGCCGTACATGCAGAATATCACCCGGTCCCTTTCGCTTAGCCCCGGTATCCCCCCCGCCCCGACCAGGTACGCCGTCCCCTGCAGGTAGTTGCGCCGCGCAGATCCGGTCGACCCGCCGCTCAAGTCGCTCCACTTGTCCCGGTGCAGGTAATCGACGTCGAACCCCGTGGCAATCCCCTGGTGCGGAAGCTCCAGCAGGTTGCGGCGCATGCCGTCGTAGCGGGCGCGGAGCTTCGCGCCGTAGAGCACGGTATCGGGAGGGACCACGAGCCCCGGCGACGTGTCGCTGGTCCGGTCCGCGTAGAAGTAGCCGACACGCCCGAGCAGTTGGACCCTGATGTCGTTGTCGACCTGGAACGGGTGGACCGGGAAACGGACGCCGGGGCCGATCGAGCCGAGCAGCGTTCCCCACTGCAGGGATGTCGGGACGATTTCCACGTTGTCGACGATCTCCCGCTGGTCGAACGGAATGGTGTAGTTCTCGAAATGCGTGACCAGCTCCAGCGGCCCGACCGTCTTGTCGTACTCAAGTTCATTCACAAGCCCACTCACGACGTCCCGGGTACGGGCGTCGTTCCAGACCCTCCTGACATACAGGGCGCCAAAAGGGAACCCCCGGAGGTCCCCCTGCTTGGGCGCGAGCAAGCTCCCGCCGACGGTCAACGCCGTCATATGGGCACGATCGACGGGAGGTATCTTGAATCGCTCTCCCATGAACACCCCTTCTCCCGCCTCTCCCGCCAGAGGCGTGTGATAGGTTGCGTCTGTCGGCGCTTCCTCCCCCCATGCGCACTCCTTCGCGCCCAAGCAGCAGACAAAGAGGAGGGCCCAGACGCTTGCCACCGCCAAAGCGCCTCGATGCATCGCGGCAAGCCTGCATGTGCGGAAACGGAATGCGTCGGTATTTCTCATGAGCCTCTCCTTGACCGTCCTATGGTTAAAACTGTTTGGCCCAAATCCACCGGTACACTATATACGAGAACGCAACCAGCTCAAGAACATTGAGCAAATTCCTTCTTGACAGGGGATGGTTATCACTTGATATAGTTACCACAAGATAACCGGGAGGGTCAATGGAGCAGCTTACCAAGCGGCAGCAGGAAGTGCTGGAGATAGTAACGGCCTACATTAACGAATTCGGGTACCCCCCGAGCCTTCGGGAAATCGGGAAGAAGCTCTCGGTGACCGGAACACTGGGGGTGATGAAGCACCTGGACGCCCTGGAGAAGAAGGGATACCTCCGCCGGCGGGAGGGGCCTCGCGGCATCACCCTCAGGGGGCAGGCCCAGGCGGCCGCTCTTCCCATCGTGGGGGTGGTCCGGGCAGGCGCCCTCCACCCGGCCATCGAGGATGTGGAAGGGCATTTCGCCATCGACAGGTCGCAGTTGCGCGGCGGCACCTTCTTTCTGCGGGTGAAGGGGGACTCCATGATCCACGCGCACATACAGGAGGGAGACCTGGCGCTGGTGCGGCCCCAGCCGGACGCCGCCAACAAGGACATCGTGGTCGCCATGGTGGAAGGCGAGGCGACGCTGAAGAGGTTCTACCGCGAAGAAAGAAGGATCCGGCTGCAGCCGGAAAACCCGAACTACCAGCCGATATACCTCCAGGAGGGAGACGGGGAAGTCTCCATCGTCGGAAAAGTGGTTGGCATCTACCGCCAGATGGAGTAATTTCATGCAGCAATTAGCCGAAAGGATCAAGGTGGCAGCTGTCTTCGCGCCCGGCTCGCAGGTGAAGCCGGTGTGGTTCGAGTGGCGCAGCCGAAAGCACGCCGTCACCCGGATGTCCTATTTCTGGAAGGATCATCATGGCGGCGCCGCCAGGCTGCACTTCGCGGTGAGCGACGGAGATAACCTCTTCGAGCTGATGTTCGACACCTCGGACCAGAACTGGACTCTCGTGGGGATCGAGCCGCAGTAACATCCTTCACTGGGATCAAGGGGCTAAGGGCGGAAGGCGGATACGGACTTTGGAATCCCAGCGCATCATACTCCACATAGACATGAACGCCTTCTTCGCCTCCGTGGAGCAGCAGTCAAACCCTGCGCTGCGCGGCAAGCCGATAGCCGTCATCGGCGCCGCCAAGAGAACCATCATCACCACCTGTTCCTACGAAGCGCGCGCCTTCGGCGTCAAGACCGGCATGAACAGCTGGGAGGCGCGGCAAAAGTGCCCCCAGCTCATCTTCGTCGTCGGCAACAACCGGAAATACACCTACACCTCCAAGCAGATCATCGCCATCATGCGCGAATACACCCCCATGGTGGAGGTGTTCTCCATCGACGAGGCCTTTCTCGACGTCACCGGCTGCCTCTCGCTGTTCGGATCGGCGGAAAGGATAGCGCAGCTCATAAAGGAGCGGATCGGGAAGGAACTCGGCCTCACCTGCTCCGTGGGTATCGCTCCCAACAAGCTCCTCGCCAAGCTCGCCTCCGACATGAAGAAGCCCGACGGGCTGACCGTGATCGCGCCGGAACGGGTCGCCCAGGTCATGGAGCGGGTGCCGATCCAGGATCTTTGCGGCATCGGGGCCAAGATGCATCAGCACCTGGCCAAGTTCGGCATCAGGACCTGTGGAGAGTTGGGGAGGTTTCCGGTCGAGATCCTGAAGAGGCACTTCGGGGTGACCGGGGAGAAGCTGCACTACATGGGGCTTGGCTTCGACGAGTCGCCGGTGATCCCCGAGGAGGAGGCCGAGGAGGTGAAAAGCGTCGGCCACAGCACCACCCTCGATAACGACATAACGGAGCGCCCGGAGATACTCATCTACCTTCTGCAGCTCTCGGAGATGGTGGGAAGGCGCGCGAGGAAATACCAGGTGGCCGGCAGGACCGTCACCCTCACCGTACGGTATGCCGACTTCACCACCTTTTCGCGGCAGCAGAGCCGGGCAAGCCACACCAACAACAGCGAGGAGATCTACCAGGCGGCGGTCAAGATCCTGCAGGGGGTGGAACTGACCCAGCCGGTCCGGCTTCTCGGGGTGAAGATAAGCAGCCTGAGGCAGCACACGGAGCAGTTGCCTCTTTTCGCCGCGGACCGGAAGAAGGCCCTTGTCGCGAACGCCATGGACAGCGTGAACAACCGGTTCGGGGATTTCGCCGTGACTTTCGGAAGCCTGGTGGGGAAAGAAGGAGGGTCCAAGGTGATCTCGCCGGCGTGGAAGCCGGAGGGTGTAAGGAATGTCGACGCCGATTGATTTTTTTTGCAGCTGTTAAAATCCCGGAACGCCGGTGGGGATCTGGTCCCAGTAGGTGACGCTGCCGTTGTGCCACTTGACTATCTGCACGCTCTCGTCCTGCGAGATGACGATGGCGATGGCCTGGTGCAGCTTCTGACAGAGCCGGTACGCGGCCCGGTGCCGGGTGCCGACCCCCTCGCTCAACACCGGCTCCGACTGCTCCCCTTCGGTGTCGAGCGCATGGGCCACCATGCCGACACTGTCCAGATCCCCGGATATCACCCCGCCGAACCCGAGCAGTTCCTGCCGCTTCGTGATCACCACGGCCCCGTCGACCGCCGAGAGCGCCGCTGTGAAATGGGCGATGTCGAAGATCGCCTCGTCCAGGAGCGCGATGCTTTCGTTCTTGGTGGTCACGTACTCCTGCCAGCCAACCTCCTTGTCCGGGTTCTCCGGGTCCCCGTATATCTCCGCCAGCGTGTTCATGATGCGCAGCGTCAGGCTCTGGAACCGCTGCCCGATGCTTTCGTTCTTGGTGGTCACGTACTCCTGCCAGCCAACCTCCTTGTCCGGGTTCTCCGGATCCCCGTATATCTCCGCCAGCGTGTTCATGATGCGCAGCGTCAGGCTCTGGAACCGCTGCCGCGACTCGTACTCGAGGAACTGGTACTTGATGGTTATGTACTGGTTATCTTCCAGGATCTCGTCGGCCATCTCGGGGGGAAGATAGACCAGCAGACCTCCGTGGTTGGAGTTCCTGATCACGCTTATTATGCGGCGGATCGCCTGCTGGCCTACGTTGCTGCTGAATTCCGGGTCGAGCGCCGCCCACTGCTTCGCGGCGCAGGCCCGCGCGGCCTGGTGCAGCGCCCAGGTCTCCTCGTTAAGGGCCGTGAGGCTTTGCGTGATCCATCTCGCGTTGAAGACGTCGAGGGTCGGGCAGTTGATCTGTCCCGCGTTCAGCGAGGCGATGATCTCGTCACCTATGCAGACCGAGATCTGCCCCGGTCCGGTGACGTAGACCACCAGGCTCACCGGCATGGGGGGGGAGGTCTTCCTGCCGCCGTACACCGCGTGCATCCAGCGGGTACCGGAGTGCAGCAGCCCCCAGATCTGGGCCCCCTGCGCGGGCTCCACGAACATGCCGATCAGGGTCCTGTAGAAATCGGCGGCGGGAGCCAGGCGGTGCAGCTCGTACTCGTTGAAGGGGCGCGTCCTGGAGAAGATGAGCCGGTGCATCCCGGTCGGCGGCCCCTCTTCGGCGGCGAAGAGGTACGAGTCCCTCAGGATGAGGCGGAACATGACCGGACGCTCCTCCTCCCGCAGCAGGCTCGCCTGGTAGCAGGTCGAGAGCACCTGCTCCAGCACCCCGCGATCCGGAAGGGTGAAATCCTCGTCCGCCCTTGGGCAAACCCGCGCCACGAAGGCCTCGTCCTGCCACGTTTCATAAATGAAACTGACCAGGTCTTTGGGGTAGCAATGCCCAAACGGCAGCGGGCTGCGCGTCAAGGTTTCCCTGATGTTTCGCATGATCCTCTCCGTCTACTCCACTACAGGCACCACACCCTGATGCCGGCGGCAGCCATCTTGCGGCTGTCGTAGACCCCCTTCACGTCTATCAGCACCGGGTTCTCGACCATGAGGCTGGAGAACTTGGCCGGGGTCCACTCGAGGTACGACTGGTGCGCCACCGCCGCCACGACCGCGACCGCCGGCTGCAGCTTTTCCGGATCCTTCAGCGTCACCCCGTACGCCTTCTCCGCTTCCTGCGGGTCGGCGAGCGGGTCGCACACCTGCACCTTCAGGCCGTAATCCCGGAGTTCGTTCAGGATGTCCACCACCTTCGAGTTGCGCAGGTCCGGGCAGTTCTCCTTGAAGGTGAGCCCGAGCACGGTGACATAGGAGCCGAGCACGTGGTGCCCCGCCCTGATGATCTCCTTCACCGCGCGCTGCGCTACGAATTTCCCCATGCCGTCGTTGATGCGCCTTCCGGCCAGTATCACCTGCGGGATGTAGCCGGTCTTCTCCGCCTGATAGGTGAGGTAGTAAGGATCGACGCCTATGCAATGGCCGCCTACCAGCCCCGGCTTGAAGTTGAGGAAGTTCCACTTGCTTCCGGCTGCCGCCAGCACATCGCCGGTGTCGATCCCGAGGCGATCGAAGATGAGCGCCAGTTCGTTCATGAGGGCGATGTTCAGGTCGCGCTGCGTGTTCTCGATCACCTTCGCCGCCTCGGCCACCTTGATGGTGGGGGCACGGTGCACGCCCGGAACGACAACCGAGGAGTAGACCGCCGCGACGACCCCGAGGGTCCTTTCGTCCTGCCCGGAAACCACCTTGAGGATGCTGGTGAAGGTGTGCTCCTTGTCTCCCGGGTTGATCCGCTCCGGACTGTAGCCGATGGTGAACTCCTCGGGGCTTTTAAGACCCGACACCCTCTCCAGGATCGGGAGGCATACCTCCTCGGTCACCCCCGGGTAGACGGTCGACTCGTACACCACGATGTCCCCCCTCTTGAGCGCGTGCCCCACCGTCTCGGACGCTCTGCAAAGAAGGGAGAGGTCCGGCTGGTTCGCCTCGTCGACCGGCGTCGGTACAGCCACCACGTGGAAGTCGGCCTCTGCCAGCTGCTCGATCCTGTCGGTGAAGCAGATATCCGCGCGCCTCAACTCATCCTCCGCTACCTCTCCGGTCCTGTCGCGCCCGGAGCGCAACTCCTCGATCCTCCTGGAGCTGATGTCGAACCCGATGGTGCGCTGCACCTTGCCGAAGGCGACGGCAACCGGAAGCCCCACGTACCCCAAACCGACCACTGCTATCTTTCGATCGTGTCCCATGCTGTACCTCCCTTTACGGCGACTCCAAATCTCTCCCTGCCGGGTAACGTATCGCCGGAGGCTGTTCGCCTGGCAGGGAGGATTCCTTTTATTATCCGCATGTTAACGTTTGCCCGGAAAAACATTAGTACATTTTAAGCTATTTGCCCGAAAGCTCCAGACGCGAAGCTGGAAAAGTTCGCCTGCGACGGAAATCCTTCCCGGTTAGCAACAATCTCCCGCTGAAAGATGACCAGAAAGTCCCCCTTTGAAAAAGGTCACTAATCGGATATTTTATCGTTCCGCGGCGGCGGTGCGAGCTTTACATGGTGCGGCGATTTTGCTAAGATGGGCACCGTTTATCCTCCCACAAAGGTTCCCAAATGTCCGAAATCACGCCCATGATGCGGCAGTTCCTCGAGATCAAGGCAGAGCACCCCGACGCCATCCTCTTTTTCAGATGCGGCGATTTCTACGAAATGTTCCTCGACGACGCCGTCAAGGCATCCCGCATCCTTGGCATCACCCTCACCTCGCGCAACAAGAACTCCGAGGGCGAAATCCCTCTTTGCGGCGTCCCCTACCATTCCTGCGCGCCTTACATAGCCAAGCTGGTCGAGGCTGGCGAGAAGGTCGCCATCTGCGAGCAGACCGAGGACCCGAAACTCGCCAAGGGTATCGTGAAACGCGAGGTGGTGAAGGTCGTCACCCCGGGACTCGTCGTCGACGACGCCTCCCTCTCCCCTAAGGACAACAACTACCTGCTCGCCCTTTGCTGCCAGGGCGACTGCTACGGGCTCTCCTGCCTCGACCTCTCCACCGGGGAGTTCCGGATCACCGAGCTGCCCGGTTTGCAGGCGGCGCTCGCGGAGGTGAACTGCATCGGCCCAAAGGAGATCATCCTCCCCTCCCTCTTCAGGGAGGAACCCAAGGCGAAGGAGGTGGCGCAGCTCCTGGTGGACCGGAGCGTCACCTATTTTGACGAGTGGGTCTACGACAACGACTACTGCAAGAGGCTGATCGCCAACCAGTTCAAGGGGGCCACCGCGGCCTCGCTCGGGTGCGACGGCATCCCCACGGCGCTTCTTTCCGCCGGCGCGGTACTCCACTACCTGGTGGAGACCCAGAAGGGGCACGCCCCCCACGTGACGGGGATCACCCCCTACTCCGAAAGCGAGCACCTGCTTCTGGACGAATCGACCCGGCGCAACCTCGAGCTGACCGGCACGCTCTCCGAGGGAAAGCGGAAGGGGTCCCTGCTGGGGCTCATGGACCGCACGGTCACCGCGATGGGGGGGAGAAAGCTCAAGCAGTGGATCAACTACCCGCTCATGGACCTGAAGAAGATCCGCGGGCGCCAGGACGCCATCCAGGAGCTGATGGAGGCCCCGGGGCTCCGCTTGGAGATACAGACGCTCCTCTCCGGGGTGTACGACCTTGAGCGTCTGAACGGCCGCATCAGCCTCGCCTCCGCCTCCGCCAAGGACTTGGCCGCCCTGAAGGCGTCGCTCTCCCGCATCCCCGGCATCAAGGAGAAGGTGGCCGGCTGCTCCGCACCGCTTCTCAGGGACCTGGACGCTGGGACCGATCCCCTGGCCGACATCTGCGACCTGATAGAGAGGGCCATCGTGGAGGATCCCCCGTTCGTCTTGCGCGACGGAGGGATCATAGCGGACGGCTACAACGGGGAGCTGGACGAGCTTCGCTCCATCAGCCGCGAGGGGAAGGGGTTCATCGCGAGGCTGGAGGCCAAGGAGAAGGGACGGACCGGGATCAGTTCCCTGAAGATCCGCTACAACAAGGTCTTCGGCTACTACATCGAGGTCACCAAGGCGAACGTCTCCGCCATCCCCGACGACTACATCAGGAGGCAGACCCTCGCCAACGCGGAACGCTACATCACGCCTGAGCTGAAGGAATACGAGGAGAAGGTGCTCGGGGCGGAGGACCGGATCCGCGATCTGGAGTTCTCGCTGTTCCAGGAGGTGCGCGAGGCCGCCGCGGCGCAGGGCGAGCGGATCGCCCGCAGCGCGGACCGGCTCGCCTCACTGGACGTCCTGGTCTGCCTGGCCGAGCTGGCCCACGACAGGTGCTACTGCCGCCCGGAGGTCCACGACGGGAGCGAACTCAGCATCACCGAGGGGAGGCACCCGGTCATCGAGGCGATCCACTCCTCCGAGCGCTTCGTTCCGAACGACACCCTGCTCGACAACGGCGAGAACCAGCTGATCATCATCACCGGGCCGAACATGGCCGGCAAGTCGACCTTCATGCGCCAGGTCGCCCTGATCACGCTGATGGCCCAGATGGGGAGCTTCGTGCCGGCCGAGAAGGCGAGCATCCCGCTGGTGGACAGGATCTTCACCAGGGTCGGGGCCTCGGACAACCTGGCCCGCGGGCACTCGACCTTCATGGTGGAGATGATGGAGAGCGCCGGCATCCTCAGGGGGGCGACGGCGAAGAGCCTGGTGATCCTGGACGAGATCGGGCGAGGCACCTCCACCTTCGACGGCGTCTCCATCGCCTGGGCGGTCGCCGAGTTCCTGCACGACAACAAGCTGCATGCGGCCAAGACGCTTTTCGCCACCCACTATCACGAACTCACCGAACTCGCCGTCACCCGTTCCGGCATCAAGAACTTCAACATCGCGGTACGGGAGTGGAACGAGCGGATCATCTTCCTGAGAAAGATCGTCCCCGGGGGTGCCTCGCACTCCTACGGGATACAGGTGGCCCGCCTGGCGGGGCTGCCGCAGATGGTGATCGACCGGGCCAAGGAGATACTGGCGAACCTGGAGAAGGGCGAGTACGGCGAGGGGGGAGTCCCCCGCCTGGCGCGCGGCAAGAAGGCCCCCGCCCCTTCCCCGCAGCTGTCGCTTTTCGGGGCGCCCGACGACCAGATCAGGGAGAGGCTGAGAAACGTGGAAGTGGCGCTCCTGACCCCGCTGGAGGCGCTGAACCTGGTGGACGAACTTAAGAGGATGATATAGAGATGCCCGCAGAGCTGTTGGACAGGCGCCCTGCTTCCTTCTTTACGGCGGGAGGTAGCGGCGCATGAAAAGAAGGGAATTCGTCAAGCACCTGGGCGTCGCCGCCCCGTACTGCCAGTGGCTCGCCTACCGGCTGCTGGCAGTACAGGGCTCCCTGCTGCTCACACCGTTGCTGGGAGAGGCCTGGGGGGCCCCGGCCGCGGGCCTGGTGCCGGTGACCGAACTGAAACACTGGTCCACCCCGGATTACACCCGCATCTCCATCACCCTGGACCAGGAGGTCCGCTTCGAGCACCACAAGCTCCCGAACCGGCTCTACCTCGACCTCTCGGGGACGCACCTGAACCCGGGGGTAAAGGACCTCACCATCGGCGACGGCCTTCTGAAAAGCGTGCGGATCGCGCAGTTCCAGGCCTCCACGGTGCGGGTGGTTCTCGATCTGGACAGCATCAAGGAGTACAAGGTCTTCACCTTCTCCGAGCCGTACCGCATCATCATCGACGTGAAGGGGGAGCGCAGGCAGGAGATCTCGGCGTCCAAGGGCGAGGTGATCGAGACGGCGAAGCCCGAGCCGCCGCCGGCCGAGAAACCTAAGCCGCAGCAGAAGTTTCGTCCCGGCAGGATCAGGAGGATCGTGGTGGACCCCGGCCACGGCGGTCACGACCCCGGCGCGGTCAGCCCCTCCGGCACCAGGGAGAAGGATATCGTGCTGCAGATCGGCCTGAACCTGGCTCAGAAGATCCGCGAGGAGCTGGGGATCGACGCGGTGATGACCAGGTCCACCGACGTCTTCATCGAACTGCAGGAAAGGACCGCCATCGCCAACAAGGTGGGAGCCGATCTCTTCGTCTCCATCCATGCCAACGCGTCGCTGAACCGCGGGGCGAACGGCATCGAAACCTACTACCTGAACCTGGCCAAGACGGAGAAGGCGGCGCAGCTCGCGGCCAAGGAGAACGGCACCACGCTGGAGAAGGTGAGCATGCTGCAGGCCGTCCTCTTCGACCTGATGGCCAACTACAAGCTGAACGACTCCGCGCACCTGGCCGACGAGGTGCAAAAGGCGCTGCACAAGAAGGCGCAGACCGGGTATCCGGCGGTGAAGAACCTCGGCGTCAAGCAGGGACCCTTCTACGTGCTGGTGGGCGCCACCATGCCGAGCATCCTGGTGGAGACCGCGTTCCTCAGCAACGACCGCGACGAGCAGAAGCTGAAGGACCCCCAGTACCAGGACCTGACGGCGGACGGCATCCTGGCCGGGATCAAGGGGTACATCTCCTCGCTTAAGTAGGGCCGCAAAGGACGAGGGGACAGCGAGTCAGGACAAAAAAAGAGGGGCCGGCATCTCAGCCGGCCCCTCTTTGCGTTTCGCGAAAAAACTTATCTACTGCCCGGCGACGGTCGAACCGACCACCTCGACCCCGAAATCCGCCGCTTCCTTCGGGACGTTGGCTATGGCCACCACGAAACCTATCGACTGGCCGGGCTTCACCCCGAGGT
>Ga0209212_1004283_pt1 | contig 17795 bp, 17 predicted proteins | sample RifGroC2_FD_183996 | JGI IMG/M metagenome (GOLD analysis project Ga0209212, IMG submission 183996) | Groundwater microbial communities from Rifle, Colorado, USA - Groundwater C2 (SPAdes) (version 2) | ecosystem: Environmental > Aquatic > Deep subsurface > Groundwater | place: Rifle, Colorado...
ATATGAAGCATCAGTGACTCCGACTCTAAAGGAAATCAAGGTTCCAACATTTCCGAAAATAGCATTTTTAACTTCATCATCCATCTGCCCAATAAATTGATTGGCAACCGTTAAATTAAGATGGTATTTTCTTGCCTCAGATAAAATAGTGGCAAAGTCCGGGGTGGCAAAGTTCTGAAACTCATCAACATAAAGAAAAAAATCTCGACGTTTATCCTCTGGTATTTCCTGACGACTCATCGCCGCAATCAAAATTTTTGGGATTAAAACCAAACCTAGAAAGCTGGAATTTTCTTCACCTAATTTTCCTTTGGATAAATTAATCAGTAAAATTTTTCCTTCATCCATGACCCGACGAAAATCAAAAGCCGATTCAGACTGTCCAATAATATTTCTCATCGTTTTATTGGTAATGAAGCGACCAAACTTAGAAACGATATAATCAAGGACTTCTGATTTGTGAAAGTCTGAAGTTTGAGCTATTTGATCAGTCCAATAACGCCGAACAATCGGGTCTTGAACTTTCGGTAATAGCTCTTGGACATATTTTGGATCGGTCAAAACTCGGACTACTTCAACAAAAGTTGACCCTTTTTCGCTCATTACGGTTAACATGGCATTTCGAACGGCATGCTCAAACCGTGGACCAATAATACCGGTTCTTTGCGGATCATAAAGTTTATACATTAGATTAATAATCGAGGTGGTAATGAAATGTTTTTGATCTTCAGTTTTTGCCTCCAATAAATTTAAACCCATTGGCCGCTCAACATCGGATGGATCAAAATAAATAACATCTTCCGCTCTCTCCGGCGGAATATATTTAATAATGTCATCAATCAAATCCCCGTGTGGATCAATTACGCAAACACCGTGACCAGCTTTGATATCCTGGATCGCCATATCATGAAGTAAGACGGATTTACCAACGCCGGTTTTTCCAATAATATAAACGTGTCGTCTGCGGTCTTCAATGCCAATTGTCACCGGTCGTTTAACTCCTCGGTAGTAGCCATCACCAACCGCTGTCCCGCCTGTGTGAGGAACTTCGATTGGAACCGGGGCAGTTTTTGCTTTTAACCACTTAATATGAGGGGTCTCAACAGTTTTATTGGGAAAATGAAAAAGAGTTGCCAATTCGTCAGTAGATAAAATTGAGATTGATTTTCCAAATGGCCAAAATGACCAATCTATAATTGGAAAAAATTTGTAAATAAAATCAATCATAAATCCGCCTTTAAATAAATCTTTTGTTCCTCCAAAGTTATTTAAATCAGAATTAAATTGGGTAAAAGCATTTTTAATATTTTTTAGATGAGTATCGGCCATATCCTTAGTTTTAGCAGTAACAACAAAACGAATCATCGTTTCAAAACCTGATTTAGAACATTTGTCTTCAATTTTTTCGAGTACCTTTGGATCTGTTTTGAAAGTGGCTTTTTCTGGATTAGCTTCATTTTTCTTGGTACTGGAGACATAGCTTTTCCCGGAACTTTTCCATTTTTTTCCCGCAGGACGAATTAAAATTTGGATAATTCCTCCTTCGTTATCATCAAACTTTGATAAAGATGATGTGATTGCTGAAAGGGAATCAGTTGGAAGATCACGATAAAGACGAATAGGGAAATAAGCGGCTTCTTTTTGAGCTAAACCACCAAAAACCACCTTTCCTTGCTCCGAAAAAATATTCGGTTCATCTACTTTTCTAATATCAGCCATCGGATAATAACCGTAAATTGTTTTCTCTATTAAGTCAATAATCCTGTTTGGAGCGGAAACATAAAATCTAATTTCCGCTTTTTTTCCAATTATTTCAAAAGAAACTACATCGTCAACTTCCAAAAATGACCAAAAACCAGATTTTTTAAGAGATGAAAAAGAGGAAAACATTTGATCGGCCGCATCAATCTTAATTTCATTTTCTTTTGCCAGCTTTACCTCAAGAGTGACCATCTCAAGTGATATTTGTTCTCTTTTTTTCAACCGAAAATAAATAACAATCAAATAAATAAGAATTAAAGTCAGACCGGCCGCGAGTATTGCAGCTAAGCTCGCCAAACTTATTGTAATCAGCCTGTCAATATAAATTTGATAATTAATTTGGTCCATTAAAAAAGTATATAATATATGCGCTTATGAAACAGCACGAAAATCATCATAAAATCAAAGATCAAATATTAAAAACCAAAAACACAGTTCAAAAATCAAATATTTTTGATATATTACTTGTTTCTTTTATTTTTACTATTTTATTCTTAAATTTAATCTCTAGCCAATTTATTTCTCCTATTTATTTTCTATTTGTTAATAATGATAAAAACTCAACTATCAGTTTTTTGCAAAAAATAAAATCTTTACCTGAATATCAAAAAATTTTGGAAATGAATAATAATATTTACGGACCAACTGTTAAAGAGGTGATTTTTAAGCAGGAAAACAGGAAAAAAGAAATGATAAATAATCTTGAACAACAATTAATAATTAACCCTAAGGCAAGGGATATACTATATAGTCTTTATCAACTGTATTTAGCTGAAGGAGAGAAAAATCAAGCCAACGATTATTTAAGACGGGCGAGGGAAGTAGACCCTTCATTAAAATAACAAATAACAAAACTCAAATAACAATTGAATAACCAATCACAAATAATCAATAACAAAACTGTTTTGACATTTGATATTTGTTATTTAAAATTCAATTGATGTTTGTTATTTGTGATTTGATATTATTGGATTATGCTCAAACAAGTTCATCTCTACATTAAAGGCGACGTCATCGGGGTTGGTTTTCGTGCCTGGACAAAGATCCAGGCAAAAATAATTGGAGTAACAGGCTGGGTGAGAAATGTCGACGGTAATTGGGTTGAGGCTTTGCTCCAAGGAGAAGAAGAAAAAGTTAAGCAAATAATTGAATTAATAAAAAAAGGCCCACCTGTTTCTCATGTCTCTGACGTTCAGACCTTCTGGCAAGAGCCGAAGGAGGTCTTCGACCAGTTTGAAATAAGGAAATAATCATTTGTTGGTAGCATCTATCATGCTGGGATTAATTTCCTTTCCTTAAAACTAAAATAGCCGTCTTTGGTAATAATTAAATGGTCAGCAACTTCTATTCCTAATAATTTTCCTGCTTTGATTAAATTATCAGTAACAACTAAGTCGTCTTCTGACGGTTTAAGCTCACCAGATGGGTGATTGTGGCAAACAATAATTGCCGCAGCGTGATTTTTAATGGCCGTTTCAAAAGTTTCCCGGGGGTGAATTAAACTGGAGTTTAAAGTTCCGATTGAAACAACATTAATACTGATGACTTTATTACGATTGTCCAAAGAAACTACTATAAAATATTCTTTGTGAAAATTAATAATTTTTTCTTTTAATAAAAGATAAATATCTTTAGGAGATTTAATAATGACACTTTTATTTTTAATTAAACTTTCTTCTTTAACCAATCGTTTAGAAATTTCAAAACAGGCTTTTAATTGACATGCTTTGGCTAAACCCAATCCTTTGATCTTCTTTAACTCTTCAACCGAGGCTTCAGACAGTTGATCTAACGAACCAAACGTGCTAATTAGCTTTTGAGAAATACTAACGACCGACTCCCCCTTAACCCCCCGGCCAAAAATCAAAGATAATAACTCCTGAAGAGATAACGATTCAACGCCGTATTTGACAAGCCGTTCTCGCGGCCGCTCATTAATAGGTAAATCGTGTAAAGTATATGACTTCATTCAAACAGAATATTCTAAGGTATTATTACAGTCCACCGCTTATATCCTACAAATTCACTTAATTAGACTATTATGAAGAGATTATTTGATCAATAGATACCGTAACATAATTCTCTCGTCCTGAGCGAATGGTGAGCGAAGTCGAACCAGAGTCGAAGGATAACCTACAAAAGTAAGGATTTAGATTATTGTACGGATATTATTTATAAATTCCCTGACGATGACCTACTTGGAGCACAAGTACAAATAATTGTTTTTTCTCTATTTGATAAATTACTCTATAAGGCCAAACTCTGTAGTTATAGCATCCATAATATTCTCCCAACATTTTTTTACCAATAAAAGGATTGTTTGATAATATCGAGAAAGCCGAAAGAATTCTATAATAATCAGCTTTTGGTAATTTTTCGAGTTCTTTTTCGGCCCTTGGTTTTAGCGCTACTTGAAACTTCATATTTATTTGAAGACTTATCATGAAAAATAAATCCTTCTCTTCCTAAAAGATCTTCTAGTGTTGTCCAATTTTTATATTCGCCAGTCTTAATAGCTTTTTCTGTTTCCTCCATATCTTTTTTTAAATCAGGAAATTCTGTCAATACCTCAATTGTTTCCTTTAAGGAGTCATATTCTTCAAAGGATATGATAATTACTTTTGGCTTACCTTTTTCTGTCAGAGTATATGATCGTCCAGGTATCTGGACTTCTTTGGCGATTTGAAAAAGCCTTTTCCTTGCTTCGGTGATGGAAATCGTTGTTGTTTGATCCATATATGTACATATTAACGTACGCTTATGAAGATGTCAAGAAGGAAAAATTTTTCTGCAAAAATATAATAAGCTGTTATAATAAACTCATGGATAGACGGCTAAATCAAGCTGGTATGAAAGATTTTTTAAGATCTGAATATGGATTAGTCTTTTTCCAAAAAAGACAATTAAAAATACCTCGTTTAGATTATAAACTTCTTACTCAAAAATTTGGCGAAAGTAATCTAAGTAAAATAAAGCAGGTAGAGAGTTCATTTAATGAGTTTCTAAATGGTGAACCAATCGGAGATAGTTTTGGTAGTGATCATCTAAGTAGAGCAAAATGGCGGGGACAATTAGCTTCTCAATTAGGCAATGTTTTCTTAGAAGTTTATGCCAATCAAAATCAATTTGCGGGTAGAAATTTAGCAAATGTGATACGAAAACCACTTATATTATCAGAGTTAACGAAAGTCGATTCGGTTTTAACAAAAAGGCTTAAAGAAATTGGGCAAGAATTAACAGCTGCTATGCAAGGCGAAAACATTTCAGGAAAAAAGTATAATGATATGGAAAGTTTAGAAGAAAAACTTGAAATTGTACATTTGTTTGAAGACAGAATAATTAACATGTTAAATCTTCTTGTTTAAACATCATTAAATCAATCTTTTATTTCTAAAGGTAAATCCAGAACTTGATTTTAAATATTTCTCAAAGTCAGTCGCTTTCTTTTGGGTAGCAAATGCCGAATAATATATTAATTTAATTGGTCTTAAATTTTTTGTTGAGTCAACATTACCTCTTTTATGCTCTAATATCCTTAATTTTAAATCTGAAGAATAACCAATATAAAAACTTTCATCTCTTAATTGAAGAATATAAACGTAAAACATACTTTTATTTTAACAAAAACGAATTAGCCCCACTTCGCTCCTCGTGTACTCGGAGCTACGCGGGACACACTCCTCATTTAAATTAGTAGATATTATTTTTATTTTTGAAGTGTGGTTTACCACGCGAAGCTCTTTACTGAAAGTAAAGAGCGGAGTGTGGACCCGAGGGGAATTGAACCCCTTTCTCCTCCATGCCATGGAGATATACTACCGGTGTACTACGGGCCCAAACAAAAATTAAATATATTATAACATTGCTAATATATATTTACGCTCTAAACTGACTGCTTTTTTCTAGTCCCCAATCCCTATTCCCTAGTCCCTATTTTCAGTTATACTAAATTTATGGAACAACATGCGATTCCCAGACAGATAACCAGTTTTGAATTCAAATTGATTGGTTTTTTAACAATCAAACAATTTATTTATTTGCTTGTCACCATCCCTACCGGAATACTAATTTTTTATATTTTTCCTGTTCCGATTCTAAATATATTTCTTGGAATAGTGGTTGGCTCAATTGGCGTCGCTTTTGCTTTTATCCCAATTAATGACCGACCGATGGAAGTCTGGGTAAAGAATCTGATAAAAAGACTGTCTTCTCCGACCCAATATTTTTTTAAAAAGCAAAATCCGGCTATTTATTTTCTAAAGAATTTAGTTTTTACCAGTGATCCTCATCGGGTTATGGCGCACATTGACTCACAACAAAAATTGTCAAAATATTTAAATACCAAAGTTCCGGCCAATAATAGGAATAGAAATCAGGAAATCAGCAATCTTTTCACCGACTCATTTTCAACTTTGTTAGGCAAAAAGAAACCACTGGCAAAAGCAACTTCCCTAACCCCTAACCCCTATTCCCTAAACCCTGATATCAAAACCCCCTTTCTTACCGGATTAATAAAAAATTATAAACAAACTGTTTTGACTGGAATTATGGTATACATAAAAAAAGAGCCTGCTAGCGACCCAATCAGAATATTAAAAACTAATTCTCATGGAATTTTTGCCACTTACAATCCCCTTCCTCCATCTGAATATGTTTTTGAAGTTAAAGATCCCAAAGGAAATTTCTTTTTTGATACAATGAAAGTTAAGGTAGAAAATATTAATGAAAAGCCAGTTGAAATTATGTCAAAAGAACTAATATAAAAATTCTAAATATTAAATTCCAAGTTCCAAATAAATTTTAAATAATAAGCACTAAATACTAAACTGTTTAGAATTTATTATTTAATATTTATGATTTATTTGTGATTTGTGATTTATAATTTAGGATTTATTGATTATGCCAACCACTAAACCAACATCGCCTGTCAAAGCCTCAACTCAATCTTTTATAGAGATCGAGGAAATAAAAGACGATGTTGTTCTGATGAAAGATTTTTCTGCCGCGGCCGTCATTGAAGTCGGAGCCGTTAACTTTTGGCTCCTCTCTACCGAGGAGCAATCGTCGATGATCTATGCCTATTCCGAACTATTAAATTCCTTATCTTTTCCTGTCCAAATCTTGATTCTCTCCAAAAAAATTGATGTTTCAACATATTTAGACTATCTTGAAGAAAAAATAAATAAACAAAGTCTTGATATTTTGAAAAAAAGAATGCTAGGTTACCGGGAATTTATCAAAAGCATTATTAAAATAAATACAGTTTTGGAAAAACGCTTTTTTTTCGTTGTTCCTTTTTCGCCACTTGAAATGGGAATTTCAGGGGCTAATCCTGGCTCACTGAATAAAGAATATGTTTTTACCCGAGCCAAAACCGCTCTTTATCCAAAGCGAGATAATTTACTCCGATTAATTACAAAAATCGGTCTAAAAGGGAGTATTTTACAACATCAAGAGTTAACTGAACTTTATTATAATCTTTATAACCCTTCGGCGACCGGTCGGCGACTAGCCCCGATTGAGAGTTATACGGATGTAGTTATGTCATCAAGTTAAAAACTGTTGATTATTTAGCGAGTTTAGACCTGCCTGCCGGCAGGCAGGGAGTTTTACGAGTTTGTTTTAACTCGCAAAATAAATAGCTCGTTAAATAAATAATAAATAATTAATTATTTGTAAAATATGTTTAACCTATTGGGAAAGCCAACAACCAATCAATCTCCCGCCAATAATCTAAAATCTGTTGGGAGTGGTAACATGGCTGACTTTTTGGCGGCCGGTTCCGTTTCTACTAAAGATTTAATTGCTCCGTCTTATGTTGAGGTGGATTTTAACAGTTTGAAAATTGACGAAAAATTTTACCGAACTTTGTACGTTGTTGGCTATCCCCGTTATGTTTCCCCAAACTGGCTTTATTCCTTAATCACTTTTGACCATCCTCTCTATATTTCTATGTATATCTATCCAACAGAGTCCAAAAATGTTCTTGATGATATGAAAAGAAAGATCGCCGAAATGGAGGCAACTATTGAAGGTGATATTAAGGCCGGGAAAGTGGTTGACCCAATCGTTCAAGTAGCATTGGACGATGCTCTTTCTCTTCAAGCGGAACTGGCTAAAGGAGCGGAAAGATTTTTCCAATTTGGACTTTATGTGACTATTCCCGCTGATTCGCTTGAAGAACTAAACAGAATTACCAAAGAAATTGATTCGGTTTTATCGTCTCTTTTAATTACTTCCCGCCAGGCAACTTTAGAAATGGAAGAAGGGTTTAAATCTACTCTGCCAATTTTTTATGATAAATTAGGGGTCTGGCGCAATATGGATACAACATCCCTCGCAACAACCTTTCCGTTTGCTACAGCTTCTCTCACCCGCAATGAGGGTATTCTTTATGGCCTTAATCAACATGACGGATCTTTAATTATTTTTGATCGATTTACTTTAGAAAATGCCAATTCGGTTATTTTGGGAAAATCTGGTGGAGGAAAAAGTTTCATGGTCAAGCTCGAAGCTTTAAGGTTGTTAATGATGGGAACCGATGTAATTATTATTGATCCGGAAAATGAGTATGAAAAATTAGTGCCGGCCGTTGGTGGAGAATACGTGGTTTTTTCTTCATCATCCAGTTATAAAATTAACCCGTTTGATTTGGAAAAAACCAACGCGGGCCCGGATGAGTTATCTAACAAAATTCTTGACCTTCATTCTTTGATGCGGGTAATTATGGGAGAACTCACTCCTTCTCAAGACGCCATGTTGGACCGAGCTTTGGTTTTGACCTACCGAGAAAAAGGGATTACTCAGGATCCGGAAACGTTTTCACTTGAGCCGCCTCTTCTTGAAGATCTTTTCAAAGTATTTGCCGGTATGGAAACTCCCGAGTCAAGAGAAATGGCTGACCGATTAGAAAAGTTCGTCTCCGGTTCTGCCTCGGGCATCTTTAATCAGCATTCAAACTTTGATATAAAGAATCCTTTTACGGTTTTTGGCATCCGCGACCTGGAAGAGAATTTGCGACCGGTGGCTATGTACATCGTTCTTGATTATATTTGGAATCGGGTCCGTCGGGAAAAGAAAAAAAGGGTTTTGATTGTTGACGAGGCCTGGTATCTAATTAAACAAAAAGATTCGGGAGCCTATCTTCACTCTTTTGCTAAGCGTGCCCGTAAATATCATTTGGGGTTAACAACGATTACTCAGGATGTAGAGGATTTTTTGTCAACCGATGAGGGAAAAGCGATTATTACCAACTCATCCCTACAAATTATTTTAAAACAATCAACGGCCGCAGTTGAGTTAATTGCTAAAACTTTCTTTCTGACCGGAGGGGAAAAACATTTTTTACTTCAAGCTGGAGTTGGAGAAGGTCTCTTCTTTGCCGGCCACAACCACGTTGGCTTTAAAGTCATTGCTTCGGAGGAGGAAAAAGGACTTATAGAATAAATTAAAAATCCTAAGCTCCAAGTTCCAAATAAATTTAAAATTTTAAACTTGAAATGTTTAAAGCTTATTTGTGACTTGAGATTTAATATTTAGAATTTTACCTGTACATAACTGGCTTTTCTGTTTGAGGAAGAACAAGACTCATCCGACGTTCTTTTTTACTAACCCTTTCTATAAATGCTTTGATTTTCTGACCAATCTTAAGGTTTTCATCTCCCTTTAGTTTTGAAATATGAATTAGACCCTCAATCCCCGGTTCTAATTTAACAAAATAACCGTATTTTTCTTTTCGGGTCACTTCACCGTCAACTTCTTTATCTTTTGGATATTTTTCTTCAATTATCTCCCATGGGTCTTTTTGCAATCTTTTAAGAGAAAGATTCAATTTAAAATCAGTCATGTTTTTTTCTACCACAAAGACATCTATTATTTCACCAACTGTTACAAATGAAGCCGCATTAGAAACCTTTTCCCATGAAATTTCAGAAATATGGATCAAACCTTCGACCCCCTCAACTTCACAAAAGACGCCAAATTCTGAGGCCCCTAATACTTTGGCTTTATAAATTTTTCCTTCTTTTATTGCTTCAAATTTCTTTACCAAATCTTTATGAGAGATTTTCAAAACCGAGGCTTTTTGAGAAACGACCAAACGATTTTTTTCTTTATCAACTTCAAGAATTTTGACTTTGACTTTCTGGCCACGCATCTTTTCCGGTTGGGAAATAAACGGTTCGGTTAGTTGAATTTTTGGAATAACTCCTCTTATTCCCATGAAGTTAATAAAAACTCCGCCTTTACCATATTCACCACACAAAACATTGATTTCCTCTTCATTGTCTCTCTTCTTAATAAGAATGTCCCATTTCCCTTTATCAAAGAATTTTCGAAGTGAGACGACCGGAAAGCCATTTTTTGACTCTTCGCTGATTATTCTAACTAAAATAGTATCTCCAACATTAAGATAAGGGACATAAGAAGAAATCTCTTTTATTTCAAGTTCTCCTAAGATTGCTTGGGCCTTCCCCCCAACGTCAAAGACTATTCCTTTTTTTGAAATAGAAATAATTTTAGCTTCAATTTCCTTTCCTTTTTTAAGCAGGGCAGGTTTGGTTTTTTTAAGAAGCGAGTCCATGATGTTCATAATACAAATATTTCTCCTTTTTACACCTATACAAGAAGAACAATATACCAAATAAATATGCTGTTAGCAAGAGAAATTTATCAATCATTGAAATAGCAATTATTTTATGTTATATTATAGGGTGTTATGGAAAATATATTGCTTCCCTCTTTGGCTGACAGGTTTATAAAACACCTGGAATCCCAAGAAAAATCATCTTTTACAATCGTGGCCTATAAGAAGGATCTTGAACAGTTCGTTGGTTATTTAACCACTCAGGAAGTTTCTGATATTAAAGAAGTAAAAAGAGACCATATTAATGGTTTTATCAACAAGCTCATTAACGACGGCTATACAAAAAAGTCCGCCTCAAGAAAGCTAAACTCCATCAGAACTTTTTTTCGTTATCTAAAAAATGATGGAGTGATTGAACAAAATCCCTCGCTTGATGTTTCTCATCCAAAATATATACAGTCGGCTCCGCGGATTTTTTCTAAATTAGAGTATCGAGCTTTAAGAGATTTTGCCAAAGAAGAACCTCGGACGTATGCTCTTGTTGAGATCCTTCTGCAAACCGGTATTAAAATAGGAGAATTAGCTGGCCTAAAGATAGAGGATATCAAGGAATCAACTATCCATATCTCTCAGTATGGAAAAACACCAAATAGAGACATTCCATTAAATAAGCCTGTAAAAAAATCAATTGAAGATTATCTCGGAGACCGCTCAAAAGAAAAAAACGGTGACTACCTTTTTATTACCCGAACAGGACATCCATTACTTATCAGAAATATCCGCCAAATTATTTCCCGCTGTTTTCGGGAAGTAGGTATAGAAAAAGCGACGGTCAATGATTTTAGAAACACTTTTATTGCTCATCAACTAAAAAATGGGGCATCTGTAGAATATATTGCTCGATTAGTCGGCCACCGTAGGCTCTCTTCAACCGAACGTTTCTTGAACGTCGTCAAGGAAGAAATCCAGAAGAAAGAGGGATTAGGAGAGCTTTGAAAACTTCATTCAATCTCTAAATAAATCCTAAACTCTAAATTACAAATCACAAATAAATACTAAATTTAAAATAATAAATTCAAAACAACTTAGTATTTCGTGTTTATTATTTAGAATTTATTTGGAACTTGGGATTTAGGATTTAGAATTTTTTTCCTGCTTGACATTCCTTGTGGACTTGTTTATGATTTGTGGATAAGTTATCCACATTGTTAAATTATGTCCTTAATATCCTCTTACTGGGAAAGTTTTGTAAAAAAGCTTGTAGAAGAAAATAAAGATAAAAGATCAGTAATTCCATCTCTTTTAAATCAGGCAAAGGTAATTGAGTTAAATGACGATAGGATATCTCTCTCTGTTGCCAGTCCTGGAGCTTATGATTTTTTAGCAAAAAGATCACACGAAATTGAACAACGTTTTTTTGATCATTCTCAAAAGAAAATTGAAATAGAGTTCATCGTAAAGATGCCTTCTAAAAAAACTGTCGTCGCTCCCCTCCTCACTTTTGAACCAAGTATTGAGGATGTTTTTGCTAAAGCCGGCTTAAATAAAAAATATAGTTTTGACAATTTTGCTGTTTCTACCTCAAATCAAGTCGCTTACGCAGCTGCTCAAGCCGTTGTTGAAAATCCCGGCAGTGCCTACAACCCTTTATTTTTGTACGGAGGAGTTGGCGTCGGAAAGACCCACATAGCTCAATCTGTAGCTAAAAAAATCTTAGAGGAGGACCGAAATAAAAAAATATATTTTTGCCCCGGGGATAATTTTACCAATGAACTAATTGAGTCTATTCGCGGAAAGACTACCGGGCATTTTAGAAAAAAATATCGTTATTTAAACCTACTTATTGTTGATGATATCCAGTTTATTGCCGGTAAAAATGCCGTTCAAGAGGAATTTTTTCACACTTTTAACGCAATTGCATCGTCCGGAGGCCAGATTATCTTAACTTCTGATCGTCCCCCAAGCGCAATTAAAAATTTAGAGGATCGTCTACATTCGAGGTTTTTAGGCGGATTGACCGTTGACATCCAACCGCCAGATTTTGAATTAAGATCGGCCATCTTATTAATTAAAGCCAAAGAAAAAGGTATTAATATCGATATTGAGGCGGTTAAGATTATTGCTGAAAGAATTACTGACTGCCGTGGCCTTGAAGGAGCTCTTCTTTCTATCTATGCTAAAGTTTTTGGGACTAAGGAGCAGATTGACTTAGAAGCAGTGGAAGTGTTTTTTTCCAAAGATAATGGGAGGAATAAAAAAAGAGTTAATCCAATTGATGTAATAAAAACAGTTTGTTCTTTTTACGATATTAAGCAGTCTCATCTTAAGAGCCCATCAAGGGCGGCCTCGATTGCTTTTTATAGACAGATCACAATGTATCTTCTTCAAAAAGAATTAGGCCTAACCTTAATCGAAGTGGCGGAAGCTCTAAACAGAAAAGACCACACGACCGCCCTGCACGCTAAACAAAAGATTAGCAATCTTATTCTTCGCGATCCCAACCTAAAGAAAGAAGTTGATATAATAACCCAATCATTATTCCAATTAACATAGTTTCCACTTGATTCACACATATGTTTTTTTCAGTTTGTTTTGTCTTGAAAATCCATCTCTTTTTTTATACACTTATACACACACTCTATTACTACTATAAATAGATTAAGAACAATAAATATGAAAATCCAATTACCTAAAAATGAGTTTTTAGAAAAATTAGAGCTATCTTCTCGTTTTACCTCTTCTAAACTGTCATCCTCAACCTCTCTTCAGGGTGTTTGTTTGATTGGGGAAGAAAAAAATATTCACTTTTATTCAACAGACTTAAACTATTATTATCATTCGATATTAAGGAATAATAATGACAGTAAATTCAAAATAATTATTGAACCAAAAAAAATTATTGAATTTTTATCCCTTCTTCCGGAAGTAAAAATAGAAATAGAAATAAAAGAAAAAGCTATAGTTATTACCCAGGGAAAAATAAAAGGGCAGTTCCCCCTTTTTTCTAGTCAAGATTTTCCTTTCCCCCCAAAAAATACAGAAGAAAGACAAAAAATAAAAACTTCTTTTTTTAAAGAAAACCTGCCGTTTCTTTTTTTTACTGTTTCCAACGATGAAACAAGGCCGGTTTTAACAGGAATTAACTTTGTAACCAATGAAGAAAACCTTCAGCTTGTGGCGACCGATGGCTTCAGGCTCTCTCTTTTAACATTAAAAAAAGACCTCCCTTTTGCCTCAATGATTATTCCGGCTGGATTTTTAATAAACGCACAGAAGTTTATCAGCAAGGAAACAGAAATAGAATTTAGCCACATAAAAGACGAAAAACTTTTGGCTTTTTTTATTGGGGATAACGATATTTATGTGCGAATGATCGAGGGTGAGTATCCTCCTTTTGAAAAAGTTATTCCAACCGAGAAAAAAACTACCGTAACCATTGATGCTGAGGAATTTTTGAGAAGCGTGAAGCTTGTCTCTGTTTTTTCCAGGGAATTTTCCAATATTATAATAATGGAAGTAGAAAAAGATTCGGTAAAATTTATTCCAAAAGTTGGACAGGGAGAAGAAGACGTTGTTTATCAAGATGCGCACATTGAAGGAGAAACTCAAAAAATTGCTTTTAATTACAAATATTTAATTGATTTTTTGAGTCATACTTCCGGAAAAAGGGTAATTATAGAACTATTAAGGTCAGATGCTCCAGCTGTTTTTAAAATAGAAGGGGTTAATAATTTTTTTCACATAATCATGCCTGTCAGAATACAGGAGTAATATGGAGAGCTTTATTCTCGACACTAATTTGTTCTTCAATATTGGGGCTGGTCTTGGGATGGGGAAAACCACAGAGGAGATTGTTGTTAATTTGACAGAAACAATAAAAAAACTTAAAAAAAATTCTAAAGCTACTTTTTATATGCCCCCCCGGATAGTTGATGAATTTTTGAGTTTTTTTGAAAACAAAGATCAGGAGTTTATAAAAAATTTTTTATCAACAGTGAATGTTAAATCTCCTAATCCCGCAGTAACAGATTTTTCCAGCCAGATTTTTTATAAATTAATTGAAGACATTCGCAACCGCAGTTATCGAGGACTTAATATTGCTGAAGAGGAAATAGTTAATGCGGGAGAAATGACATCTGGTAAAAAATTTGAGTCAGAAAAAGATTTTCAAATAGCAATTGGAAAATTTGTAAAAAAATTTCGTGATCGTTATCGTAACGCAACCAGAACAGGATTTTTAGATAGTGTGGCTGACCTAGACTTGATCGTTTTATCCAAAGAGGTTGACGGTTTTTTAGTGACAAGCGATGAAGGTGTTTTAACATGGGGAAGAACTTTTGGAATTAAAGAGATGCCCGCCTCAGTCTTTCAGAAACGGCTTGAAGACCTTCTTCTTTAGAGACCTCTTCTTCGTCAGGAACAAGAATGGAAACCCAATCCAACATCTTATCTGTGATAGTTTTTTGTGGAGTTTCCTGATAAAGAAGATGGGTGGATAAGATGGTAATTAATTTTTTCTTCAAGTCCTCGTTTGGGACAACTAAATAAAGATGATAAAAATATGGAGATTGGGAAACGACTGTCAGAGTATAAAAACCAAACCGTTTTCCAAAATAAAAATGAGAAAGCATCTCCCAACGCAGTGTAACTCCGGCCGCATCAATTCCAAAGGTGGTAATCTTGTTTTCTACATTTGGAGGGGGGGTAATTGTTAGGACATAAAAAATAAAAACCAATGCCCAAATAGGAATGATTAAGATTTTATCTCCGAAAAAGAAAACGATAAGAGATAATAAAAGAGCAACAGTCAAATAAAACTTAAGAATCAAAGTAGACTGCTTTTTATAGGGACGCAAAGGAGCTCTCCACCCAAATAACACTTGAGGATTTGATTCCATATACATAAATATACAACATAAGTGACAATAAATAAATTCGACCAATACTACAAATACTACCAATGAATAATAAAAATAAAAAAACAAATGATTCAATAATTAATACATTTGTTTATTAAATCATTTATTGGCTTATTGGTCGGATTGGTAGTATTTGCTTATTCTGTCTTTTATGCTATAATAAATACTATATGGATAGTTTTAATAAAGTAATTTCGTTTGTTTTGGGCTTGGTTGTCGTCTTGGTTTTTTTTGCTGTAGTTACAGGTAAAATTAATTTAAAAAGCAAAACGAGCCCGAGTTCTCCAGTTCAAAAAAATAGCGGAGGCTTTTTTGGACTATTTAAATCTGCGAGCCCTACCCCAACCCTAATCCCAACCTCAACGCCATCATCGATTACAATAAATACAAGTGGAAATAACGTTTATAAACAAAATAACCAGACTTCTCAATATTCAAATGCAAAATCAATTCCTTCGACAGGCTTACCGACCTTATTCATTCCGATCCTCTTTTCAGGTTTAGTCGGAGGAAGTTTCTTAAGAAAAGCAGGAAAGAAATAATCTTATTCCCCGAATCCAGGTATTTTAAGTATCCCCGAAGCAATAAATTTAACAACAAAAACTGATCCTAAAGTAAAGATTAAGCCGGCAATAGCCCCATAGACAACCCTTCTTCCATAATTAAGTCTTTCCGGCTCCTCCTGAGAGGTGGCAATAATATATGATCCGTATAAAAGATAAAGAAAAGCTATTCCACCAGAAGCAGCAAAAACAATGTTTAATAAAGATTGAACTACGCCTCCAGCCGCTCCTTCTTCGGTAAAACCTTCACTACTTTTAATACATCCTAAAAATGTATATTGGCGACCAAGGGCGGGGGCAACGGGGAGATTGGTTTCTGGGTCAACAATCAAACTTTCTTTAGTGCGCGGATCGGGATTAATGTTAGGATAAAGACATTTTTGACAAGCTTTCCAGCTTTGCGGGGCTGGATTAGGAGGACAGTATCCACAAAGATCGCAGGCAGCGTAACGGGTTTGGGCAGAAACCCCCATGGTTATAATCTTTATAAGAATTATAAAAATTATAATGATTATAAACCTACGCATTTTCATATTTTTAGTATAGCAAAAAAACAGTCACAGCATTGTTATAATGATTTTATGAAGAAGTTTTTTGTTGTGGTATTTTTATTGATAATATTTTTGCCATTTTTTTTATCGGTCAGAGCGGATGAAATAGACGATATTAATAATGCGATCAATTCCTTAAAAAAAGATTTGGCAGGGAAAGAGGTAAATTACCAAAACCTATCTGTAAAGTTAAACGAAATTAAAAATAAAATAAGTAACTTAGAGAAAGAGATAGGTAAAAAAGAAATCGAGGTAAAAAAAGGCGAAGAAGCCCTAACATATCAAAAAGAACTTCTTAATGAGAGAGCTAAGTCATACTACAAAAATGTTAATAAAAACTCAACCCTTTTTTTAAGTGTCTTAGTATCAGACGATCTGTCCTCTTCCTTAAGAAAAATTTTTTATCAAAAATCGATCGTTGACGAAGATAAAAAAATGATTATCAAAATAGTTCTTTATGTAAAAAATCTTGAAGAAATTAAAAAAAGTTTAGAAACAGAAAAACTGGGACTGGCAAGATTGAAAATAGAAGTGGACAAGCAGTCTCAAATTATTGCCAGTCAAATTACACAGACACGTTCAAAAATTGCTGAATTGACAGCAAAACAACAGCAGTTAATAGCACAAAAATTATCCAGTTTAAATATTTCCCGATCGTCTTCAAGTCCAGGAAGGTGTGATAGTGATTTAACTAACGATCGAGATCCTGGTTTTTCACCAAAATTTGCTTTTTTTACTTATGGAGTTCCAAACAGGGTTGGGATGAACCAATATGGGGCTAAAGGGAGGGCGGCATTTCAAGGTCATGAGGATATTTTAAGAGCTTATTATGAAAATATTAATTTTGAAACTCGTGATAATATAAATATTAAGGTTCAGGGGTACGGCGAAATGCCGATTGAAACATATTTGTTGGGAATTAGGGAAATGCCGGAAGATTGGCCAATGGAAGCTCTAAAGGCCCAAGTAATTGCAGCAAGAAGTTATGCCTTAGCCTATACCAATAATGGGGCAGGAGAAATTTGTACAACTGAATCTTGTCAAGTATATGGTCAGCCGGAAAAAACCGGTCAATGGCGAACTGCTGTTCAAGAAACCCCTGGGAAAATAATGACGCAGGGAGGAAGTCCTATTAAAGCTTGGTATTCGTCAACACACGGAGGTTACGTTTTTTCCACTGGAGAAATAGGTTGGTCCGGTACAGGTTGGACAAAACGCGCTAATGATTTTGAAGGCTCAGTCGGAAGTTTTTCTGACCTTGCCTCAAAGGCTTATGATAGAGAGTCCCCTTGGTTTTATTGTGATTGGGGTTCAAGAAGTCAATATAATAAAACCGCGTGGTTAAAGCCAGAAGAACTGGCAGATATAGTCAATACAATTCTTTTAGCAAAAGTTGATTCTTCAACACGTGAACATC
>Ga0209212_1004286_pt1 | contig 17781 bp, 16 predicted proteins | sample RifGroC2_FD_183996 | JGI IMG/M metagenome (GOLD analysis project Ga0209212, IMG submission 183996) | Groundwater microbial communities from Rifle, Colorado, USA - Groundwater C2 (SPAdes) (version 2) | ecosystem: Environmental > Aquatic > Deep subsurface > Groundwater | place: Rifle, Colorado...
AACCAGTACCGGCAGCCAAGCCGTGTGGGCCTTGACCGTAGAGAATACCAAAGTTAACAGCCTTAGCCTTGCGACGCATATCTTTAGTGACTTCTACCAATTTAACATTATTAATAGCCGCCGCCGTAGCGCGATGAATATCTTCTCCATCTTTAAAAGCCTTGATCATCTTAGAATCGCCTGACATATGGGCGGCTAAACGCAATTCAATTTGTGAATAATCTAAGGCGACTAATTGGCAACCGCGACTAGCTACAAAACCCTGCCTGATTTCTTGGGCGAGATCGCTGCGCACCGGAATATTTTGCAAATTAGGATTGGTTGATGACAAACGACCAGTAGCTGTCACTGTCTGATTATAGCTGGTATGGACTCGACCGGTTACTTTGTTAATTAGAGCCGGCAAAGCTTTCACATAGGTGCTACTTAATTTAGCCAATTCCCTATATTCTAAAATATGCTCAATAATGGGATGTACACCCTGCAATTTAGCCAGTTCATCGGCGCCAGTTGAAATGCCAGTTTTAGTCTTTAGTAAACCACTAGTGGCTATTTGTAGTTTATGAAACAAAACTTTACGCAATTGCTGAACCGAAGCAATGTTAAATTGACTACCCGCCAACTGCCAAATCTTCTTTTGCAAAATCTTGATACGTTGATCAATCTTTTTATCAAGCACAGCAAAATATTTAGTATCAATTTTAATACCATTGGTTTCCATACGGGCCAAAACACCCACTAAAGGCATCTCCATATTAGCAAAGAGCTTGTCCAAATTTTCTTTATTCAATTGTATTGATAGTTTGTTAACTAAACGTTGAGTAAAATCAGCGTCCTCACAAGAATAGAGCATCAGTTTGTTGACGGGTACTTGAGCGAAAGATGTTTTTTGTCGTCCCTTACCTAGCAAATCATCTTTAGAAATCTTAGCAAAGCCCAGTTCGGTGAAAGCCAAACTATCTAGATTATGCTGACGATTGCCCGGATTTAACAAATAGGAAGCCACCATGGTGTCAAAAGCTAAACCTTCTACCGCTAAACCACAACTGGCCAACACCTTAACATCAAATTTTAAATTATGGCCATATTTTTTAATTGACTCATCTTGAAAAATAGGGGCTATTTTTTTTAACCAAGGGTGGCCGGCCGAGGCCATGATTTCCGGTTGATTGTAATTAAAGAGGTCTGATTGGGCGGGTTTATTTTGACCGCCACTATTGATGACCAGATAATAGGCTTGGCCCTCTGCCCAGGAGAAACTAATGCCTAACAGTTTAGCAGAAAAATTATCCAAATCAGAAGTCTCAGTATCAAAGGTAAACTCCTTTTGCTTTTTCAAAATAGCCAAGAACTTATTAAACTTAACTTCAGAATCAATTAATTGATAATCAAAGTCTTGAGTATTGCGATCAAATTTATTATCTCGACCAACCTTATGTTCGTCTAAAACAAATTTGTCGTCTATTTCCTTTAATCTATTCAGCAGAGATTTGAACTCCAATTCATAAAATAGTTGAATAATATTCTCCTGCTGATAATCGCCAAATTTAACATCACTTAATTTAAAATCAATATCCACATTTTGATCAATGGTGGCCAATTCTTGACTTAAATAGGCCTGTTGCTTGTAATCAATTAATAATTGCCTAATTCTCTCTTTAATTTTCTGAGAATCAATATTTTTGTAAATATTATCTAAGCTACCAAAGTCCTTAATTAAATCAGTGGCTGTTTTTTCGCCAATACCAGTAACGCCGGGAATATTGTCAGAGGGATCGCCACGCAAAGCCTTGTAATCGACTAAAGCTTCTGGGCCAAAACCATATTTTTTCTTAACTTCTGTTTCGTTGTAGAGAACACTTTCGGCAATACCACGGCTCATGGTGAAAACAAAAGTATGATCGTTAACTAACTGCAGGGTATCCATATCACCAGTCACAATAATTTTGTCAATTGTACCATTGACCTTTTTACTAATCGTACCAATGAGGTCGTCAGCTTCAAAACCGGACCTTTCATAGATGGGAATATTGAAAGCTTTGGCCACTTCCTTAACTAAAGGGATCTGTGCATACAATTCATCAGAAGCTTTGACCCGAGTGGCCTTGTAAGCGGCAAATTTAACATGGCGAAAGGTCGGTCCTTGCTTGTCCAAAGTCAAAGCCATATATTCCGGCTTAAATTCTTTGATGGCTTTTAACAAAAAAGAAGCAAAACCATAGACAGCATTAACCAGTTGACCATCTTTAGTCGTGAGGGTTGGCGGTAAGGCATGAAAACTACGATGAATTAAAGCATTACCGTCTAAAATTAATAATTTTGGTCTTTTATTTACCATATGATAATTATATCACACTTCATAATTTTACCAATGTAATTGACAAAAAAGAAAAAACAAGGTACTTTATCATAATTAATTGGTCTTTTAACAATCGGGAGTCATCATGTTGTACTTACAAAAGATAGGTCAACAGATGATTACAGTTGACCATAACCAGCACATGGCTGAGATAATTACGAAATATTATTTCAAAAATTTTTATCAAGCCAAAAATTTAATTCAACAGTTTCCAGTAGAAAATTTAGGGGGTGGTCAAAAACAATGGGATATTGAACTCTTTATGATTGACCAAGCTATAAGCGGTTTGCAAATAGTTGCCGAACTGTCCAACCATCAATATCGTCCAATATATTTTAATGAAGCCACCAGTCTAGCCTTGGCTATGCCGGGGTTTACAGACGGTTTACAATTAATTCCTCTACACACTTGCCGAGAAGTCGCCCCAGAAAAATTTGAAGTTTTAACTATTAAAAAAACAGGGCTCTACTTAGATACTGGCAAACGTTTGTATCATACAAAATTAACGCCCAGAAAACAAATCATTATTCCAGCAATTAAAATTGTTGAAAAATAAAATGACGGAAACACTCCGTCATTTTTTTATTTTATATTCAATTAACTATTAATAACTAGCCGAGAAAGTTACCAACCAAATAGCCGACAATAGCGGCCAAACTTGCCAATAGCAACATCTCCCAACCTGAACGCCACCAACCCCGCTTGGTGAAATAACTAGTCGCCACACCTAAAATAAACAAAGCGATGAGGGTTAAAATAATGGATAGGGTTATAGCTAGTTGTAAAGGTAAAAACCAATAGACTAGGACAGGGATTAAACCGCCTACGACATAGGAAAGAAACATAAAGACACCATTGCGCCAAGCCGAATCTTTTTTTTCTGGCACTAAATATAATTCTCGCACCGCCATTTCTTTTAGTAAAATCTTAGAGTTGCGGCCGGCTGCCTGGGACATTTGTTTAGCCAAGGGCTTAGGCCAACCTTCAGTAATATACATTTTATTTAATTCTTTAATCTCTTTCTTAGTTTCATATTTTATTTCCATTGCTTCTTCAGACAAACGTCTTTTGTCGATAGCTATGACAGAACGGCTGGACATAAAAGAACCTATGCCCATAGATACTGATTCTACAGCAATAATCACCAAACCAGCCAAAACAATCATCTCTCGATCTTGACTGCCAATGGCAATACCAGTCAGAGCACCTAAAGTAGAAACCATGCCATCTTCCAAACCAAAAATAATATCACGCAAACTATTGCGCCAACCCAGAGATCGACTATGGATAAGTTGTAAACGATTAAGATGTTTCATGTCCTTATTATAGCAAAAATAAAAATGGTTTTCAAAACACAGTCTAATAAAAATTTTTTAGTAAAATAAGAGCCACCCAATGAGTAGCTCTTTTTTTGACTATCTAATGATAATTATTTTATCAGCTCTTTGATAGCCAGGGGTTTGTAAAATACAGAGATAGCATCCCTGAACATAGTCAGTCAAATCAATCTCTAAAAAGTAACGCCCCTTAGTTTGTTGTTTATTAACCAAATTAATTATTTTTTTGGTTTCTAAATTATACAAATAAAGGTCAACTTGTCCAGCGACCGGCACTCCGTAGTCAATATTCAATTGATCACTGACTGGATTAGGATAAAGTCTAAAATTGATATCAGCAAAACATAATGTAAAATCACCATAACAACTGGGCAGAGGAATAATTGAGTCCTCAACACTTGCCAGCCGAGTATTAGTCGTATCCTGCCAGTCTAGTAAATCAATTGCTCCTGCGGTTGAAACGCTAACAGTAAAAAAAACAAAACAGATGAAAAATAACTTTACCATGATATTACCTCTGATTAGTGTAAAAGAACAATATTTATTTAAATAAATTATCAAATAATTTTAGCAATTACAAGAATTGCTCCGCTTGGAAAGATGCGTCCGCTCCAATATTACTGCTGTAATGGCAATTATGGCAGAGATAAAAATTATCAGCAGGCCCATAAAAACGCCGCCCGCAATATCATCGTCGGGCCGAGCTATAAATAGGTAGGCTTCTCCCATAGCGCCAAAACCAATAATAACTAGCGCACAATATTTTATAGTCCGCAAGGCTAACACCCAACGTTGTGAAGACACTTCACGTTGTCCCCGATACCCCAATAACTTGAATATCTGGTAGAGAATCACAAAAAAAGGAATAGAGGCTATATACGCACACGCCAAAAAAAGATCTTGGAAATAAATCTCAAAGAGCGTGGCCTGGGCATTACGACCCTCAATGTGAGGTTCCCAAAGCATGAAGGCCAGAGTACCAATACCGATCAGTACGATGACTGCCTGAAAAAATATTGTTGAGATTTTTTTCATATGCCAATGAATAAAATTTGGTGGACCATAAGGGATTCGAACCCTTGACCCCCTGCTTGCAAAGCAGGTGCTCTAGCCAGCTGAGCTAATGGCCCTTAAATTATTGTAATTGTAAATCAACTGGGTCTTGATATCTAGTAATAGGGTGGGTTATCACTTCCATAAAACCGCCAAATAGATTAACGGCCACTAGCAGACCAGCAAAAATAATTATCAGACCAATGAGCTTGTAGCCTAGACGGGAGCCGCCCTGAATGGCCATGTGGGTCTCAAAAAAACCAATACGTCCAAAATTATACAAAAACCATTCGGTTTTTACTACCGGCAATAAACCAATAACCATCATAATTAAGCCAATAACAATATGCATACTCTATAACAAAAATAATAATAAATCAAGCTATCTAAATAATACAGTATTCAGCTCTAATACTCAACATAGTTCAATGGATTATAGCGTTTGCCTTCAATAATCACCTCAAAATGTAAGTGTGAACCAGTAGAACGTCCGGTGGAGCCCATAGCGCCAATATACTGCCCCTTGCTAACACTTTCTCCGTCTTTGATGCCAAAGCTGGTTAAGTGGGCATAGCGGGTCTTTTTACCACCACCATGATCAATGACAATTTGGTTGCCATAACCACCACTATTCCAGCCAACAGTTTCTACAGTACCGGCATCAGCCGCATAAATAGGTGTACCTGACTTATTGGCAATATCTAAACCAGTATGACGCCAAGAATAATATTGGGTAATACGGTGCCCCTGGGTTGGCCAATTCATCTTACTGCCATAGACTGGCTTAGCTGAATCATCTGCATCAGTAAAAACAGCAACTGGGGAACCAACTCGAGGTTGAGCGGCCGCGACTGTTTTTAATTTAACGCCACCAGGAATCATTAGTAATTGGCCGATCTTCAATTGATTAGCATTGGTTAAACCATTGGCGCGCATAATCGCTTCGGTGTCAGCATCATACTTTTTAGCAATACCCAATAGACTATCGCCACTTTGTATTTTGTGACGTACACCACTTTCTGGTAAAATACTTAGCTGTTGTCCTGGTTTAATATAGCTGTAAGCAGTTAAATTATTTTCCCAAAGAATGGTATTCACACTAATACCAAACTGTTGAGCAATAGTACTAATGGTATCACCCGCCTGAATGGTATAGTCAACAACACTATTACGTGGTTCCACTGTTTTACTGGTAGCAATAACACTCTCACCCGGCGGCACCACAACATTAATATCGCCGGAACCAAATTCTTCTAAAACATCTAGACTGGCATGGGTGGCAATATTCAATTGGGGCTGGAGATAGGCAAAACGATCTAAATAGTTGGTAGTGGTTGGCGTAATAATACCTTCGTCTGAATACTCTTCAATAAGCTCGTCTTGTTGGGTTAATTCATCTGTGACCAATTGAGCTAAAATGGTCTTACCGACTATTTCTTCGGAAGCAATGGCGTCGCTAGTCGTGGTGAGATTACGCCACAATAAAGCAATAGTTAAAACAACGATTAAAATATGGATTAATTTTTTATTGGCCAACAAATTTATGAAAAATTGTCTGGCGCTATTACTTTGTCGCCAACCAATTTTCTTGCTTAAAAAAAGATAGGCCCAATACAAGGGCAGAACAGAAATATGATAAATTAAACGTAAAATCAAATGCACTGGTTTAGCCAAAACATTTTTAAATAAACCAATAATTATTTTTCTGACCAAAATAATAATTTTGGCAAAAAATAAAGAGATTTCTACTAAAATTTTAATTAATCTACGCACAGTTTTAACTTGTTTCACTAAGTTTTAGCAACAGCTATAGTAACATTTTTTTGTCCGACAGTCAATCATTTGTTAAAATAGATATCCAGAAAAAAATTTCTGGATATTATTTTAGTAGTTACTATAATTATTCAAATTTCTTCACTGCTTTGACGACTTTTTTCTTAGTAGTTTTAGCTAGGTCGCTGTCTTTAAAGATATCAACCATTTTTTTAACACCATCAACAATAATAGACAAATAGGAGGAAGATCGTTCAATTCTATTTTTGAGCATCTGCATGATTTCATCGACTTCATCAACTTTCTTTTTTACCGCCTTAGTAACTAAATAGAACTGGCGGATGCTGGCGATTAAATAATAGACAAACCAAACCAGAAAAACCGTTAACCATAAAACACAAAAGGCTAAAACTAAATAGAGAATGTCTTGACTGTAAGTTAATAGAAACATAAAGTTATAAAAATTAATTATTAGATAAAAAATTATCAATTGGTCCGCCAACCTTGGCTTGACCAGACAAAACTATAATAGTTTCATGTTTAGTACCTAAGCCCAATTCATCTTCTGCACAAATCATGCCCTGGGATTGACTGCCACGAATAGTCGCTAGCTTAATAACCAAGCCATTGGGCAACTGAGCACCAATCAAAGCGACTGGGACTAATTGCTCAACCGCTAAATTAGGTCCACCACAAACAATGTCCAATTGTTCTTGTCCAACATCAACTACTGCTAATTGCAGACGATCAGCATTGGGGTGTTTATTAACAGACAAAACCCTACCCACTACTACGCCGGGGAATTTAGTGATTTGTTCTCCTGTCTTTGCCTGATTACTTTGTCCTCCTAAAAGACTGTTTAACCATGACCACATAATTGTTATTTATTTTCAGCTGAAAAGCTGATTAGTAAAAATTCTAGGGTTGAAAAACCAATAATTAATAATAGAACATTAAGCCAGCTAAATAAATCCTGAGAAGCCAGTAATAAACAGGCGGTTATTAGAAAGGCTGCCAGAAAAGCCTGGCGGAAAGATACTACTACTGCCTTGACAGCTAAACGCTGACGTAAAAAAACAAAACGGATGATAAAGCCTAAGATAGCAAACACACCAGTAACCGTTAAAAATAGGGCGGCGTAGAACAAAACAAAGCCCAACCAATTGGTAGAAAAAGGGTCAACTGTTATTAGTACTGTAGCTAAGGCCAAAGCACAGATAATAGTAGCAAAAATCATTAAGGCCAAATACGATCTCAATGTCATAAATATAACTTAATTATTTATATTATAGCACAAAAAACAAAAAAACGCAGATAATAAAAACGGCTCCTTAGCTAGAGCCGTTGGCTTTTTTCTGCAAAAGCCTTAAGAGGTCAACAACGGTTTGATACATTATTACAAGTTGCATATCAATTTGCACATCTCTAGATATCAAACTTTGTAGTTCAGGTGTTTCGCGAGCAACGCACTCAATGATTGGAAAAATATAATAATATTCCTCTTCTGGCAATAATTCTGGCAGTATTGACGGCTGAGAGAGCTCATCTTGCAGATTAGCCTCTTGTTCTGCCTCAAAAAGAGTAGTAATCCATTGGATAATATTACTAATCCTTGTAAGATACTGGAAAACTAATTCTTGCGTGGCTTGATCTAGAGAACTATTAACGTTTTGTAGCAATAATTCCTCTGTGATTTCACATAAGCGGTCTTTCGCTTCTAAATAATTATTTTTCTCCACAATGTCCGACAATTCGCAGAGCCTCTCGTTGAATGATTGTAATAATTCTGGGGTAGCTAACATTTTCACCTCCATTTATTTTATTGATAATGAACTATTAAATATGTCTAAATTCACAAATGTTCCTAAAATCGCAGTATTGGCAAACATGGCCTGGCTGAGGCACAAAATCAAAGCGTTTGATCTTGTCTATTGTTTCTAGCACATAATCGCGGGTTTTGTCCAGTTCAGCTGGTTTGGCCGTAAAAGTCTGCTGACTATTATCAGTTAAATAGTAATAGGACAACTGGGCAACTGGCTGTTGCATAATTTGCTCCAAAGCCAATTGGTAAATTAATAATTGTTTTTTGTCGTCTAAGCCCAGCTTATTTTTGGGGTTACCGGTTTTGTAATCAATGATAGACAAGCTACCATCAGGCAAATGATCCACCCGATCAATAGCGCCAACTAAACTACAATCCTTTATTTTCCAAGTAAATGATTTTTCTAATAATTCAATATTCGGTAAAGGATTATCAACCAAAGACTTCTGCCAATTTTGTAAAGATAACCTACCTTGTTGTTGATATTTATCTGCCTCTTGACGATTATCAAAACCATAGTCCTGCCAATATTCAGTATATAGTTTTTCCAAACGTGACCAGGATAGATCTGGCGCCGTGGCTGGCTGGCCGAATAAATCAGCTTGTTGCGGCTGACCAGGCAACAAAGGCTGCAAAAAAGCTCGCACAGTATTATGCATGATACGACCAAAAGCCGTGGTTGCCTTAGGTGGCATGGGAATTTGCAAAATATGCTCATATTTGTAGCGCCAAGGACAGAGATTAAAAGTTTCTAGCTGAGAAAAGGAAAAACGATCAGGCACTTTGTAGGCCGGCTTATTATCAACCACTGTGACAACTTGCAAATCTCTAGCCAATTCATTAGCGCTGGCCGATACAGCCAGCTCTCTGACAGGTAAATTAACTTCGGCTATAAACCGCGAAGGCTTTTTCAAAGTGGCCCCGCCTTGGTCGCGGGCACCAGTCAAATATAAACCCTGTTTAGCTCGCGTCATGGCTACATAGAAAAGACGCCTTTCTTCTTCCAAATGGAAATCACCAGTAGTCAAACGTTCTTTAACTAAAGCTTCTGGCACTGGTATGCGATCACTGCGACTAATAGTTGGAAAGCGTTTGTCCACTAAATCAACCAACCAAACATATTTGAATTCCAAACCCTTGGCTGAGTGTACGGTAATGATTTTCACAGTATCAGCATCTTCAAAAATCAATTGCAAGGCTCCGCTGTCACCAGCGGCTAATTCCCAATCCATGAGTTGTCTAAAATCCGCTAACAAGCCCTGGGGATTAGCCTGTTCAAAGCGTAAAATCTTGCGATAGAATTGGTTGAGATAATCGAAATCTTCACGCTGGGCATCTTGATCTAAATAAGGCAAAAATAAATCCTTGACAATGGCCACATAGAGTTTAGACATTCTAGATTCTTTGGCCAAGGCTGTATGTTGTTTAATGAGTTGCAATAATTTTTTAATACTGGCCTGAGCTGGCTCAGCAATTTCCCTAATAACTGGCGCCTGCTCCATGGCTTCATATAGAGACCAGAGATGCTGACGGGCATAACGGCTTAAATTGATTATATCCAAATGATTGATCTGCCAAGATGGCACGTCTAAGACACGCAGTAAAGCAGCTGATTCGTGATAGTTGTCTAATAATTTCAAATAGGCTAAAATATCTAGAATAATCTTTTTGTAATATAGACCGCGTAGAGAAATAAATTGATGGGGCAGGCCTTGGCGCTTTAATTCGGCAATAAATCTATCAGCTGTATTATTAGCTCTAATAAGAATAGCCATGTCCGACCAAGTGCCTTGGCCAGTATCATGTAATTGTTTGATCATAGCCACTACGCCTTGGGTTTCAGACAAAACATGGGGCCAAGACAAATATTCTATTTCCCCTGCTGGCAAGTCTGGTGATTGAATGGCCTTATCAATCTTTAATTGTTCTTCTAAGCGGTTGGGGTTATTATGCTGAATAAATTGATAGGCATGATCTAAAATAATTTGGCTGGAACGATAATTACGCACCAAGACTATTTCCTTGGCTGTGGGATAGTCATCTTTAAACTGCATGATATTAGACAAAGAGGCGCCCCGAAACTTAAAAATACTCTGGTCATCATCGCCCACAGCTACTAAATTATTATTCGGCAAAGACAACAATTTAACCAGTTCATATTGCGACCAATTAGTATCTTGAAACTCATCTACCATCAGGTACTGCCACTTCTGCTGATAATATCGCAGGATATCAGGCCGTTCTTTAAATAGTTTTAAAGTATAGTTAATTAGGTCGCCAAAATCCAATAATTTGTTGTCCACCAACAGCTGGTTGTAAACATGATAGGCATTGGCTAATTCAGCCAAACGATCGATATCCGCTTTAGCTGTCCCAGCCGTGCTTAACATGGTGTCTTGATCTTGTTGTAATTCCAAAACATAATCCAAGTATTGTTGGGGGCTCACATTTTCATCTTTCAAACGGGAGAAGTGCCTTAATAATTCACTGATAAATTTATCAGGGTTACCTAAAGGACGATAGTAATTTAAGTCAAATTTATCTAAATGCTTTTTAATCAAGATCCATTGTTCGGTCGTAGATAAAATATCATAATCAGGATTTAACCCGATATCCAAACCATGCAGTTTCAAGAGATGATCGCAGAGACCATGGAAAGTATGAATCCATAAGTTAACATAACCATAGGGTAGAGCGCGATCAGCTCTGACAATGAGTTCTTGGGCGGCCTTTTCTGTGAAAGTCATTAACAAAATATGGTCAGGGTCAACTTTTTTTTCAGTAATCAAGTGCAACAAACGGCTGATTAAGACTGTGGTCTTCCCAGTGCCAGCTCCCGCCACAATTAAAAGAGGCCCCTGCTCATGAGCAACCGCCTCCTGTTGTTCTTGATTTAGTTGTTTTAAAAAATCTGTCATTTTAATAACCAACAAATTCCTCCAATTTGTAATTTTCTGGCCTGATACCTAAACGATCAAAATTATTAGCCACCTTCATGACCATACCTGTCGGTCCCGCCACTAGATAATAGGCGTTTTTGTAATCACTAATTTGTTTACGAATTATCTCATGATCCGCTAAACGATCTAGCCCCTGCCAATCAGCTTGCTCGGTCATAGCTAAGTGTAAATGAAAGTTCTTTATTTTACGATCATAGTCTCTTAACTCTGGCAACCAAGGCGTAGCTTCTTCATTGCGATTAACATAGAAGAGAGTAACTGTCCGTGGCCAACGTCTGTCTTTGGCTTGGGCTTGCAACCAACGCATAATACCCATCAAGGGAGTGATGCCCATACCGCCGGCTATCATAACTATTTCCTGTGTAAGATTATTCGGCAAAAGTAGTTCTCCACTCACTATGCCCAGCTCCACTTCACGGCCAAAGAGTAAACGCAACAAGGAACGTTTGTAGGCACTACTAGATAATCTAGTGGCAATACTAAATTGCCAAGTTTCATTATTTAATTCCGGTGGCGTGCAAATAGAAAAGTACCTGATATTACCCCGATCATCAGTATAGTACATTTCTGGCAGGGTGATACTTAAATATTGCCCAGGCAAAAAAGACAAAGGCTGTTTGAGCAAAGTAAAATCGACCTGTAGGACGTCTTTAGCTATTTCTTTTTTGTTATCAATTTTGGCCTTCATAGTCATATTTTAGCCGATAGCCGACCAAAAGTCTAGCTAAAACCAGGCCTGCGGGGCCTGATTCTATTTCACAATATATTATACCTAAAAACAAAGGCTAATTCACTAAATATGATATTCCAAACCTCTGGTACCCTCAATCTTAGGAGCGCCCTTCAAAGGCACAGCAATAAAGAAAGTTGTGCCTTTATTCTCTTCTGAAACGAACCAAATCTTACCGCGGAAAGCATCAATAACTGATTTGGCTACATAGAGACCCAGGCCGGTGCCTTCCACTTTTCTGGTTTTGACATTATCCGCCCTAAATAATTTAGTAAAGATCCTCGGCTGTTCAGCCTTGGGGATGCCATAGCCATGATCTTTCACAGCGATAATTACATAATGCTTGTCCTTGCTGGTAGAAATATAGACTTTGCTTTTTTCACGTGAGTATTTAATAGCGTTGCTAATCACATTTTGCAAAACAATACCCATTAGTTGAGCGTCAATATTAATTTTCGGCAATTTAACATATTTTTTTACTATCTTTAAATCTTTGACATCAATCTTAAACAGCAATTCTTCAATAACAGTGTTAATCAATTTTGTCAGATTAGTTTTCTTAGGCGTTACCGACAAAGTACCCATATCAATACGAGAGACATTCAGCAGAGCATTGACTAATTTAATCATCCGCTGATTGCCTTCAAAAATTGCCCGCACAAACTCTTTTTGTTTTTTATTTAACGGCCCAGGGGCGCCATCCAGAAGCATTTCCGTATGCCAATTAACCGCTGACAATGGTGTTTGTAATTGGTGAGAAGCTAAAGAAACAAATTCGGTTTTAGCTCGATCCACTTCCCGCTCTTTAGTCACATCTCTAAAGACGACAATACAGCCAACAGTTTCCATATTACGATTCAGCAAAGGCGAAGCCACAGCAGCGATGGGTACCAAATTATCATCTTTGACTTTTAGAACCGTGTCCTTACCGACTGTGTGCTGTTTTTTAAAATGAATAGTGTTTTTTATAAACTCATCAACATTTTGGCCAGAAGCCTCATCCATAAAACGCATGAAACCACTATAGGACCGGCCCAAAACTTCATGGGCCATATAACCGGTCAACCGTTCAGCCGCATTATTAAAAAACATAATGTTTTTATTCTTCCTAATAACAATCAAGCCCTCGCCAATAGTTTGAGCAATATTGCTTAATTCCTCATTTTTGTCCATTAATTCCCTTTGGCTGTCATTAACATATTTAACAAAGAAAAGAATAATGAAGAACAAAGAAATAACCACAATGTATTGAATCTGCAGACTCTGTTGTAAAGTATAGATAGAGCTGTCTAGAGCGTAGGTAACTAAATAACCCGTCTGTCTTTCAGTAACACTGTTAACTGGAATAAAGGTGGCTAGATAATGGAGATTATCAATATCCACCATTTTAATAAACGGCTTGCCAGCGGCTAACTCATTGGTAATTTCACCCTTGATATACCAGTCAATCAAAGCGACGGTTCTGGCGGGTACAGTAAAGACACGTTTAATCTTTTCATTATCGCGAACATAAAGGTGATCTTGGCTCAAATCACTGACTAAGAAATTTTTGTTGCCCTCCAAATCAATTTTGCGCTCCAATACTTCCTTAGTTAATATGAAATTGTAAGTCATGGGGTAGCGCTTGTCTAATTCATGGCGTAGATTATTAAAAGAAATGCCCAATTCCACAGCGCCAACATATTTTTTGTCCACAAACAAGGGAAAGACATAGCGATAGCCACTGAAATCATTGTCTATTTCAAAACCTTCAATGTATTCTTGTAATTCATTGACCAGACGCACAGTATAGCGATCATTAGTTAAATTTTCTCCAAAATTATTCAGGTCATCTAGGCGCACGAAGCTCTCACCATCAGGCAAATAGAAATGGAGGTAGTCAAAATTCTTGTCCTGCAACACTTTGTAGATATGAGTTAGATTCTTGGCCAGACCTTGACGTAAATCATTTTTAGTAAAGGCGTCACTTTGATAGGCTTGATTGAGATAACCGGCCACAGTAGTATTGTTAAAAGATTGGTCGTAGAATATTTCTGCGATCAAACGTTGACTGTCTAGTAAGTAGTCAAGCTGATTTTGGATTTGGCGTTCAGTCTGTAAATACAGGTCATCGCGACGAACACGATAGTTATCCCAGAGAAAGTAAATCAAAACAGCACTGGCTAAGGCAGCGACAAGAAACAGGACGATAAATTTTTTGACAAATTTCATGCTCTCCCCTGAATTAACGAAATTAAATGTTAACTACATTATAGCATATTTTAATAAAGAGATTAAATACCAATAAGCAACCAACTCAGCCCCCTAACCGCCAATTATGCCCAGGTATTGACAAATCCAGAAAAATGGTCTATACTAAAGGCATAATTAATTTAATGCGTTTTCATAACGCAGCGTACAACAAAATGCAAAACAACAATTTTGGTCCACGCAAAATGTACCAAGGTAATTGGTCTTGTTCCGAATGCGGAGCAGCTATTACCGAACTGCCTTTTGAACCAAGTGGCGACCGACCTTTGTTCTGTCGCGACTGTCACAAAAGCAAACAGCCTAGCAGACCAAACAATTTTAAGAGATCATATTAATATTCATTAGTATATTTCGTTAAATCAAAAAACAGCCCATTGGGTTGTTTTTTGTTTTGGAGTAATTTTTACAATGCCCGCAAATCTTTAGGTATAAAAAACTGCCTAGCCAAAAGTTTCTTATATTTCTCGGCTTTCTGATGATTTTTAACAATAGTTATTTTAGCCCTTAATTTCCCAGATAACAATTCACTAACCTTTGTCTCCAGCACTGTTGGAGATAGACTATTATCACGGCATAAATTATTAATAGCTATGGCCGTAGCCATGGCTATTTTGGAAATTATAATATAATCATTCAAAACTGTCACAAATTCATTTTCTTTAAATCGCAATTTATCATCAATGGCTATCACTAAATCTTTATTACTATACTTTTTGGCCACTAACTTATTTAATGGTGCATTTTCACCCAATACCAAAAAAATAGTTTTGCCCTTTTTAATCAGCCAATCATAATAAGACAGTTCCACCTTCGGTTTAGCTAACAAAAACCATTCAAAAGGATTATATAAATATAAAGGGCTGGGCACTGGTGCTTCGCTGATTATCAGAGAAAAAATATGCAACAAATAATTATCCAGAGAAAATAGATTATTAAACTGGTAAATCAATCGATCGGTACCACTCAACAATGACTGCATACCAGTTTTGCTTTGAGTAATATAATTTTTATTAATATCGTCTAAAAAAACTTGCAATCTGTCTACAAACAATAAATTAATAGCCACTTCTTTGCCATGTTTCACCACCGCTTCCTCTTTTAGTAATTGCCTTAAAGCCAAATAAAAAGCTTGCTTAGTGGCTGTTGGCACGCTTTGGCGCACCGCCTTTAATAGAACATCAGTCTTCATCGCTCCATGCTTTAGGCGGTAGATAATCAAATTTTTTAGGTCTTTGCCCTTGGTAAAAAATAGCATAAAGTAAAGTAAAAATTTACTTTTTTAGCAAAATAATCGATTTATTTGCTAATTTTAAACATTACTATTATATTATAGACTATAAAAATGAAAAAAGCAAATAGACTGAACCGACATATTGAGATGTCTTAATCAAGAATTTAAACATGTTTTTTGACAATATAAAAGGAGTTGATCATGAAAACGCGCATCAAAATTCAAATTTCGTTGATTATTATTTTGATCTTCGCCTTTCTAAATACTATGACCAGTTCGGAATATGAGTATTTAGGGGAAGACAAGACCATAATCAATGTTATTGAAAGAAGATTGGATAATCCAACTAACACGGATTTTACCAATAAACAGCTTAACACTTTAATCAGTGACAAGAAAGTTCATATAGTCGAAGACGAAAGCTTTCCTGTCTCCATTATACCATTAAAATTATTGGTCGAACGAACTGATAAAACATTTATTTTAGTAGGAAATATAATTAAACAGACAGGGCAAAGCAATCGAGTATTAACTACCAAAGAGAACTCAAATCTATATTCATATTATGTTTTCTTTATAGTTTTACCTGCCATACTAATTATTGGTCTAGGTATTCGGTGGGGTCGCTACAAAGCAAAAAGAACAAAATCAAGAAAATCTTTGGTTACTGCGTACTTGCTGTACATAATAAGCCTATCAATAGGATTACTATTTGAAGGATCCTGTAACCAGAATAACGAAACGGGGTTAATAGCGTTTGCAATACTAATAACGCCATTAATTTGTTTGTGTATAATTGAACAGTTAGTGACACGTAGTAGTATGTTTGATAATTGTCATAATGATATGCTATTTCTTTCAACTCTTTATTTGATGTGTGTCGTGACATTACAAATGGGCTATATAATTAATTTTGCAAAAGTAAATGTGTCCGTACTTATACAATATGCTCTTTTGCAAATTATCGTTTGTTTTGTTGGTTTCTTGACTTTCGAGATAACGAAAAAGAAAAAAGTTATTAAAAATAGTTCTTAAATAATTGATGTATCATTAATTTGGAGTTAATCATGGCCTTATGCGGATTTAACAAGAAAATGTTTGACGGATTAGTCGATTTATTCACAGGAATAATCCAGCAAACCAAAAGTAATTTATGTATCACTAATCAGGAGACCCACATGCCACTCTGCGGATTTAATGAAAAAATGCTGGACGGTATCAAAGACTTATCTAAAGGAGTCTCTGAACAGGGCCAGCAAACAACAGTTGATGAGGAAATTAAAAGGATTATCCAAATACTCAAAGATAAAGATGATTTGTATTATGATCATCTTAAGCCCAAACTTGGGCCCCAAGAAGGAATTAAGGAATGGGTTAAGAGTTTTCAAGATGAACCTATTAATCCTCTCATCGTACATGGCGTTACTTTATTTGCCAAAGGACTTTATGAACAAGCTAAGATCATGGCCGAAAAGTTTGATCTTACTCTAGAAGAGTCTTATGACAACGAGATGGAAGAGATGGCCATCGCTCTAAACACGATGGCAGAAGTTTGGAATCTTTGAGATATCTAAACAAAAACACCCCAATATAACAAATCGGGGTGTTTTCATTTTAGAGCTACGCAATAGATGTGCACCAAACCTGTCTTTATTTCAATAACCTTTCAGATATTAGATAATAAATTCCAAATAATTATCTCTATTAATCAGTTTAAATTCTGGGTTGCCATAATCCAAAATTAATTTATTGGGTATCTTAGCTTGTTTTTTACCATACTTAAATTCGTAAGCATAATACTTTCCAGCCGTCTCTTCAATATAATCAATTTCGCTACCGGTATAGGCCCGCCAAAAATAACCGCTGGCCGTTATTGCCTGATATTTTATCTTTTTGATTCTTTCCGCCATTAAAAAATTTTCAAACAAGGCACCCTGATCGTTACGATCAGTTAAGGTGTTAAAATTATCAATTAAAACGTTCCTAACGCCCAAATCATAGAAATAAATTTTATCTTTCTTGGCAATTTCCTTGCGTGGATTTTTAGATAAAGCAGGCAAACGAAAAATAACAAAAGTTTTTTCCAATAAATCAAGATATTTCTTAACGGTCGCATTGCTTAATTCTAAGGTCACAGATAATTCATTGACAGACACTTCTTGCCCAATTTGAAAGGCTAATAACTGCAATAATTTATAGATTTTATCCGATTTTTTAATCTCATCCAAAGCCAAAACATCTTTGTAAAGATAGGAGGCGGCTAATT
>Ga0209212_1004290_pt1 | contig 17771 bp, 13 predicted proteins | sample RifGroC2_FD_183996 | JGI IMG/M metagenome (GOLD analysis project Ga0209212, IMG submission 183996) | Groundwater microbial communities from Rifle, Colorado, USA - Groundwater C2 (SPAdes) (version 2) | ecosystem: Environmental > Aquatic > Deep subsurface > Groundwater | place: Rifle, Colorado...
ATAAGACCCGCCGGCAGGAGTTATCACGGGAGCTTCAACCGCGGCGGGAACGGACCCGCCGTTAAAACTTATCGCGCCGCCCGCAAAACTTAAGACGGTGTCCGCAATGAGGTTCATAAAGTAGGATTCGCCATAATTAAATTTGGGATCGACGCCGTCGAGCGCCTGCGGAGTACCGCCTGAATCCTTGACGACGGAAATGAACGAGCCGGCCGCCGCGCTCCATTTATATAGCCCCTTCAACGCCGAATTCCCTTTAAGAAGCTCAGAAAATGCTACCGAAGTGACGGACACCGAAATTCCGACAAGATTAAAGCCGGCTTTCATTGAAATATCGGGAACGGAAGTTACTGCCGGACCCTGCACCGTTACGGTTCCCGCCGCCTTCGATTTGACGATATAACCCTTGCCGGCCGCAACCGAAGAAAGCGTTCCTTCCGAAAGGCTCAGAAACGAGCCTGCGGCAGAGCTATACAGGTATATATCTTCAATGAGCGTCGAGTTTGCCTGCTGAAGTTCGCCCGGTGTAAGGGCCGGACTTACCGTAAAACTTACGAAATTAAAACCCGACTTTAAACTCAGCGTCTGAACATCAGTCTGAGCATATAATACCGGAACTCCCGACGCTATTATTGCCGCAACGGCAATAATAACTATAAGTGTTGCAATGATTTGCTTTTTCATTGTTTTACTTCCCCCTTAAAAATTTGAATTTACGATATTTAAATAAGATCATTACCAAAGTATTTATTAAATTTAATTTAAAATAAATTATTACCGACGAAAACAGAAGTCGAAAATTAATTGACATTAAATTTAACTTAAATTTATTTTTAAAAATATAACATATACCGAAAAGTATGTCAACATTTTTTGCGCCTTTTTCGCCATTTTATTCATTGTCTTATAGTGATGTTTTTTATGTTTCAGGCACTTAATTAAATGGCCCCGCAGCGGCGAGTGTATCCGAAAAAAATAAAAGGCCCCTCGATATTCGAAGGACCTTTTTATTGTTCTTGTTTTTTATAGTTTATTAACTATTTAAGTTCAGAAATTAAGTCGCTGTAATTAATGAAGCCGCTAAATGTGAAAATTATTATAATCCGGCAACTTTATCGCCGGTATTGATCACTTCATGGCACCACACTTCGCCGTCTTCGACGAGAGCTTCGGTGAGGGCTTCTTTGCTGTATTTAACGCCTTTGCCGCTGCCGCCGGAATATCCGCCCTTGAACTTACCGTTCCACTGGCCGGCGGGATCGTTCACTGTATAATTCTGACCGTCGAATCCGGTTATGGTGACCACGTGGCCGCTCGGAGTGAACCAGCCGTGGGCTATAACGGGTTTGCCTTCGGCGAGGAGTTTATTGACGAACTCCATCGTTGCATCGGTGTGCGATTTGATGCGCACACTGAGGCCGGCGTCCTGCGCGAGCCCATTGAAAACATTTTCGAGGCCCGCGGGAGTCTGCGCCATATCTTTGCCGAATGTTTTGGTTACCTGGTCGGGAGTGCCGTTCCATCCGTATTTAGCCAGGACCATAGCCAGCGATGTATTCTGGCATGTGGATGCCGAGAAAAAATCGTTGTCGTACTGATTGAAGTAAGGCGTGGACGCGTCGGCTTTCTTTTCTGCGGCGGCGGGTTCAGCCGGCTGTTTATTTTCGGTATCGGCCGCTTCGTTATTGGCGACAGCAGGAACAGCATCGGTATTATTAGCGTCAGCGTTAGCCGCGGAATTATCGGACTCGGGGTTGGCGCCTTCGGTTTCGGTTTCATTAACGTTCGCGTTAGCGTCCGCCTGAGCGGCGGGAGCGTCGGCAGCTACAAGGTCGGCATAGACGTAAGCGTCTTTTCCGTTGAATTTTATTTTATACCATTCGCCTTCTTTGCCGGTTATTTCTATTTTGGTGCCTTTCTGGAGAGTGCCGATTATTTCGCCCCACGGGCCGGTGCGGATGTTGAGGCCGTTCGGGTCTTCGTCTATAACGGTTCCGCTTTGAGCGGCTGAAGCCGAACTATCGGAGACGGCCGGAGCCGAAGCGCCGGACTCGTCAGTAGAGGCGGGCGGCACCGCGTCGCCGCCGGCGGGCTGGTTCTGGTTTTCAGCGCCGTTATTGTTCACTTCGACGCCAACTCCCTGAGTAGCGCCTTCTACGGCGTTCGCGCCTTCGGTGGCCGCGCCGCTGATATCGTTCGCCGCCTGATTCGCGGCGCTGCCGATCTCTTCGCCGGCCTGTTTAATGTCGTTTTCAGCCGACGAGAACAGTTTTTTAAATTCATTTATAAGCTGCTTGAAAAGATCGATTATGCCTTTGAATATGTCTTTAAAACCTTCAAAAAGGCCTTTGAAACCTTTTTTGATCGATTCGACGCCGCTTGCGACGCTTTCAGTCGTAGCCTGAACGCCGTCGCCAGCGGCCGCCTGTGACTGATTGCCGGTGGCCGTCTGAGTATTATCGTTTGAAATTTCAAGTTTATTGACGCTCTGATTCAGGTCTTCGATGCCTCCGGCATAAGTTCTGGATACGCCCGCCGACGACATAAATAACGAAAGTATAAAAACGCAGATAATTGAAACGGTTATTTTATTATAAATGTTTTTACTCATAAAGATAACGCCTCCCGATTAAAAAATTAAAAATAATTTTTTCATAATTTAATACTTGATTTAATTAATTATTGTTCCAGTTTTTATTTTTCAAGTTGTTTTTCAGTTTTTATTTTTATTCTTAACTATCCGTTTTTCTTTTTTCACTGATATTTTCCAACTATAGTAAGAGACATAAATTAATTTTGCCGGCCTTCCTGATGTAAATTAAGTAATTTCGCTCACTGTATATATAACACAGAGCAATTATATCAAAAAACATAAGTTCTGTCAATTTTAACTATCTGCTTTAAGCGACGCGGACCGGCAGGAAAATTGCGACCGGCTCGGGAAGCCCGGCGTTAAAATTCTTGACATCGCGCCGTGATTAATGTATAATAACTGCGAAATTAATCCTTCATTCTATCAGTCCGAAAGGAGCACGGCCGTGAGCCATGTCTGGACGCCCGAAGCCCAAAAACACAATCTTCACCTTTCCTGGAACGATACATCAAAAGAAGCTTATTTATATGAAAAGCAGTCCAGCGGAAAAGTCCGCTGCCTTCTTTGCCCCAGGCTCTGCGTAATAGCCGAAGGCAAAACCGGCTTCTGCAAGGTCCGAAAAAATATAGGCGGCACACTGTACGCCCAGTCATACGGTAAAGCCACTCACGTGACGGTCGAACGCATCGAGACCGAGGCCGTTCATCATTATAATCCGGGCGGAAAAATACTTTCCCTGGGCAATTTCGGATGCAACCTCGACTGCGACTACTGCCAGAACTGGATGTATTCGCAGTTCGAATACTCCTCCCCTGAGCATATCCACGATTATTCCGCGAGGCAGGTCGTCGACATGGCGCTCGCCGACAACATTAAAATGCTTTCATGGACCTATAACGATCCCGCCGTCTGGTTTGAATTCGTAATAGACACTGCGCGCGAATCTAAAAAACACGGGCTGAAAAACCTATTTAAATCAGCGTTTTTCCTTACCAGCGAAGCGGTCGACGAGCTCATCAAGGTCATCGACGTTTTCGCCATTTCGATCAAGGCCATGGACGAAGATTATTATAAAAAATTCACCAAGGGCTGGCTGCCGCCCGTGCTCGAAAACACCAGGCGCGTCCACCGTTCCGGAATCCATTACGAGCTCAGCAATCTCGTCGTGACCGATCTGACGAATAACAACGATAATTACGATAAAATGATCAATTTCATACTGCGCGACCTTTCGCCCGAAACTGCGATCCATTTCACGCGTTTTCATCCCGACTACAAATACATGGCGAGCGAAAAAACCCCGCTGGCGGATGTAATGAACGCCTGCGACCGCGCGCGCGCCGCCGGCATTAAATATCCGTACGTCGGCAACGCATTCGAATGCGACGGGCTGAACACTTACTGCCCGTCATGCGGCGAGCTTCTCATCAGGCGCTACGGCCTGAACACCTACATCAAACCGGCCATCGGCGACGACGGCAGATGCGTTAAATGCGGCTGCCAGACGCCCGTCGTTCACATCGATCCCGCCGCCCGCCGGCCTGAAGAAATAGAATAAGGAGTTCGCGGCTAATTATGAAATCATACAGATACAAATGGACGCCTGAATTTTATCTTCTCCACCTGCAGTTCAACAATCCCTCGCGCCTGCCATTCGAAGCGGTCATAACGCGCAATTTCACAGGCGGCTCCACAAAGCGAGAATCCGAGCCTTCCAAAGACGGCATGGACAGCCACCGCATACTGGTTTCACGCTCGCACCCGAAAGAAGTCGATTTCGTGATCGAATATCCTGCATCTATCGAGATGGAAATCTACGAACTCGACGACAGGGCCTATTATCCGACGAAGCCGGTTTATAAGGGATAAACTTTTTATTGACTAACGTAAAAGTACGAAGGCGATGCGATGTCCATATCTGCCAAACCAAAACATAAAACCGGCGCGCCCGAAGCGGCCGTCAAAAAATTCTGGAAATTCTTCATAGCGGCCGAGTATGAAAAAGCCGGCGCGCTTTTCGAACGCGGCGCGAAAATATACTGGCCCTGCACCAATGAGGTATTCGACGATTTCGAAAACTTCATTAAAGTCAACAGAGACTATCCGGGCGCTCATAAAATAACGCTCGATAATATCGTTTCCGCCGGTGACACCGTAATTTCAGTTATTCTCGTCGAATCGAATTTCGAGGGCAGGCCTGAACCCATGTTTTTCAGGGCTGTCTCATTCTTCAAGCTCACGGAAGGCCTTATTTCCGAATTGAGCGAATACTGGGCCGAAGTGACCGCACCTCCCGAATGGCGCGTAAAGAGCGGACTGACCAGGATAGAACGTCTGTCCTGAAATTTCAGCGCGCCGGAAATCATTTAACAATCGAGTAAGTCTTTACAGCGGGAAAGAACAAGCCTTTTCCGGTTTTTTTTATTTGGAAAGCAACCCGCTTTTTATTATAAGTAAAAATAAAAAAATGTATAATTTTTTAAAGCATAAAATTTAAATTTGAAAGTCGAAAGTCGAAAACATGTCATCCGGCGATAGAATGAAAAAAGACAGAAAAAGCATAAGGACCCTGATCCTGGTTCTCGGCGGAATCGCCGCTATCGGGCCGTTTTCGATCGACATGTACCTGCCTGGATTCGCGGGGATCGCGGGCGAATTCAATACCGGCATCGGCGCCGTCGGATACACGCTCACGGCCTATTTAGCGGGCATCTGCTTCGGCCAGCTTGTTTACGGGCCTCTGACCGACAGGTACGGACGCAAAACGCCCCTGCTGGCGGGCCTGGCCATCTATATAATATCTTCCGCGGGATGCGCCCTGGCGGGGGGAATTCAAAGCCTTATCATTATGCGTCTCTTTCAGGCTCTGGGCGGCTGCGTTGGCATGGTCGCCTGCCGCGCGATAGTCCGCGACAGATTTCCGGTATCGCTTGTGGCGAAGGTTTTTTCGTCGCTGATGCTCGTGATGGGCGCGGCGCCGATAATAGCTCCGATACTGGGCGGCGCCGTCATAGCGGCGTCCGGATGGCGGAGCATTTTCTGGATACTGACCGCCTTCGGCGTTTTCCTTTTCATCCTCGCCTACCGCCTGCTCCAGGAGAGCAAGACGCCCGATCCTTCGGTTTCGCTTCATCCGGCGCGGGTCGCCCGAAATTATTTCGAAGTTCTGAAAAACCGCGAATTTCTTATATACGGCCTCGCCAGCAGTTTCCTTTCGGCCGGCCTCATGGCCTATATCAGCGGATCGCCGGGAGTTTTCATGAAGCTGTTCGGGCTTACGGAACGCCAGTTCGGCTGGCTGTACGCTGCTAACGCGTTCGGCCTGATCGCCGGAAGCCAGCTCAATCATATATTGCTGAAGCGGTCCACCAGCGGGCGCATCTCGCTTATCGCGGCGGCGGCGCAGCTCGCGGCGGCGGTTTTACTCACCGCGGCGGCGCTCTACGTCGAATATACCCGCGCGCCGTTTTATATTCTTGTTTTTCTATGCCTTGCCATGTGCGGCATTTTAAACCCCAACACGACCGCGCTCGCGCTCAAACCCATGGAAAGATCGGCCGGCAGCGCTTCGGCCATGCTCGGTTTCATGCAGACGACGGCGGGCGCGCTGGCATCCCTTGCGGTCGGCGCGCTTCATAACGGCACCGCGCTTCCTATGGCGGCGGTAATGGCGGCCGTGTCTCTTACCGGAGTGCTTTTGCTTTTAATCGCTAAATTTTCGAATATTTCAGAGCGCAGGGCGCTTCAGGCGTAAGCGGCGGTAAATCATTTTACGGTGGTTCACCACCGGTTTCACCGCTTGACAAATATCGAAAAACATGATATTTTAATGACAAATCGAGAGTTTAATCAAAAGTTTTTTAAAAGAGTTTAAACGTTATGAACATAACGCAAAAGATTGAAAAAGAAGTTCTGATAATATGCGTCGAAGGCGCTATCGACTCATACACTTCCGAAGAACTCAAAAATTATCTGCTGAAGCTCGTATCTGAAGAGCATATTTTTTTCGTCATCGATTTTTCAAATGTCTCCCACATCACCAGCGCCGGCCTCAGCAGCCTGGTCGTCGCCGCGAAAATGGTCACGCTCCGAAGAGGCCATATCGCCTTATGCGGCCTCAACGAACTCGTCAAAAAAGTTTTCACCATCGTTCAATTCGAAAATTTCATAAAGATATTCGAAACCCCCGTCGAAGCCATAGCGGAAGTTTCAGCGGCCCACGGATTCAAGCCGTACGTCAGCAAAGCTTAAACCGGGCGCTGTTTCATATTTATTTCAATTATTTTATAAATATCGTCAGGCTTGAAAGGCTTGTTGATCCTGCCGTTCATTCCGGCGCTTAAACACTCCGCGGCGGCGGCTTCCGAAGTGTCGCCGCTGATGGATATTATGGGCATTTTAAAACCCGATTCACGAAGCCGGCGCGCCAGCTCGATCCCGCTTATTTCAGGCAGCTGAGTGTCGAGCAGAATAATATCAGGATTCCGGGAATACGCGAGGTCCAGCCCGGCCTTGCCGTCGACGGCGTCTATGATCTCATAGGAGCGGGCTTCAAGGATGGCTTTGAGCAGGGTAAGGTTGAAAAGGTTATCTTCGACCACCAATATTTTTAAGTTCTTATCGTTGTTTTGAGCGGCGTATACCTGAGCCGTTTTTGGGGCCGCGTCATCCGTAACTTTCTTAACGGGCAGCCGACTCGTTTTCAATTTCAGCTCGAAAGAAAACGACGTTTGCATGGAAGCGCTGCCGGGACCGCGCCCGCTTTCGACCTTGATCGAAGAGCCGCCAAGAAGGCGTACCAGCCTGTCGGCAATAACGAGCCCGAGGCCCGTCCCGCCATAGTTTCTTTCAGTGATCGAACTCGCCTGCTTGTAGGGCTTGAACAAACGGTTTATTTCTTCAGGGTTGAGTCCGGGCCCGGTATCGGAAACTTTGAATAAAACGACGGAGTAAGATTCGCTTTTTGACCGTTCCGAGCAGCCCAGGGATACTCCGCCCGTTTCGGTAAATTTTATGGCGTTGCTCACAAGATTTATTAAAATTTGTTTAAGCCTCAATTGATCGGAAATAAACATGTTCGTAAAATTTTCGTCAATCTTATAATCGAAATAAATACCTTTTCTTTCCGCGAGAAAACGATACGAACCGGCTACCTCCGCGATCAGGCCCGCCAGATCGAACTCCGAGTTTTCGATAACCAGAATTTCGTTTTCTATCTTTGAAAAGTCGAGGACTTTATTGATGAGCGTCAGCAGGTGATTGGAATTAGCTATTATAGGCTCCAGAAATTCGCGCTGCCTTTCCGTAAACTGTTCGTCGTCCTTGATAAGATCGGCATACCCTATAATACTGCACAGCGGATTTCTTATTTCATGGCTTAGATCGGCCATAAAGGCGTTCTTTAATTTATCGGCCTCTTCGACTCGCGCGTTGGCGAGTTCCAGTTTGATCTTGGTTTCGTTAAGCTGGTCGTGAATGTATTTAAAATAATGGACCATAAAGACCATGACAACGTCTGTAAGCAGGCCGAAATACAGGATCGGGCTGGCGTTGAAATAACTATAAAGCGAAGGCTTGCCAGCGGCATAAAGCAGCAGAGCGTGCGTCGAAACGAAAACTACGATACTCGCCAGCCCGGCAGCCCGGCCGTAAAACCAGGTGAAATATGCGGTAAACAATAAGGTCACGGGCAGCGAATCCGTGCCGAAAGACTCAAATAAAGGTATGAACGACGCGTAATAAGCGATAATAAAGGTAAAAGGCAAAAAATTAAACCGGATAAAACTTAAGATTTTATCGTAATAAGATTTGGGCATGAACCTATTATATGATATTTCGTGATAAAAATCAATAGCAGAGTGGGGGTTTTGTTATATTTTTACTTCTCCCGCACTTTTCCGGCGCTTTTTAGCGTTTCATAAATGTCGCCGTAGTGAAGCTGCTCGGCGTAATCGATCGCTTTCTTGCCGTCGCGGTCTTTTATGTCGAGGCCGGCGCCTCTGGCGATAAGGAATTTAACTGCCTGCAGATGATTCAGTGTGGTGGCGAGAATTAAATATGTCCTGCCGTTGTCGAATCTGTAATCGATGTCGATGGCGGCGAAGTCGGTTCCTGAAAGGCCGGCGATATCGTTTCTGGTAACCATTTCCAGTACGGCGTTCTGCTTTTCGGCTATCGACCTGCTGCGGTTGGCTTCCTCGCCGCTTTTAATTTCGGCGAATGTTTTGGCGCCGTTCGCCCTGAGCAGCTCGATAATGCTTTTATTGTTGTTTTTATTCGCGATATCCAGCGCCGTAAGAGAATCGCCGTTGATAAGGTTCGGCGGCGCCTTGCGTTCCATTAATTTCGCGCACGCTTCGAAATTATTCTGAGCGGCGGCCAGCATTAGAAGCGTATTGCCGCGGCCGTCGGCGGAATCCGGGCCCGCGGAATCGGACAGCGCGTCTAATGGCGCGAATTTAAGGCCAGCGATATAACTTGTAATTTCTGCGTTGTGCTTATTCTTAATTTCCGCCAGAAGCGCGGAGTTATTTTTAATTAGAAGGTTAATGCCGCCCGTAATTTTATCGATATCGCCGTTCCCGGAATGCTGCTCCGCCTGCTTCTGTGCATCCGTTTCAATTTCCGATCTGATTTTTTCGAGTTTGTTACGCTCCGATATTATAGAATCGACATTGTCCAGCAGGGTCTTAACTGAAGATTCGCCATAGACGCGGTAACCCCCGAAAATACCGGCGGCTTTTTTCACCGCGGTATAATTGTTCCGCCCGCATTCGCCTATAATGTTTCCTGTCACGATGAAATTCACTTCTTCCGAATTATAATTCAAAAGGATCGAACCGATCGTTTTCACTTCTGAAATTTTATGAAAATTATGAAAACAATAGTCTACAAGCATTTTTGGCGATCTGAACTTATGCCCGTTGACCGCAGCGCGTTCGAAAAAAGCCTGGGCGATCTTGGGCGGCACGGCGTTTCCTTTCAAAACGGCGGTTTCGAGGGACAGCGAAGTTTCGGACGAGCCGGCCGATAATATTTTATCGACGATGAAAGATAATTTTTGATCGGAGTTTTCGCCGGCGGCGTAATTATTGATCTTAGTGACCAGCTCGCCTATATTTGCGGTCCGCGTTATCTGCATGACCGCATTTTCTTCACGGACCCGTGTCTGATACTGACGGTAGTAGAATATAAAGACAAGAACTAGCACAAGCGCCGCAGCCACGGGTATTATTATCGGGACGTAATTGCGCTCGGGCGGTCTGGTCTTATTGACGGTATCGTTTTTATAAAGCCCGTCATAATCGTTTGCGGCCTTATGCCACGCCTTATTCGAGAACTTTTCATCGCGCACCGGAACGTCGTCGACATGCGCGAGTATTTCAGCGATGAATTCGACTATCGATTCGAATCCTTTATTTCTGGCATGATCTATCGCCGACAGATTATCGGCGTCTCTGGCGTTCAGTTTCGCGTCATATCTTTGAAGGAGTTTTACGATATCGATATTGCCGCTGGCCGCGGCGATGATCAGCGGGGTCTTTCCGTCCGGGGCGGAAATGTTCGGTTCGGCTCCGGCGAGCAGTAAAAGCCTGGTTATATTTATATCGCCGCAGCTGACCGCGTGGTGCAGCGGAGTGCCGCCTTCGCCGCCGGAGGCGACGTTAAGGTCGATCTTATCCTCGAGTATCCTTTCGACGCCGGGGACGTCCCCTGAATTGATCGCGCCGACGAGAAGCGATATTTTTTCGGAATCTATCGCAGCGAGTTCTATGCTTTTTTTTATGACGGCGCATTCGCACACGGCGTCTTTAAGCGTTTTACCGCATTTGGGGCATTTCATATCAACCGCTCTGACAATTTTATTTTTTTACCGGAGTGAACGTGGTGCTTCCCTTCGTCGCGGGCCTGTCCGCGGGCTTGCTCTGATTTTTTTTCTTTTCTTCTTCCTGACGGCGAAGAAATTCTTTAAACGAATCATCCTTTTTACTTAAATTGGAATCAAATAATTTCGTGCCGCCGGTATTTCCGAACGCGCTTCCGTCTTTTTCACGCACGCCGCCCGGCGCGGTTACGGCCGTTCCTTTCGCGCCTGAGGACGTGACGCGCTCTAAAACCGAGACCGCGTTATCCATTTTATTGGCACGGGCCCAGTCGATTGCCTTATGCCCGTTATTATCGGCGGCGTTAGGATTCGCGCCGTTAGCGAGTAAAAACCTTATCGCTTCGCCGTTCCCGTTTTCGGCGGCCGAAAAAAGCGGCGTGCGGCCTGAACTATCCGGGCCGTTCACGGCGTGTTTAAGGACTCCTTCATTGAGCAGATATTTCAAAACATCGACATCGCCGGATCCGGCAGCGTAAAATAACGCGCCCTGGCCTTTATTGTCTTTCAAACCCGGACTTGCGCCCGCTTCGCATAATAATTTCAGCATTTCAAGGTTCGCGGACATTGCAGCGCAGATCACGGGCGGCAAATTTTCAGCATCCCTGACGGTATTGACGTTGACCAGCCTGTTTTCGATCATCGTCTTGACCGTGGCAGTATTTCCGGTCATTATAGCGCGCATGAAAGAATCGCTCGCACTCGCTCCGGAATTGATCAAAGCTTCTACGATTTTAGAATTGCCGCTTTCAACGGCACATATGAGCGGCGTGATATTTTTTTTATTATGCGAATTGAGATCTGCGCCGTTTTTGATCAGCATGTTCATCATCGACTCGCTGTTATTCATTATGGCATACATTAAAGCCGTGGTGCCTTCGTTATCGGGCGATTCAACCGAAACTCCCTTTTCGATGAGAAACGCGGCAGAATCAAGTTGGTCGTTGGTAACCGCGTACAGCATGACGTTCCAGCCGATTTTGTCTTTCGCGTTCAGCTCGACGCCTTTCGAAACGAGGTAGTTGATGATATCGATATGATTTTTGCTGACGGCGATCATCAGGCAGCTGAGCCCGGAGTCGTCGCTGGCATTGATATTGACGCCGTCCGCGGCGAGGATCTTAACGTCGTCGAGCGAATTGCTCCGAACGGCTTCTATCATCTTTAAATTCGCTTCGGAGCCGCCGGAGGAATAAGCAGGGGAAAACGCGCATAAAAAAAAGGCGATGCCGAGCAGAAATATAATGTTGGTCTTCATCTGTTATCCACCTCAAAAAACTTTTCCGCGAATATTATTCAGCGATTTTTAAATTATACATAGATATATTTTAAATGTCAAGTTATTAAACCTTCGGGTAATATATCTTAAGGCTGATATACCTCCGGGCCCTTTTCATTTTGAGCTTACGGCGGCCGGCGCGGTCATTAAAATTCAGGCGGCCCCACAATTTGAAGCCGCCTGAATTAAAAGTTATTATGAGCCGGAGCGCCGAAAAACTCCGCTTTTTATTTTCTATTTACGAAAACAGCCACGTCGTCGCTGGTTTTAGCTTTGGCGTCGGGGCCTTTGGAATATATTTTTTTCATAACGTTGTCGAATTCATAATCGTTGCCCCAGGGATCTTTTAAAGTGTCGATGTCCGGCACATATTTTTCCTGAAGTTCGTTCAATGTTTCAATTTCACGGCCCTCGGTCTCGTAATATTTATGATAGGCCGCCGATAACCTTTCGCAGTCTTTCACGGCTATGTTCCTTGTTTTTTCCGCTTCCATATAAAAATTGAAATAAGCCAGCGCGCCGCTCATCAAGCCTGCTCCGACGATACAGGCGATGACCATGACAAAATTTTTCTCCCACGCGCCGAATAAAAGCAAAAACGAGCCGAGCGCCAGTAAAGCCCAGCCCCACTGCAATTGAATTGCGCTGCCGCCGCTGATCTTAATTTGGAACCCGATAAAAACGGCCGAGATGATCGCCAGATTTATCACTCCAAGAAAAATGACACCCTTATCCATGGTAATGAATATGCATATCAATATGGCGATGGAAATGCCCAGAACTACGGCGCCTTCGGCGTCGCCATTGCCCCAGAGATTTAAATCTCCGGTAACCGGAACGCTTATGATGGGGCAGAAAATGCCGGCTATGACAATTATCAATCCGACGAGGCTTAGAATTTGATTTCCGTTCATGCTATCATCCTTTACTTATAATTTAAATTCCAGAATAAATTTAGTCCCGTTATTGCGTTCGATTTTTATCGTGCCGTTCAGCGATTTGCTCATCATATCCACGAGCTGAAGCCCGAATCCGATGGAATTGTCGATATCGATGGATTCGGGCATTCCGATCCCGTTATCCTGGATGGAGATCTTTATGCGGTTGTCAACGGCCGCCGCAGATAACGTTATTATTCCGCTCTGCCTTCCGGTAAATGCGTATTTCATAATATTGGTTATCAGTTCATTAATGATAAGGCCGAGATTGGAAGTTCTTTTGGCGTCGAGCGAGAAATCGGAGATATTTTTTTCGACCTTCACTATTTCCTTGTTCGGAAAATTTTCGATAATTTCGTCCACGAGCGAAGAAAGATATTCTCCGAACGATAAATTGTCGAAATTATCCGCGCAGTAGAGTTTGTCGTATAAGACCATCATACTCAACACCCTGCTTCTGGCGTCTTCGAGGGCCGCGATAGCCGCCGGGTCTTCCAAAGCGGACGCCTGCAGGCTCATGAGACCCGCGATAGCGCTCATGTTGTTTTTGATGCGGTGATGAACTTCTTTGAGTATGAGCTCTTTTTCGGCAAGGAGTGTTTTTATCTTTTCAGCGGCGAGTTTACGCTCGGTAATTACCTCGAACACGGCGACGAAATATTCTTTCTGCGGACTGTATACTGAAATTAAAAACCACATTTTCAGCGCTTCAAGGTAATATTCGGTTTGCTCAGGAATGCCGCTCAGAGCGACTCTTCCATAAAGTTCAAAAAGTCCGGGGTCGGTTTCACGTATGCCGGGAATCACTTCGGACACTTTTTTGCCGACGACGTCATTCAATCCGGTCCCGGTTTTAAACGCTTCATTGACGGCGAGATAAATGAAATCGACGGGCCTGTTATTTTCAAAACACATTTTGCAATAGGAAAAGCCGTTTATCATATTTTCGAATAAAGAACGGTATAATTTTTCGCTTATACTGGTTTTTTTATTCGTTTCAAATAGTTCAAAAGCCATTTCGATCGCCGAGTGCATGACGAAGGCGCCGGAGTTCTTGATCACATAACCGTATCTGGAAACGGTTTTAACCCTGTCGACGAATTCTTTTTCGGAATGCGAGGTCACGAATATAACGGGCAGGTCCCTTTTTTCAAGGATCTGTCTGGCCGCCTCGGTGCCGTCGATGCCCCGGCCGAGTTCGATGTCCATTAGAACCAGGTTTATTTTTTCATTGCCGGCCGCTATCTCGACGGCTTTTTCGCCGGTATTGGCGGCAACGACATCGTATCCCAATCCCCGCAGAGTGTCGGATGTGATCATGGTGAGTGTAGCGCTGTCTTCAACGAGAAGAATGGTTTTCGGTTCTTGCGAACTCATGCTTGATTTCCTTTTCTAATTTTATAAAATTTGCTAAGCCCTAAATGGTAATATAATATTCAAAAATAATCAAGATAAATTTGACAGTTAATATCGATTTATTTGCCGAAGGGTTTCACTATGGTTCTTAAATAAAAGTGAAACAAATTCATGTTAATTCGGTTATTCGGTTATTCAGGCTGCAAGTAAATTAAATCCTTATTTTTATCGTTATTTCTGGTTTTTATAAGCGACTTCGACTTTTCGATATTTTCGGGCGTCGCGGGAAGCCTGCCGAAATCTCCGCGGTATGTTTCGAAAATATCGTTCTGAGGATTTTTTTGAAGCAGAAATATCCATCTCCGGTAAAATTCGTTTAACAATAACACAAAATACTAATATGCGGAACGCCTCTGATTATCGGCAATTTTTTAATATTTTTATTTGATTATATATAAAAAAATAAAATAAAACAAGTAAAAGTTTGAAACACTGCAACTTGTTAATTTAAATATACCTTGTATTCTCGTGTTTTATATAATATAATATAGTATAAGTATGTTAAGCCTTTTCATATAAATGTTCGTTAAAATCATTTAAGGGGGTAATAATGACTGCCAATCCAAACATTTTAATTGTCGATGACCAGCCGCATAACATAATGCTTCTATCTTCGATGCTTAAACAGGCCGGATACAATGTCAAGTCCACCACAAACGGCATGGATGCGCTTCAGGAAGTTAAAAACGATCCGCCCGGGTTGATATTGCTTGACGTCAACATGCCAGAGATGGACGGTTACGAAGTATGCCGGAAGTTGAAAAGCGACGAAAAGTCTAAAAACATTCCGGTTGTTTTCCTGAGCGCCATGATGGACACGGACTTCATAGTCAAAGGGTTTGAGAACGGCGGAGTCGATTACATAACCAAACCTTTTCAATTCGAAGAAGTGAAGGCAAGGGTAATAAACCATCTCGCTTTAAGCGAGTTAAAGATTGAACTTAAAAAACATAATGAAAATCTCGAAATGCTCGTCCGTGAGCGCACCCTGGAATTGGAGGAGGCGTATAAGCGGCTGAGAAACATAGACAGGCTTAAAGGCGAATTTATCGAAATGATAGCGCATGAATTCAGGACGCCGCTCACCGGCATACTGGGGGTCGCGGAATATCTATTCAATTTGTGCAATAATGAAAACGCCAATGCCGACTTCCGGGACATAACAGAAATATTCGATACCAGCCGCACAAGGATTTTAAAACTTATGGAAGACGCCATGTCAATCAATAATATGGAAACGTCGACCGAAAAATTCAGCGTCGGCCGGGTTCCCGTGGAAGCCATTTTAACGATCGGAGCGGAAGGGTTTAATTATTCTCCCGACCCGAAAATCATGGGCCTGTTCGCGCCGGTCGATGCCGGTATGATCAGCGGAGCCATGAAAACCATAAATTCGCTGGCAAAATGCTTTATAAAAAAAGAGGACAATGCAACTCTCGAAGTAAGCGTCGAAAACGATAGCCTGCTCCTGAAATACGCGCTCGATAACCTGACGGTACCGGAAGCCGATATTGAGAATTTCTTTGAGATATCCTCGAACGCAAGATGTTCGACTTATGCCCAAAAGCTCGGTCTTTCACCAGTCGTAGCCCGCAAGATACTCAATCTTTTCGGAGGCGAATTAAATTTCATTAAAAATACGAATGAATGCGGCTGGCTCATAGTGACGATACCGAAAGTCGGGCGCTGACGGCAAAAAAAATGAAGGGGGTATAAATGAATATCAACCCAAACATATTAATTGTCGACGACAAACCGCATAACATAATTCTTCTCTCTTCGATGCTTAAACAGGCCGGATACAATGTAAAGTCCACCACAAGCGGCATGGATGCGCTTCAGGAAGTTAAAAACAGTCTGCCAGACTTAATATTGCTCGACATCAATATGCCCGAGATGGACGGTTACGAAGTTTGCCGCAAGTTAAAAAGCGACGAAAAATCGAAGGACATTCCCGTTCTTTTCCTGAGCGCCATGACGGACACGGAAGCCATAGTCAAAGCTTTCGAGAACGGCGGAGTCGATTACATAACCAAACCTTTTCAATTCGAAGAAGTGAAGGCCAGGGTAAAAACTCATATCATTATAAGCAACTTAAAGCTCGAACTCAAAAAACATAATGAAAATCTCGAAAAGCTGGTCTGTAAACGCACTGAAGAATTAGAAAAAGCATATAAGAGGCTCAAAAACATAGACATTATTAAAAGTTCGTTTCTTGAAATAATATCGGATGAATTTAGAGCGCCGTTAACAGGCATGCATGCCGCCGGCGAATATTTATTCAGTTTAAATTCGCAAAAAGAAAATGATGAATATATTTTTCTCAAGAAAATGTTCGCTAACAGTAAAAACAAAATGATGAAACTTTTAGATGACGCGACGATGATCAATAAATGTGAAACATCAAATAAAAATAATTCATCCGGCGTTATTGCGCTGAATGAAATTATTGAATCAGGTGCAGATGGATTTATTTACAACATATGTCCGGAGTATAAAGATTTGTCAGTTTCGGGCGAGCCCGATATGCTCAAAAATGCCATGAAAATGACAAATGAGCTTGCAAAATGTTTTGTGGATAAAGCGGCGAACGCCAATCTGGAGATTTCTATTGAAAATGACATAGTTTGCTTGAAATATGTCCTTGACAATATGAACATGTCAGAAATTGACGCCGAAAAATTCTTTGAATTGTCGTCCGAGGCGAGATGCTCGACTTATTCGCAAACAAAGGATCTTTCGCCGACCGTTGTCCAAAAAATGTTGAACATCTTTGGCGGCGAATTAAAATTTGTCAAACAAAAAGATAATAACGGCTGGCTCATAGTGACGCTTGCTCTGGTAAAAAGCGATAATCAAGGGCATGAAAATATTGCGCAATTTGATCGTTAAGCTATTCCCATCTTTAATTCAAATATGAAATGGCTGCCTTCGCCGGGCTTGCTGAATACTTCGATGCGGCCGCCCATTACTTCGATTAATTTCTGGGTTATTGCAAGTCCCAAACCCATTCCGCAATATTTTTTCGTAGTCGACATATCAAGCTGGACGAATGGCTTAAATAACTCCTTCAGACGATTTTCAGCTATCCCTATCCCGGTGTCCGACACGCAAAATTTAAGCGAAATGGAATCTGCATTCCTTGAGGTTTCCTCGATAGTTATATCGATTTTTCCGGCAGATGTGAACTTGACGGCGTTGTCCAGCAATTTTTGAAGGATCTGCAGTATTCTGATCTTATCGCCGACCACTATTTTGGGTATTTTATCCGACACGCTGTAATTTAAAAGGATAGCTTTTTCCTTTGCTAATAATCCGAATGGCGTTACCGCTTCCTTTACTAAATTTGAGATGTTGAATTCATTTTGCCTGATTTCTATGTTTTCTTTTTCAAAAGTTGAAAAATCGAGGATATCGTTTACGATATTCAACAGATTGTTGTTGCAAATCATAGCGTTTTCTACATATTCTTTTTGTTCGGTATTTAATCCTGTGGAAGATAAAAGCTGAATATATCCCATGATCCCATTTATCGGTGTCCTTATCTCGTGCGACATATTTTCGATGAACTGGCTTTTGAGTTTGTTCTCCTTTAATATTTTTTCCATTCGCTTCTGCGCGGAGACGTCGCGTATTGTAGAGTGAATTAAAACTTTGTTCTTG
>Ga0209212_1004291_pt1 | contig 17770 bp, 17 predicted proteins | sample RifGroC2_FD_183996 | JGI IMG/M metagenome (GOLD analysis project Ga0209212, IMG submission 183996) | Groundwater microbial communities from Rifle, Colorado, USA - Groundwater C2 (SPAdes) (version 2) | ecosystem: Environmental > Aquatic > Deep subsurface > Groundwater | place: Rifle, Colorado...
CACGAGGCAAAGGCGGGAACGCGGTACGGCCAGTCGACCACACGGACCATCTACACCGACTGGGCGCAGTCCCCCCATGCGGGTTTCCTGCTGAGGACCAAGTATGACGCGGCTGTCGGTAAATCGGGTGCCGCAGCGGTTGATTCCGTCATGATTTCCGGCGTCAGCGAAGCCGATGCCGTCACCGACTATGCCTCCGTGGACGCCGCCGGAGCGGCGATCACGATAAGGCGCGTCACCTCCAACGGCGCTGCCTGGTCCCATTATCAGTGGGAAAAGACACTGACTGCCGCCGGCGCGAGTGACCGGGGTGACTGCCAGAGATGCCATACGGCGACCGGCGCTTCGAATTATCTGAGCGGGCCGGCGACGTATGACTACAAAAACAACGATTTTTCCCATCTCACCGGTTGGGTTAAGGCTTCAACGGGAAAAGCGACAACGCCGTCGCCGCAGCAGGAGGTCCTCTACTGCTGGGGTTGCCATAAGAACGCTGCCATAGGTTCCCTTCGCACCCCCGGCGCCATCACGGCGAGCTATAAATTCCAGGGCGCCGCTGCGAAATTCCCGGATGTGGGCGGATCGAACATCTGTATCTCGTGTCATTCCGGACGCGAAAGCGGGGAATCGCTGAACACGATCACCAACTTTGCCAATGCCGGTTTCTTGAACTCCCACTACATGGCGGTTGCGGGTTTGATGTACGTGAAGGCCGGATTTACCGGCTTCATCGACCCCAACACGGTCATCGGCACCAGCACTTACGGCAAGTCCTTGACGTCCACTGACGACGGTGGCGCCCTTTCCAGCACCCATCGAAGATTCGGCACCACGGCCATCAACAATGACAGCCACAACCCGGCGGCGTTCGCCCCAGGGAATTTTGACTCGAACGGTCCCTGCGTAACCTGTCATATGCAGGGGACGGGGCAGGCGACGCGGACGACGAGCCATACCTGGGAGATCAACTGGAACGCCTTCAACGAACTCTGCATCAAGTGTCACGACGAAGAGGGCGGCGTGCCTCTCACCTCGGCAAACTATAAACATCTTTTCATTGAGGAGCAGGCCGTGCCCTTCCAGGATGCCCTGGAGCTGGCCCTGAACCAACTGCTGACCAAGTACAATATCACCTACAATCAGGCGGCCTATCCCTACTTCTACGATCTGAACATAGGGCCCACTTCGGCGGTCAGGGATTGGACGCGGGGCGGCGCCCTCAGCGCGGCCGACGCGAAGAAGCTGATGGGCGCCTGTTTCAATCTCAACATTCTCAAACGTGAACCTGCCGCATACGTCCACGCGCGGACCTATGCCCGCAGGCTCCTCTACGACACGATCGACTTTCTGGATAACAGGAAGATCGATATGTCGGTGGGCGCAACGGCTGTTGCGTACAACCCTGTGAAATATGTCAGGGGGGCAACGTCGGCGGCTCCTACTACGGAGAGCTACAAATACCTGGTAGGGTACAACCGCACCACCCTGGCGTGGAATGCGCTTCAGCGTCCGTAAAAAGGGAGGATGTAGCAGTCTAAGCGAATAATTTAACCCGCCCCGCCTGGCAACAGGCGGGGCTTTTTTATGTGCGGTGGTTTGGTTACTTCACGACCTTGATGCTCTCCGCGAAGATGATCTTGTCGAAGGTCTTCTTCAGCGTTTTGCTTTCGAACTTTTCCATCGGCTTCGAGTCGGGGAATTCCACGATGTCGCCTTTGCTGAGCTTGGTCTTGAGGGCGGCGATCCAGAGCTTCTGCCCCTTTTCCTCCACTTCCAGGTAGGTGTAGCTTCCTGCATCCATCGTCTGCAGGACTTTCCCCTTGCGTCCGGCGCCGGCGGGGGTCTCCTTCAACCTCAAACCTGCGTGGGGGTCGCCGACCGGAGCGACGCCGACGGGTGGTTTGGGGGCAGCGGCTTGCGGTGCCGCCTGTGGTTCGGCGGCCTTCGGTTCGACTGCCTGCGGGGCAATCGGTTGTGGAGCAGCGCTCTGAGCGGCAACCGGCGGCGCCGGCGCCTTGCCGATCTCCTCCTGTTTCTGGCAGCCCGCAGCCGTGACCGTTAAGGCGGCAAGAAGTATGACAACGGTTTTTTTCACGATAAACCTCCTTTTGATTTATATTGTGGCAGCTCCTACCACAGACCGAATCCATTTTCAATGAGATTCATTCGTTCCCGGGCGATGTCCCCCCGGACGCCCTCTCGCTTGAAAGAAATGGGATTGATCGGGCGAAGCAGATCAAGAAAGTCCTTGACCGTCCGGACACTCATAAGGTAATCTCACGTAAACTAAAGACTTTATTACAGGCGCTCCTGGAGGGAAAATATGCTGAAGTCACTGACCGCCCGAGCCATTATCCCGGTGACGGTTTCGGTCACGGGTTTCGTCGTGGTCTGCTGTATTCTCCTCTATTCGATCATGAAGACGGACATGGCGAACGATGTGACCACGTACGAAACCAACCAGGCCCGTACCATCGTCAAGTCCACCCGTTACGCCATGCTTCGCGACGACAGGGAATCGCTCGCCAATATCATCGACAACATAGGAACCCAGGAGAACGTGGAGCATGTGCGTATCTTCAACAAGAAGGGACTCATCATGTTTTCCAGCAACCACAGCGAAACGGGTCGGCTCCTGGACAAGAATGCCGCGGGTTGCATCGAATGCCACAGCGGCCCCGTTCCCTCCGCTACCCTCGGCGATATGAAGCAGGCGCGACGTTTCATCAATGAAAAGGGGAAAGATGTCATTGCCATCACCGCCCCCATCTATAACGAACCGGGCTGCGTTCAGGCTGCCTGTCATATCCACACCGCGGAGCAGAAGATCCTCGGCACGCTGGATATCGGCCTTTCCGCCGTACCCCTGGTCAACAATCTTGCGGTCATGAGGAGCCGAATGGTGATCTTCAGTATCATGGTTCTTCTGGTCACCGTCGGGGGGGTGGCGGCGCTGCTGAGACGGTATGTCTTTATCCCGCTGAGGTTGCTGGCGGATTTTACGGAGAAGGCCATTGCAGGAGTCGAGCAGAAAATCCCTCCCTGCGCAGCGGAGATCGAGACACTGGCCGGGAATATCAGGAGTCTTGTCGGCGAATTGATCAGCCTCCGGCAGGAAAAGGCGCGATGGAAAAAGGAGGAATGAATCGCCCGGCGGGAGAGAAGGAAACGCCGGAGTTCAGAAAAAACAACGCTCGGCTCCGGAAGGAAACGCTTGTCAATATCCGTAAACTCCAAAGCAAGCTTACAAAGGAGCTTCTTTCCACGGCCCTTTTTCTTCTCCTTAGCATCGCCGCGCTCAACAACTTCTCTTTTTGCCCGTCGCTCCCGGGAGCGATCAGGGCGGCGCTGGGCAGGCCCCCTTCCGTAAAGATGATCAGCGCGGTACTCCTGCTTTACGTATTTTCCGCCATCATCCTCATCCTCGCCCGCATGATGAGCGGCTCGGGCCGGTATGGTGGCGTGGCCCATGTGGGTTATCTCGCGGGGTTTTATATCTTTTACCATTTCTCGGGCAAACTGCCGGAGAACTTCTGGGCCGTGTTTGCGGCGGGAGCGACCGTCTTCGGGCTGGAGATCTACCATCTGTGGATATACTGTTCGGAAGCGGTTGAAAATGAACGCGAGGTGCTGGCGTTCCTCGATGGGAAACGGGGAGGGCGGGAGTGAGATGAAATCCTCACGTCTTTCTTCCGCAGAGCAGGGGCCGGCCAGATCGTATAAGGCCTTATCGTCGTGAAAAAAGGGACGGCTTCGTAAAAAGTATTTACGAAGCCGTCAGGATTATTTGGCCAATACCTCCACCTTTGCCGCCTGGTTCAGCTGCTGGAGCCAGGCCTCCTTGGTTATGCCTTTTTCCTGGGTGCCTTTGTCGATGAGTTTGGCAATCAGAACATCTTTCTCGACCCGTTTTTCAAAGTTGACCAAGCTCATGGAGTGATTCTTTAAAAAATCCTCAAAATCCTTGTCGGAAAGATTCAATCCTTTCTTGATGGCGGCGATTCGCTCGGCGACCTCCTGCGGAGTCACGGTGATCTTTTGCCGGGCGACCTCGGTGACCAGTATTTTTTCCTGGATCAGGGAATCCAAAATCTGCATTCTTACTTGAGCCACAGCCGCTTTACCTGCCGCGTCCGAAGAATCCATTTTTCCCCCCGGCCCGGACATCTTCTTGAAGACCTCAAATTTCTGGTCCACTTCGGCTGTGGATATCTTTTCTCCGTTGACGATGGCCGCGGTCGAACCGCCGCCCTTGATAGGATTCGGCAACACACCCGTTATCATCAGAAGGGCTACGCCCCCTACCACGACGAGGAAAACGGCGAGAATCGCATAGATATTCTTCCTGTCCTGCCGCACTTCCGGAGGCGATGTGGCCTCCTCGTTTGTGTTGTTGAATTCCTTTCCGCATTCCCCGCAGAGAGTCGCCCCGTTTGGCAGGGCCCCGCCGCAGTGAGGACATTCCAATTTTTCCATGATTTACCCCTTGTTATTATTTATGAAATACTCATTTATCTATGGCACAGCAGAAGAATAAAGTAAAGGCAAATGTGACGTAATAAAAAACTGGCGTTGAGACTCCGCCCAACGCCAGTTTGGATTCAGGACTTTTTAAAGGGATGGATCACTTCTTGTGGCATTTGGCGCAATCGGCTTTGTCCGTCTGCGCAAAGGCCTTTTTACCGTCGTGGCAGGTTCCGCAATATTTGGTCTCTTTATGGTCCGCCTCGGTAATCTTCGCCTCTTTCTTCATCTTGAAGACTTTTGTATGGCAGGCGTTACATTTCGTATCGGGCACCTTCATGTGCTTTTCGTGGCTGAAAAGGACCGCCCCCTGCTTTTTGGATTCATACTTGATATCCCCCCCGCCCACTTTCTTTTGAGCGAAGGCTGCGCCCAGAGCCACAAAGCACAAGATGCAGACACTGACTATAAAAATCCTCCAGAATCTATTACCCACTTTCTCACCTCCTTTCCGTTAGCATTTTCCCCTAGCCGATTCACTGTCGGTCACTAGCTCACACTATTTGAAATGCAGTTTATTTTCAAGAAAAAGATTCGTCAAGAAAAAACACACAACGATTCGCTTCACGATCACCGGGAGCGCAACCCGCGAGCCCCGCCGTACGAGCAAAAAGCTTCGCTCTTTATCGTTGACAAATCGAGGCATTCTCATTACCCTCGGCCCAAGACCACGGTCTGGTCCGGCAGCTCCCATGGGTCACGTTTGTGAAAGAGGAAGAAGGGATGGCGTACCGGAAAAAGGAACATTTGAAACTCTAAAGGAAAATTTCATGAGCCCTAACATGGTGCGCTCCGTCTGCCCGTACGACTGTCCCGACACCTGCGGCCTTCTGGTGGAGGTCGAAGAGGGACGCGCCGTGAGCGTTTCCGGCGATCCCGCCCATCCCGTGACCCGCGGCCTGCTCTGCCCCAAGATGAACCACTACGAGCGCACGGTCCACTCGCCGCGCCGCCTGAAGATTCCGCTGCTGCGGACCGGTCCCAAGGGAGAAGGGCGTTTCGAGCCCCTTTCCTGGGATGAGGCGATCGAGCGCATCGCATCGCGCTGGAAGGGCCTGATCGTCCGTTTCGGGGGAGAATGCGTCCTGCCCTATTCCTTTGCCGGCACGATGGGGCTGGTGCAGCGGAACAGCGGGCATCCCTTTTTCCACAAGCTGGGCGCTTCGCGTCTGGAGCGGACCATCTGCTCCCCGGCCAAGGAGGCGGGCTGGAGGGCGGTCATGGGAGACACCGCGGCCATGGACCCGGCGGAGATCGAGCAGAGCGACCTGGCTATCCTGTGGGGGATCAACGCCGCCTCCACGAGCATCCACGTCATGCGGGACGCGCTGACCGCCCGGCGGCGCGGCGCCCGCTTGTGGGCCATCGATACCTATCGCACGCCGACGTGCGAGGCGGCGGACGAGGCCTTCATCGTGCGCCCCGGCGGCGACGGCGCCCTGGCCTTGGGGATGATGCACGTCATGGTCCGTGAGGGGCTGACGGAGCAGGCATTTATCCGGGATAACGTGCTCGGGTTCGAGGCCTTCGCCGAAAAGGTGTTGAGCGATTGCACCCCGGAGTGGATGTCGCCGGTCTGTGGTCTGCCCGCTGCCATCATCGAACGGATGGCGAGGGAATTTGCCGCCGCCAAGGCGCCTTTTATCCGATTGGGGTGCGGCCTCACCCGCTATGGCAACGGCGCCATGACCGTCCGTACTATCGCCTGCCTGCCCGCCCTCAGCGGGGCATGGCAGCGCCCCGGCGGGGGCCTCTTTACCGGCACCTCCACCGGGGACGCTTTCCCCCTGCAGCGGGTCACGCGGGAGGACTTCATGGAGCGGCCGACGCGCCTGGTGAGCATGAATCAGTTGGGCGCGGCGCTCAGCGAACTCGGCGATCCGCCCATCATGTCCCTGTACGTCTACCATTCCAATCCGGCTGCCGTGACGCCCGATCAGAACGCCGTCATCAAAGGCCTTGAACGCAACGACCTGTTCACCGTGGTGCACGAGCGTTTTTTGACCGACACGGCGCGCTATGCCGATATCGTCCTGCCGGCCGCTTCCTCGCTGGAACAGCCCGACCTGTACCGCTGTTACGGCGGTTACCAGTCTCAGCGCTGCGCCGCAGCCATCCCGCCGGTGGGGGAGGCAAAATCGAACTGGGAGGTGTTTTCACTCCTGGCCGGCGGCATGGGATGGGATGAACCTTTTTTTAAGCAGTCGGCCGATGACCTGGTCGAGCAGTTGCTCGATTTTGAAACCCCCTGGCGGGATGCCGGGATGACCCGAAGCCTGCGGGAGGGCGAGCCGGTGTTGTTGACGCCGCCTTCAAAGTCCAAATGCGACTGGAAGACCCCCTCCGGCCGGATCGAAATCCTAAGCGACCGGGAGCCGGAACCGCTGCCGCGCCTGCTTGCCACACACGCCGCGGGGGACGGTTTTCCCCTGCGCCTGCAGCCGGCAACCACGCCCTACGCCCTCAATTCCAGCTTCTACGAACAGGATGGCCTGCGGGAGAAACAGGAGTGCATGGCGCTCATGATGCACCCGCAGGATGCGGCGGCACGCGGGCTAACCGACGGCCGGCGGGTGATCGCATACAATGACCTCGGCGAGGTGGTGTTTGTCCTGAAGGCCACGGAGCGGGTCCCGGCGGGAACGGTGGTCACCGAAGGGGTTTGGTGGCGAGAATTCATCCCCGGCCGACGCGGGGTGAATGCCCTGACCTCCCAGCGCCTGACCGACAGCGGACGGGGCAGTACATTATACGATGCGGCGGTGGAGGTGCGGGGGAAATGAGTTCTTCCTTACTGTCGCCCGCGTTCTCTTACCCGTTTTTCGGTATTCTGTTTTGCTTTCAACTGTTCTGAGCGGAGCCGGGCTTGTCTTTCCTGTTCCTGCTTTTGCCTAATCCGTTTTTCCGTATCCTGTTTTGCTTTCAACTGTTCTGAGCGGAGCCGGGCTTGCCTTTCCTGCTCCTGTTTTTGCCTAATCCGTTTTTCCGTATCCTGTTTTGCTTTTAACTGTTCTGAGCGGAGCCGGGCTTGCCTTTCCTGCTCCTGTTTTTGCCTAATCCGTTTTTCCGTATCCTGTTTTGCCTTTAACTGTTCTGAGCGGAGCCGGCTTTGCCTTTCCTGTTCCTGCTTTGATGGCTGGGACTCGGCCAAACTCGTCAACCCAAAGAAAAATGCTGCGACAAAAAATAAAGAAATAATTTTTTTCATCTCCTATTTCCTCTTCTTTGAAATTCATCCATCCGAACGAGAAATCGCTTTACGAAAATGGGCGAGTGGATGGCCAGCCATCTCACGGTATTATGAAACCGATTCATCGGCTTGATCCAGGGGCAGACCGCGATGCAGCGGCCGCCGCAACTGGGCCACTTCCTCTTGTTGATCCCCCAGAAGATGAGGCATTTCTCCGCGTTGATCCACCACTTGCGGAAACCGGGGTTGTTGTGGACCGGATTGGGGATTCGATCGCTCGGCTCTCCCGTGGGCACGGCGCCTGCGGGGCAATGCTTAGCACAGCTCTCACAAGCCATGCAGAAGTCGTGGAGGCCAAAAGAGATAGGATTGTCCGGCTGTAGCGGCAGGTCGGTGGTTACCGCCTTGAGGCGCATGTTGTTGCCGTATTCGGGTGAGAGGACTCTCCCCGTCCGGCAGAATTCCCCGATGCCCGCATCCAGGCCTATGGGGACCATATTCAGTTCGGGATTGCCGCCTCCACGGGTCTCGCGGTACATGGCGTCATAGCCAAGCCCCCGGATAAAATCGGTCAACTGCGTGGTGATCAGTTTGAGCCTGCTGTAAGAGTCCGCGGTGGAGCCCCATGAGAAATAGGAGGGGGCCAGATTCACCAGGCTGGGTTTGTGCTGTACAGCCACGACAACAGCATATGGATGGGAGATATCCACCCCCTTGTAGACCCAGCGCGGATCGAGCTGGGTGATCCGTACGATGTCGGCGCCGAGCATCAAGCCGACCTTTTTGATGAGCCGGGACACCCAGGCCCTGTCTTCGAACTGAAGACGGCCTGCCGGAGACGTCACGGGAAAAGGTTTCGGTTCGTACTCGGCGCACCCGCGGTAGCTCGCGTCGGCCATGGCGCGACCGATGCGATCTTCGTAGTCCAGTTCCTCGTAGGGAAGAGGGCTGAGATAATGGTCGTACCCTGTCCGTTCCTTGAACTTTCTGCGCAGTTCCTCTCCGTAGGGGTTGTCGGGCCGCATGCAGAGAAAGGCCATCCGGGTCTTTTCAAAACGTTCGATCGGGCCCGTGATGTACCTCTGGTAGGTGGGCTGCTCGACTTCCTTCACCCCAAGCAATCTCCTGAATCTTTCCTGACGCTGAAGTTGCTTCTCATAGGGCAAGAGCGCCTTTTCCAGCTTGTCCATTCTGATCGTGTTCATCGTTCCTGCTTTCCGATTCTATAGGCATCGATGGTGGAAAATATCCAAAGGAAAACAATGATATAGAAGACAGCGTCAAGATAGGGATCCGTGGTTGACATGTTTGATCCGACAATGACTGAAAGCTCTTTGAGATTCGCGGCGCCGCCCTGCACCTTAACCATAGCGTCATCGAGGCGATTGAGTGCAGATACCGTGGCCGACCATATCATGTAGCCCAATCCGGGAATGACAAAAAACAGGATAACCAGACCCCGCCAATACCTTTTTAAATAGAGATGACCAACGCCGGGAAAGACAAACGCGGATAGAAGCGCAGCTTTATACGATACTTTCATTTTGATGCCCTTTACCGTCGTCCCGTGGATAAGACATCGCTTTTGACGGTTGGAGTATATGAAGTACGTCCATGTGTGTCAATTGAATTCTGAATGGCTTGATCCTGGCGTCCCCCAGTTTCCCCGGAGGGTCTCGTGCCGGAGGGACTCCTTCAGAAGGGCTCTGAATTCCTTGCGGGGTATAAAGCGGGCGCCGAGGCTCCCGAGGTGGGGGGTTTCCACCTGGCAGTCGATCAGGTTGAAAGGGTGGTCCTCTCGGTCGACGAGCGCGATGAGCGCCGCCTTGGAGGCGTTCGCCCTTGTCGAGAACATCGACTCGCCGAAAAAAGTGTGGCCGATAGAGACGCCGTAGAGGCCGCCCACAAGCGCATCTTCCTGCCAGACCTCGACGGAGTGGGCGTAGCCGAGATCATGGAGGGCGGTGTAGGCCTCCTGCATCGCTTGCGTGATCCAGGTGTCGTCCTGGCCCGGACGGGGCTTCCGACAGGCGGCGATGACACTTCGGAATGCGTGATCGAAGGTGATCCGGAAGAGCTGTTTCTTCAGGAACTGCCGCATGCTCCGCGAGACGCGGAGTTCTCGGGGAAACAGGACGAAGCGGGGATCGGGCGACCACCAGAGGAGCGGCTCCCCTTCGGAATACCAGGGGAAAATCCCTTCCCGGTAGGCGGCCAGAAGCCGCTCCGGCGAGAGGTCGCCGCCGACGGCCAAAAGGCCGCTCTTCACGGCGCGCTCAACGGGAGGAAAGACGGGTTGGTCAGGGAGTCGATAGACCGGCATGGGTGACCCGGACGACCACTGAGTCGTTCTCGATATCGGCGACGGCCTCGCCTCCCTCCCGGAGGCTGCCGAACAGGACCTCGTCCACGAAGAAACTCTTGATCTTGTCCTGGATGAGGCGGGCGATTTCCCGCGCCCCGAATTCGGGAGAGTAACCCCGCCGGGCCAGCCAGTCGAAGCAGCGATCGGTGACCGTAAGAAGGACTTTCTTCTCGGCGAGCTGCCCGGCGAATTCGGCGACGGCCTTCCTCACGATCTTCAGGATCACCGGATCGGTGAGGCCCTGGAAGTTCACGATCCCGTCGAGGCGGTTCCTGAACTCGGGGGAGAAGGTCTTTTCCAGGGCTTTGTATACGGCGTCCCGGTTGATGGGCAACCCTTCGAAGCCGATCGTCTGCCGGCCGATCTCCCGCGCGCCGGCGTTGGAGGTCATCAGCAGGACCACGTTGCGGAAGTCCGCCTTCTTGCCGTTGTTGTCCGTGAGTGTCGCGTAGTCCATGACCTGCAGGAGCGTGTTGAAGATATCGGCATGGGCTTTCTCGATCTCGTCGAGAAGCAGAACCGCATGGGGGTTTTTCCGGATGGCTTCGGTGAGGAGGCCGCCCTCCTCATAGCCCACGTAACCCGGAGGCGCCCCAACAAACTTGGCCACGGTGTGTTTCTCCTGATACTCGCTCATGTCGTAGCGGAGCAGCGGCACCCCGAGGGTCGCGGCGAGCTGCCGCGCAAGCTCCGTCTTTCCCACCCCCGTCGGTCCCACGAAGAGGAGCGAGGCGATCGGTTTGTCCGGTTCACGAAAGCCCGCGCGCGATCGCTTGACCGCTTCGACGACCTTTTCCACGGCCTCGTCCTGACCGAATATCCGCGCTTTCAATTGGGTTTCCAACTCCCTGAGCTTTCCGATCTCCGTCGTGGAGATACTCTTCTCCGGGATCCGGGCGATCCGGGCGACGACGGTCTCGATCTCCCTTGTCCCGATCTCCACCCTCTCCACGGTGTCATCGCCGCGGTTCATTGCGGCGAGGGCGCCGGCCTCGTCGATCACATCGATTGCCTTGTCCGGGAGACGGCGATCGCTGATGTATCGGTGGGAGAGCTCGGCTGCCGCCCGGAGCCCTTCTTCCGTGTAGGCAACGCGGTGGTAGCTTTCATACCGCTCGCGGAGGCCTTGGAGGATCCGGAAGGTGTCGTCGACCGAGGGTTCCGGGACCTCTACTTTCTGAAAACGCCGGGCGAAGGCGCCGTCCTTCTCGAAATATTTCCGGTATTCGTCGTAGGTGGTCGAGCCGATGCAGCGAAGCTTTCCGGAGACAAGCGCCGGTTTCAGGATGTTTCCTGCATCCATCGATCCGCCGGAGACGGCCCCTGCGCCGACGATGTTATGAATCTCGTCGATGAAGAGGATGGCCTTCTCCTGCTTCGAGATGTCGGCGATGATCCTTTTCATCCGCTCCTCGAAGTCGCCGCGGAAGCGGGTTCCGGCGAGGACCGCCCCCATGTCCAACGAGTAGATTTTGACCCCCTGGAGCTTCTTCGGGACCCTGTCCTTGGCGATAAGCTGGGCAAGCCCCTCGGTGATCGCGGTCTTTCCCACACCGGGTTCCCCGACGTGGACGGGGTTATTCTTGGAGCGGCGGCAGAGGACTTGGATCGTCCTCTCGAGGATATCCTCCCGGCCGATCAGGGGGTCCATCTCGCCGGTCCTCGCCCGCGCGGTCAGTTCGATCGTGTAGTTTTTAAGGAACTTGGATTGATCTTCTTTCGTCTCAACCGTTTCCCCTTTGCGGGTTCCCTGATTGGTCCCCTGAGAGCCTTCGTCGCCGGAAAGGACCGAAACGCCGTGCGAGATGTAGTTGAGCAGCGCGATCCGGCTGATCTCCTCCCGATGGAGATAGAAGGAGGCGTGGGATTCCTTCTCGTCGAGGATCGAGACAAGCACATCGCCCAGCTCCAGAGTCTGTTTCTGGGCGGAGGAGGTATGCCAGGCGGCGCGTTCGAGGATGCGCTGAAATCCAAGGGACTGGATGGCCCGTGTGACGGTGGGAACCGTATCGGTCTGTTCGAGGTGTTTCTCTAGGGTTTTCTTCAACCGGACGGGATCGCCGCCGCAGTTGAGGATGAGATCCTTCCCCTCGTCGAAGAAGAGGCAGGCGTAAAGGAGATGCTCCGGCGTGATGAACTCATGCCTTCTGACATTGGCTTCGGCATACGCCGCCATGATGATCCGGTTCAGATTTTCGCTGATTTTCATGATTTCTCTTTTCTTTTTCAGCGACGCTCAGACTTCTTCCAGGGAGCATTTCAGCGGGAACTCCCGCCTTCTGGCCAATTGGTGAACCCGGTCAATCTTCGTGGTCGCGATATCGTAAGTATAGACCCCACAGAACCCTTTTCCATTTTTATGAACGTCGAGCATGATCCGCGTCGCCTCCGCCGCAGGTTTATGGAAGACCACAATGAGGATTTCGATCACAAAATCCATCGTCGTGTAATCGTCGTTGACAAGGATCACCCGGTAGAGCTTCGGTTCACGGATATCCTGGTCGCTTCTCACTTCGCTGTCCGGCAGAATGTTATGCTCAGGCATGACCATTTCCCTCTACCCAAATGTCGTACCCGTAATATAAACAGTCGTGCTGTGTGTGTCAATGAGAAGCGCTCGGGCGAGCGGCGGCCTCTCAGCGGAGGGGTCGGCCTTGGCGGTCTCGGTCTCGGATCTTCTCCGCAACGGCCAGGACGGTGTCCGCATAGACGGTGCTGTGATTATATGCAAAGATAACCCGGTGCTGTTCGTCGCGGTCCATCCCTTCACGCCAGCCGTGTCCGCGGAGGAAATTGGCGATGCTATGGAGGGCGTCCGCCTTTGCAAAGGGATCGATTCGGCCGTCTCCGTCGGCATCCACGCCGTAGGTAGAGATGTTGGAGGGCATGAACTGGCACAGTCCGATCGCCCCGTAGATCGATCCCCGGATGGCGAGCGGATCGATCCTGTCCTGTGCGGCGTAGTTGAGCAAAGCCTTAAGCTCTCCGTAAGCCCAGTCGGACTTCTCTCGGCAGCGGCGACGGACGAATTCTTCGTTCTCCGGGGTGAGCAGGGCGACGTCCAGGTGGGGTTGGATGATTTCCAGCGCGGTGGCGGAGGCCATGCTGGCCAGGCGGTTGAAAACACGACGGTTGCCGGTGTTTTTGCCCAGATGGGTCTCGATCAGAAGGATTGAGACGACGATCTCCTTCGGGACGCCATATCGGGTGGTAATCTCCTCCAGGAGCGACTTGTTTTGGATGAGATACGAGTTTGCCCGGCCAATGGCCCAGGGGTTGAGGTATTCCCGGCGGTAAATCTTCCGCAATGCGGCTTCGAAGAGCGAATCCGGTTCGGCCGACCTGCTCCGGACCAGGGCCCGCAACTTTCCGGCCATCGAGTCCGGTTCGAAGAGCACTTCCGGGCGGGAAAAAAGGGTCTCCATCGCCTCCCGATTGAAACCGTCGGCCGTCAGACGTTCGGTGAGCGGCTTCCAGTCGGCGGTGGCTGCTGCCCATGCCTGGCCGAGCAGCAGCAGAAGAAGGGCTGCGCCACAGAGAATAAAGGGGCCATGCCGGAGGGGACGTGTGATTCCTCCCGAGACTGCGGTCTTTGTGTATGGAGTCATGGTATTCCGACTTTAAGTAGCATGTTCGTATCATGGCTTCAAGGGGAATATTTGCTAAAATCTGCTTGACAACCGGGACCGCTTTCCTTATCCTAAACCTCTGAAAAAAAAGAAGTTCTTATAGGGAGGGAAAAATGAAGATCGCATCTATAGCCGCCGGCATCAAAACCGTATGCATTGTCGCGTTGTCACTGGCGATTGCCTCGCCATCCATCGCCCAGGCCCAGAACTACCCCAATCGGCCGATTCGCATGGTGGTGCCGTTTTCGCCCGGGGGCGCGGCGGATACTCCGGGCCGCATGCTGATGCATAAGCTGTCCGAGGTCCTCGGCCAGCAAGTCATCGTCGACAACCGTCCCGGTGCGGGCGGCACAATTGGCGCCGAGTCTGTAGCGAAAGCAAAGCCCGATGGCTACACCCTGTTGCTGATTTCCAATACTCACGTGATCGGTGGGAGCCTGTATAAAAATCTGACTTACGATGCGGTCACCGCTTTTACGCCGGTGCTGCAATTCGGCGACGCGCCGAACGTGCTGGTCGTGCATCCGTCGCTGCCGGTGAAATCGGTGCAGGAGCTGATCGCGCTCGCGAAGGAGAAGCCCGGGCGCATCGACTTCGTGTCGTCCGGCAACGGCAGTTCGCAGCATATGTTCGCCTCGCTGTTTACGACAATGGCGGGGGTGAATATGTTTCACATACCGTACAAGGGCAGTGCGCGTGCGACCACCGATTTGCTGAGCGGGGAGGTTAAAGTGGGTTTTCCGGGGATCGCGGGCATGCTGCAGTATATAAAGAACGGTAACCTGCGTGTGCTTGCGGTGACCAGCGCCGAGCGCTCGCCGGAATTGCCCGACGTGCCGACGATCGCGGAAGCCGGAGTCAAGGGTTATGAAGCGACGCTGTGGCTCGGCATCATCGGCCCTGCCGGGCTGCCCAAAGAGGTGATCACAAAGCTCAACACGTCGATCAGCGGGATTATCAAGCAGCCGGACGTGAAGAATGCTTTGCGCAAGGTTGGTACCGAAATCACGTACCGCACGCCGGAGGAATTTGGGAAATTCCTCCGCTCCGAGCAGCAAAAATGGGCGAAGGTCATCAAGGAGATCGGCTTGAAGGTGAATTAGTGGTCAGCGGCTGCACCACCGCTCGCATGGTCCGATCATCCCGCCCAGCATCCCGTTCCAACACCTCAACCTTTGTGAAAGATTATAGCCCATAGAATCATAAAGCCCGGATTTTTCTACCCAAACTACACCACCCGGCATAAGCGAGCCATAAAGAGGAGGTATTTTTCGCGTCTATCTTCCTGAACTCTACAAATCTTGAAATTTACTTGGTATGCAATACTTCATGTGATATTATATTAAAGCAAGATAAGATGGCATTTAGGAGGTTGTGGCATGGAAACAAAGCTAAAAATGGTCTATTGGAAAAGCGAAAAATTCTGGGTAGGAAAACTCCTCGAACATCCAGAAATAATGACACAAGGGGAGACGTTGGAAGAACTTGAAGATAACATGAAGGACGCTTACTCGCTGATGACAATGGACGATGTACCGGCAGAGCATAAGGTTAAAGAACTTATCTTTGCCGTATGAAAAGAAAAGACCTCATCAAAAAAATTACATCTTTTGGATGTATTCTCCTGAGACACGGCCACCAGCACGATCTTTACAGCAATCCTAAAACCGGTAAAAAGCAACCTGTACCAAGGCATAATGAAATAGACGAAGTCCTCGCAAAGCATATAATTAAAGAATTGACATAGTATCAAAGGCAATCCACCGGACGCTCGTTCCTCGCGCCGGTGATCTTTTCGATGCTCCACTTCAAACAATAATTCTTAATATTTTTACTGATTGAGGATGTTTGTAGAGACAGTAATCGAGTAGAAATACAAAAATACCTCTACCGGCGTCATATAGGCGTATTGAGGTTACACATCAGTTTGCTGCCGCTTAAATCTGCAATGAAACGCTTGCTTTCTTACCCCGATATGTGTAAGGAGGCATGCCTAAAGGAGGCTGGAGGAGCGGAACCATGAGATTTGCAGGCAGAGTGTTCAAGGTCGGCCGGATGTGGGCAATCGAAGTCCCGATTCTGGGGGTCGCCACCCAGGGTCGAACGAAAAAAGAGTCCTTTGTGATGATCGCCGACGCGATCGAATCGCTGGTGAACAAGCCGGGGTTTGCCATTGAGGTCCACCCTGAAAAAGACGATTATTTCGAGATCGATTCCCCCGACCAGGCCGCGCTGACCGCGTTTCTCCTGCGTCGCAAGAGGACGCTGGAAGGGCTTTCCCTCTCTGCCGTCGCCAGGCGCCTCGGCTCCGCCTCGCTCAACGCCTATGCCCGCTATGAGCAGGGACGGGCGGTACCGAGCATCGAAAAGCTTAGCCGGCTGCTTGCAGCCGTCTCCGGTACGGTGGATTTCGTCCTGAGCGACAGCCGAAGCAGGTAAACGACTCGCCGTGATGGTTTTCGTCGAGGTGGATGAAATGATTGAACAATATCTTTGAAGAGCCGATGCCGGAAAATATTCGCTGTCACAGCATGAGCTTGACAGGAGAGGGTGGTGAAATGAAAATCGTCATTATCCATGGATTGTGGATCGTTGAAGAGGCCCTTGCCGTCATGAGGGAGGTGGGTAGGGTCGTCGTACCCCGTGATGACTCGGAGGAGGCACTCCTCGATGAAATGAGGGACGCCGACGTGATGGTGGTCAGTTTCAGCCCCCATGTCAATCTGCGGCTCATCGGAGCGGCCGGCAGACTGAGGCACATCGCCAGGCTGGGCGTGGGGGTAGAAAGCATAGACCTGCAGGCCGCCACCGAGCGCGGGATCATCGTTACCAATACCCCCGATTTGACGGCGGATTCCGTGGCCGAGTTCACCATGACGCTGCTGCTGTCCCTGGCGAAGAATCTCCCGAGCTGTGACCGGGCTGTGCGGGAGGGGCGGTGGGAAGAAAGGCTCGCTTTGATTCGTCTCAATCGGGAGCTGTGCGGCAAGACGCATGGGATTGTGGGAATGGGGGCGATCGGAGGCAGGGTTGCCGTAAGGTGCAAAGCGTTCGGGATGCGGGTCATCTACTACAAGAGAAACAGGGACCTGGAATTCGAAAAGGCGGTGGGGGTAGAATATGTGCCCCTTGAAACCCTCGTAAAGGAGTCGGACAGTATCAGTCTCCATCTCCCCCTGACAAATGAGACAAGGCATCTGTTTGATGGCCCTCGGTTCGCATCCATGAAAAAGGATGCGCTGCTGATCAACCAGGCCAGGGGTAAGGTCGTCGATGAAGAGGCCTTGGTTCAAGCGCTCAAGGAAGGGAGGATCGGGGGATATGCCACGGATGTGTATGAGCACGAGCCCCCGGATCCGACATGGGAACTGCTGAGTTTGAAGAATGTGGTTGTCGCTCCCCACCTGGGAGGGGGGACTCGCGAAGCGCGTCTTAGGGCCTGCACGGCCCTTGCCGAAGATATCGCCAGGGTGTCTCGCGGTGAGATTCCCAAGCACCTGGTCAATCGGGAGGTCCTGCAGAAAAAAGGTCTCTAGCCCGCATATCTTGGTTTTCTAAGGAAAGGGAATGGCATGGAAAAAAAGGAAAACGGAACGCTTTATCCGGCAAAGCGTCTGGAGTCGTTTGCCGCGAGTGCGCTTGCGGCCCTGGGGCTTTCGGAGCAGGATGCGGCTCTCTGCGCCGCCCGGATGATCGATGCGGATCTCCGCGGCGTGGATACGCATGGCATCTTCCGCATCAACCATTACAGCCAGAGGATCAGGGCGGGGGGGATCAACCTGCGCCCGCGGGTGCACACCGTTCGGGAGAACGCGGTGACGGCGCTGGTGGATGGGGATAACGGCATGGGACACGTGGTGATGAATTTCGCGACGGAGCTGGCGATTAAGAAGGCCGCGGAATCGGGGCTGGCGTGGATCGGCACCTTCAACGGCAACCACGCCGGGGCCGGGGCCGTCTACTCCACGATGCCGCTGGCCCACGACATGGTCGGGATGTACATGACCGTGGCGAATGCGAACCATATGGCGCCTTGGGGCGGGGTCGAGCTGATCCTGGGCA
>Ga0209212_1004298_pt1 | contig 17746 bp, 2 predicted proteins | sample RifGroC2_FD_183996 | JGI IMG/M metagenome (GOLD analysis project Ga0209212, IMG submission 183996) | Groundwater microbial communities from Rifle, Colorado, USA - Groundwater C2 (SPAdes) (version 2) | ecosystem: Environmental > Aquatic > Deep subsurface > Groundwater | place: Rifle, Colorado...
CTTTTTACGGCGCCCGCCTTTCCTCGCAGGACTCGGCCAAAGGCTGGATAGCCAGGTCTTTCGACGGCACCGCCGAAGCCACCACCGCCATTGAGTACGAAGACAAGATGCGCTCCAAGCTGGACAAAGTGAACCCGGACTCCATCCCCGGTTTCCTGCGCGAGCAGGACGTGAGCGCGGCCGAGGCCAAGACGCTTACGACCTCGGAAGTGGCCAAGCCTAAGATGGACAAGGAAGGGACCAAAGAGGCCCTCGCCGAGGACAAGGCCTACCAGGCGAAAAAGCTGGCGAAGGATTTTTCCGGCAGCATGATCAACGGCCTGTTCGCCGGTCTCAACGGCGACGGCCCGACCGACGACGACAAAGGCGGCCCGACGGATGACGATAAGGGCGGCCCGGGGGGAGACGACCCCGGCGACATGGACCTGTTCTTCGCCGATCCGGACGACGTGCAGGAGATCACCGACGGCGAACTGCAGGAATGGGTGGATACCAACGGCTTCGGCGGGGAATGCGGCTGCACCGAGGAAGCGCCCTGCTGCTGCCTGCCTAACAGCGGCGCCGGGGACGCCGGGGCGGGCGACGCGAATATCTGGGCCGGGCCCGATGTCGGCGATTTTTCCGGCGATACGGCCTTCGCCTGAGGCGTGTTAAGGCTTCATAAGGGATAAATGAAAAAAACCAAGCTCTCCGTCCTTGCATTGGCCCTCCTGGCGGCCTGCTCTTATAAACTTCCAGAAGCGCAGGTCCTTAAAATATTCGAAAGGCACAGTTTTAAAGCCCATGATCCGGAAAAGCTGAAGCTCCTGCTCAGGGGCAAGGGCCTTTCCGGCCTTAAAATGGAGGACAAGTATGCCGAAGTCCTGGTCTCCGGGCCGAAGGCAAAAGTCCCGCTCGTGAAACCCGAACCCTCCGCCGGGATGCTGGTGGGGACCAGGGGCGGGAACTATTTCCTGCAGCGGGTTTTCAAGGGTTCTCCGGCGCAGGCGGCCGGCCTCCGCGACGGGGATAAGCTGCTGGCCGTAAACTCTTTCCCGCCCGGTTCGGAGGATTTCCTAAAGGCGCTTTCCGGCTCGCAGGGGCTTAAGGTCAAGGTTTCAAGGCGCTCTAAAGAGGGGGAAGCCGGGTCGGAGGCGGAAGTGGCCGCGGGGGAGTTCTACCTTCCGGCCGTCTTCGGGCTTTATGAGCCGGAAACCCGCTCCGCTTTGGTCCGGTTGGGGCTGTTTTTCGACAGATCGGCTTCGATAGCAGAGGCGGGCCTGGTTTCGCTTGAAAAAGCGGGCGCTAAAAGCGTTATTTTCGACCTGCGCGGCAACAGGGGCGGTAATCCCGTAGAGGCCGCGGCCCTGGCCGGGCTTTTCGCCCCGAAAGCGGGGACTATTCTCTCTTTTGCCTCCAGGCATAAGGGCTATACGCGTCTTTTCGGGGCGCCCGGCAGGGGCAGGTTCGCCGGTCTGCGCCTCGTCGTCCTTACCGACGGGTCCACCTCGATGGCGGCAGAAGTTTTCGCCGCTTCCCTGAAGGAAATGGCTGGCGCCTACGTGGTCGGCGGCAGGACGGCGGGGAACGTTTCCATGCAGAGGACTTTCAGCCTGGGGGGTAAGCGCGGCCTGAGCCTTACCGTCGCGCGGCTTGTTCCCCCGTCGGGAATAGACCTGGAGGGCGCCGGCCTTGAACCGGACAGCGCCGTCGAGAACCCCGGGAAACCGGCCTGGTCGGCGGCCGCGCCGGACGCGCTGCTGAAGGACGCGGCCTACCTCAGGGCGCTTGAGATCCTGGGGGGAAGACGGCCACTTGACAGGGCAAGGTCTGGGTCTTGACAATGGCCCTCTATCTGCTATAATATATTTGCAGTGCGGTGTGGTGCAGTGCCTCGCCCATCTGGCTTGGTAGCAGCAGGTGCGGTGCAGTTGAGTGCGGTTGCGGTCGCAGACAGACGCGGTGCGGTGTAAGGCGCGGTGTGTGTCCCAGATGGGCGAGGCGTTTTATTCGAGTAGTGTCCGATAATAGCAAAGCCGGTTAAAGCCGGCGGCGCAAAGCTAAGACCCGCTATATACGCGGGGGTCAGGCTGCCGAAGATGAAAAACCGTCCGGTCGGTACCGGCGCTTTTGGAACGGATTTAGGCCGTTTCTGCTGTCTTCGGGGTATTAGCCCAGCACCGGGTTAAGGCGAAGAGAGCAGAGGCGGCCCTTTTTATTGCTGCGGGAGGAAAAATGTTCAGTGCGGCCAAGGGCGTAGAGAGATCTTCCAGGCGGGCTCCGGCCCGTTCATATATATATAATATTTCCGAAACGCTATTTTTATATTATAATAGTTTAATATCTATGCTTTGCCGCGAAAAAGAAGTCCAGCGGCAAGGCTTGGCCGTTTTTTGTTCACACATGACGAACCTTTGTTTAATCGTATTAATATTAATGCCCGTCGGGGTTTTTGCCGCCGCGGGAGCGGACAAAAACCTTAATGAAAAAATAGCCGCCGCCGGAACGGAAAAAGAGCTTTCGAAGAGGGAAGGACTTTACCGGGAGCTCGGGGACGCGCGGGACAAGGCCGCCGCTGCGGTTTTAAGCCGGGCCGCTTTGAGCGACGCGGAGCCGGGCGCGCGCATAGACGCCATCCTGGCGCTGAGGAAGATTGGCGGCCCGGAGGCGCTGAAAGGGCTGCTTGAGGCGCTGTCCAAAGAGAAGCATAAAGGCGTACGGATACAGGCCGTGAACTCGCTCGGTTTTTTCAACGCCCCGGAAGCCCTGGCCCGGCTGCGGGATACCGCCAGGAACGACCCGGACAAAGATCTGAGGACCTCCGCGGCCATGGCGCTTGCGCGGTTGAACGATACGCAGACTCTAAGCGACAATTTCGCCGTGGAAACCGACACAAACGCGAAACTCGGGATAATAGACGCGCTGGGACGCGTAGAGGGCGGCGAAAATGAGCTTAAAAAATTGAAGGCCAAAAGCAAAGACGCCGGGCTGAACAAGCGGCTGGATTTTTATACCGGGGAGGAAAAGAAAAAGCCGGGGAAAAAGCCGAAGAAAAAGTGATGCGCGGATATGGACTTTAAAAACGGCCGGACGGGAGGAAAAACAGGCGGACTCAAATCCGCCCCGGCCGCTTTTTCTCAGAAAATATACAGGTGTCTGTCCCTATTTAAAAGGCGGCTGGGGCTTTTTGCGGTTTTACTGGCGGCCGGCGTTATGCCGGCGGGGGCGGATTATGAGAGGGGCCTGCTCCATGTGGTGACGCAGGCCGAGACCCGGACCGGGCTTGAGATCACCGCGAACACCAACGACTGGCATGCGGTGCGCTTCACGGCTGCGCGCACGGCCGCTATCAGTTCCCTTAACATACGCTTCAGAAGGGGGAATAATACGAACTGGCAGGTATGGGTGAGCAGCATGGACCCGACCGCTCCCGACGACCCGCAGGCTGGCTGGGTGGCCGCCTCCACAGTGACGGTAAGCGTTACCGGCAACGGCTATTATAATGTGGGCCTGGGCTGGGACGCGACAGCCGGGGAGGCGTACTGGATAGTATTCCGGGACAATAGCGGCACCAGCAACACCGCCAATTATCCGGCTTACCAGCAGATCACCACCGGCGAAAGGTCTATAGTGGGCTCCGAGCTGGATACGGACACGGACCCCAATTACATGGTCCGCTACAGTTCTTTCAGCGCCGCCGCCGGCCGCGACCTGAACTGGCAGACCGGCTCGCAAAGACAGCTTATCAGCACTGTCCTTTACGCGGCGGAACCTTATGACGGCAGCTCATACAATACCTATAATACCGGCGCGGTGGTGGGCGGTACCGACTGGGTAAGGCAGCTATACAAGCCGAAAAGCGGTTTCTGGACGCCAAGGGTCGCTTTTTACGGCAGGGACAATGCAAACCCGGCCGGCGGCCCGCTCTACGTTAAGGTCTATAAGGACCCGCTGGGAACGCCGCAGCTTTTGGCCACTTCCACGGCCGCCGTGGGTATTGTCGGGACGGTGTACGACTGGCAGAATATGCCTCTTTTCGAGGAGCCGGTGTATTTCGACTCTAATTTCACCTACGCCCTGGAGTTCAGCGCCCCGGCGGCCGGTCTTGATTATGCGGTCAACTCCCATCAGGGCGGCGTTGTCACCAATCCGATACCGCAGGGCACCTGGGGCGGCACCACCAATAAATCCCAGATTTCCAACGACTCGGGCGGCACCTGGCCCGATTCCCTGGCCAGGGACTATATTATCAAGTTCAAGGTGGATACCACGCCGCCCACCCAGGCCGTGCTGGCCCCGGTCAATAACGGCATATACAATACCTCCGCCCTTACCGCCATCACCGGCACCGTTTCGGACGGGACCTATAATGTAAGGAAGTCCAGCGCCATTGCGCTTAAGATACAAAGACTCACCCCCGGCTTCGGCGCTTACTGGACCGGCAGCGTCTGGCAGTTGGGTGAAACCTGGGTCTATGTCTCGACTCCCAACGCCCTCACCAATTTCGACTGGGCCTACCCGGCCGCGGCGTGGGTAGAGCATGACAGGCAGTACAGGGTGGTGGCCAAAGCCTTCGACGCCGTCACCAACGAGAGCCTCACCTGGTCCACCATCACGTTCACGGCGGATAATTACAAGCCGGTCACGCCGGGGCCCGAGGAACCTGATTCCCTGACGCTTTCTCCGGCGAATAACGTCTATTTCGACCAGCTTACCGCCATTTCCGGCACGGGCAAGGACAATGTGTACCACGGGGCCGTGCAGGTGGTGCAGTACGCCGCCAAAGATATGACGGCCAGCCTCTGGTGGGGCGGGTCCGCTTTCGACCAGGCCGGCGAAACCTGGCTGACCACGGACAGCCTCGTTTACGATCCGCCGAACCTGGAATACGACTGGAGTTCCAGCATAAATATCATGAACTCTGTGTTCCAGAACGACAGGGCCTACGCCATTTACACCAAGGCCAGGGACTTTGTGGTGTATCCCTCGGAGAATCTTGAGGCGGTGTACTCCACAAGCACCGCCACCTGCGACAGGGCGAATCCCGTGAGCATCACTACGATGCCCGCGAACGGCGCCAGATACAGCGCGCTTACAAAACTCAACGGCACGGCCTGGGACCTGACCGCCGGCGTTAATTCGGTGGATATAAGGGTAAAGAGGAATTCCGACGGCAACTACTGGAACACCGCCACTAATCTTTTCGACATCGCTTACGCCACCAACGCCTGGTTCAATGTCCTGAACGGCGATGTGCTGGGGAATGCCACCACCAGCTGGGCATACGTGGTTCCCGGCAACCCCTGGACCAACGGCCTGAGCTATGAAATGCAGTCAAGGGCCCGTGACAGGGTCACGATCCCGGGCGCGCATTATGAGACGGCCTACACGACGGTCACTTTCACTTATGACAACCAGGCGCCCGTCCTTGCGGTAACGGAACCGTCTTCCCTCGGATATGTTCCAGCGCCCAATAACGGGCTTTTGCCTTATACGACCAGCCAGGGAACCATCGACGCGGACGCTTCCCTGGTCGAAGTCAGGCTGCAGAACCTGCAGCAGGGCGCGACTTACTGGAACGAGGGGACAAAAACCTGGGGGCCAGCCGTTGTCTGGAATACCGCCGTGATCTATTCGCCCGGCTACTGGCGGGTCCTGATCTCCTCGACCGCCTATGTGAACGGCGGAAAATATGAGTTCTATGTCAAAGGTACCGACTCTTCCCTGCCGGCCGCGAACGTGGGCTATTCCGGCACGCAGAGGTTCTGGTTCGACATTTCGAAACCCACTTCGGCGGTTACGGGGCTGACGGATAATTCCGCCCTGCAGGGGCTTACGGCGGTTTCCGGCACGGCCTGGGATTCCTCGCACTATGACCCCGTGGGAACTTCGCTGCAAAGCGTGAAGATCACGCTTTACAATACGCAGTCCGGGCAATACTTCAACGGCTCCGGCTGGGGCGGGTACAATGAGCTTAACGCGGGGCTGGACGCCGGAACGTTCAACGGTGGCGCGGGCCGCTGGGACCATAACTGGACCATAACCCCCTCCACCGGCTGGGTGAACGACTATTCCTACGAAGTGAGATGGCAGGCCGCCGACAAAGCGGGCAATGCCGAGCTGAATTCCCTGGCTAATCCGGACACGCCGAGAATGAAGTTCACCATAGACCTCCAGGCGCCTGCGGCCGTGGCCACCGCCCCGGCCAATGCCGGGATCTACGGCGCGGGCTCCTGGAACATCTACGGCACGGCCTCCGACAACCAGGGCCTGGACAGGGTGGAGCTGTGCCTCAAGGACATCTCCGCCGCGCCGGATAAATACTGGAACGGCTCCTTCTGGCAGAACGATCCCGGCTACGACGTCTGGTTCAGCTCCGAGAACCTGCAGGGGCTCCCGGGTACTACCACTAACTACTATTACCAGGGCGTCAACTGGGTGTCGGCCACCTACGAGTTGAGCGCCAAGGCCCGCGACGACGTGGGGCGCTGGCAGTCCGCCATCACCACCGCCACGTTCACCATAGACATACAGGTACCGGCCAGCAGCGTTTCGCTGCCCGAGGACAATAAGGCCTACAATAACACCTCCAACGCCATCGCCTCCATACAGGGCGTTTCCTCCGACGACAAGAGCGGCATCCCCAACGGCGGCGTGGAGCTGTGGATACGGGCCCTGGGCCCGGCCGGGGGGCTGCAATGGCCCACCACCTACTGGAACGGCGGCGCCTGGCAGGACAGCGCCAGCCCCCTGTGGCGGCCAGCCAGCCTGACGGGCAACCCGGGGGACCTCAACCGGGCCTGGACCTACCCTACGCCGGACTTCTCCCTGCTTTCATATTCGGGTTCGGGCCACAGGTTCCGGGTGCAGGTCAAGGCCAAGGACGTGGCCAATAACCAGCAGACTCCCTCTGTGGAGTATTATTTTGAATACGACATAGTCATTCCCACGTCCGCCATCCTCAATCCGACCGACGCCTCGGAGACCAGCAAATGGCAGTACCTCAACGGCCAGGCCAGGGACGCCTACCCCGGCGCGGCGCTGGATATAACGCAGCTGCAGATAATAAACAGGGGGGCGCTTAACGACGCGAACTATAACTGGTGGACCGGTTCTTCCTGGACCGCCACCGCCGATTACTGGGTGACCGCCAACTGGACCGCCACCTCCAGCACGCCCACCTGGTCCTGGTCCTATACCCCGCCCTCCGTCCTGACGGACGGGAACTATTACCGGATCATTTCCCGGTCCCGCGACAAAGCGCTGAATTACGATCTGGTCCGGGCCACGGCCACGTTCAAGTACGATTCCACCGCCCCGCAGTCCAAACTGCTGGACCTCAGGGATTTCCAGAGCGGCGACGACAGCACCTATATAGACAGGCTGGAATTCGTGCACGGCGAAGCCTGGGCCGGCGTGCCCATCACCGAGGTAGGCGTTAATATTTACGACGAGGCGGGCAACAGGACCTGGGAGAACGGCTCCTGGGCGGCGGGGAACACCGGCTACTGGAACACCTGCTCGGGGAAAGAATATTTCAAATGCGTCAATGACGGCGTTTCCAATTTCCAGATCCCGCCCCTGTTCAAGGACGCCTCGGCCGATTTCCGCGGCCGGATAAAATCCCGCGCCAAGACGTCCGCGAAGACCGAGACCGTCGGCGCCGGCAGGTCCGTGTACATCAAGAAACAGGGCTGGCCTTATTCCTATGTTTCCGTTCCGGCGCACGGCTCTTATCTGAGCGCCCTGCCCGAGATAAATCTGCGCCACAGCTACGGCAACCAGTCCAATCCCGCCTGGGCCCGCGTCAGGGTGGAGAATGTCACCGACGGCACCGTGCTGCAGGACTGGGCCGACGCCGCCATAGGCGGCTACGAGATCGCCGGCGGCGGCAATTACTATGTCTATTACTCCACCTATACCGTGGGCTTCGGCTGGACCAACAACAAGGTCTACCGCATAAGGACCAGGGCCGCCTACGACGCGGCCGCCAAGACGGAAACTCCGGCCGACGCCGAGGACGACGGCGTGATAGTGGTATTCGACCAGACCAACCCGTCCTCGAAGGTAACGGCCCCGGTCCACGGCGTCACTTATAACGCGCTGAGCGAGCTCTCCGGCACGGCGGGGGACAACCTCTCCGGCGTGGATAAGGTGGATATTTCCATAGCGGACATAAACCAGTCCACCACCTATTACTGGCGCTGGTGGACCACCTCCGGCACCTGGGAGACCACTGAATATTTCGCCCCGGTCACGATGCCGTCCACCTATACCTGGACTTATTCCGACCTGCCGGCCTGGACCAGCGGCAAGGTTTACAATATAAGGACGAGAGGCTACGACAAGGCGGCCAACGCGGAGGGCCTGCCGGCCATTATCAAGTACACCGACGGTTCCCAGGTCAATTCCAGGACCTTCCGTTACGACAACACCGGGCCGGGCTCCGCCCTCACCTACCCGGTGAACGGCCAGATCTACGCCACTATCGCCTCCATCTCCGGGACCTCCGGCGACCCCTATTCCGTGCCCACCGACTGCCAGCTCCAGCTGCACCGCGACACCAACTCCGACCAGGTCCCGGACAGCACCTGGGGGGGCGGCTCGTGGGGGGCCTACGACACCGGAGTCTGGTTCCCGACGGACAGCTGCTCGGTCATAGGCACCACGGCCACCTACAGCGAGGCCACGGCCGACTCCGTCTGGGCCAATGGCTACAGGTATTTCCTCAGCGCCAGGGCCAAGGACATAACCCTCTTAGGCAACAACCAGGGCGCCGCCTCCTCCGAGATAGTCTTCAGGATAGACAAGGAGAAGCCGGGCTCGCAGGTGGGGGTGCCCTTCGCCGCGGCCTCCAACAACCTGTCCACCCTCTCCGGCACCGCCACCGACAACCTGGCCGGCATCAAGGAGGTCAGGGTGTCGGTGTTCAACACTTCCCAGGGCCAGTATTATGACCCGGCGCTCAGCCCGCCGTGGACCGCCGGCACCGAGGACCAGGCCCCCTGGGTCCTGACGTCTCCGGTAGACGTGTGGCCGACCTCCTCCACCTGGCAGTACGCCATAGGCAACTCCTCCTGGACCAGCGGCGCCAGGTACAGGGTGCGCGCCCGCGCCCAGGACAATGTCGATAACACCGACGTGATACTCTCCACGGCCACGTTCCAGTACGACACGGACGCTCCGGTTTCCACCGTCACCTACCCGGTGAACGGCAGCCACCTGACCTCGGCCGCCCTGCCGATAACCCTGGCCGGCACCAGCTACGACTGGCCGCTGGTGGATAAATCCGGGGTGAATTACATGCGCGCCTATCTCAGGCGCTCCAACGGCGATTATTTCACCGGCCTGGGCTGGCAGCCGGGCCCGTACGAGCTGACCATAGACCCGCTTTACGACAACTGGACCAAGGCCATCCCCGACGGCACCTACGCGGACGGCGAAAGGTACGACGTTTATGTAAAGGCCAGGGACCTGGCCGCCAACCCGGAATCCTTCAACCTGCGGAGCACTTTCGTCTACGACCTGACGAAGCCGACCGGGACCATAACCTATCCCTATAATAACGGCTATATAAGCCAGACCGGGAAGATAGCCGGCACGGCCTACGACAATCCCAGCGGCAAAGTGGACAAGCTCTACGTCAGGATAAAGCAGACCACCGGGCCCAAGCCGAACCATTACTGGCGGGTCCTGGACTCAAGCTGGACGGTGGAGAACGCCCCGGCGGTCTGGAACGAAATACCCGCTTACGGCACACTCAGCCCCGACGCCACCTGGTGGCAGCTCGCCACCTCCCCGTGGCAGTCCGGCGAGGTCTATGAGATGAACATGGACCTGAAGGACAAAGCCGGCCATTATATCCTCGGGTACAGCAGCGTCACCAATATCAAGGCGGATTTCACGGACCCCACTTCCACCGTCACCTATCCCGCCCACAACGATGTCCTGCAGGTGGACCTCCCCGTGATCTCCGGCTCCGCCTCCGACGCCTCCCCGGGCGAGTTGGACAAGGTGCTGGTCTCCTATAAATGCGTTTCCGGCTCCTGCAACGGGAATTTCTGGAACAGGACGGGCGCCGCCTGGAATTCCGCGGGGGAGCTCTTCTACGAGGCCACGCTGCTGGCCGGAAACCGCTGGGAGGCCACCGGCGCCTCCACGCCCACCTGGGCCACCTCCGGGGCCGGCATACTCTACCAGATCTTCGCCAAGGGCGTGGATAAGGCCGCCAACGAGGTGGACAAACCCGGCGCTCCGGGCCCGAATATATCGTTCATACAGTTCACGCTGAAGACGCCGCTGCCGGATTCCGTCATAATCGAGCCGCCGGCCGGCAGCCCCCATTACAGGCCGTCCGACCTCACCACGATAAGCGGCACGCTTACTTCGGCCAATACCGTGCAGATAATGCTCACCAATGTCAGCGTCTCGCCCAACAAGGTCTGGGCGCGAGAGAAGTGTCTGACCTATATAGCGGGGTCCTGCACGCTCTGGGATGTCACCTGGACCCCGGCCTGGGTCTCCACCGCCACCTGGCTGGCCGGCTGCACGGACGAGACCTACGTGGTGGGGGAGTCCACCTGCGGCTATTTCGGCGCGGTCAGCCTGAGCGGCGCCAACTGGGGCGCCGACGTGACCGGCTACTGGCCGGCCGGCACCAATAAGTTCAGCGTCAAGTCGAGGGCCGCCTTCAGCGATGGCAGCCTGGTGGAGCAGCCCCCTTATTTCGAAAGGTTCGTTTATATAGACGGCGACGATCCGGCCACCACCCTCACCGAGCCCAATGCCCAGTACGAGAGGAGCCTGCCGTTCATCTACGGCCTGGCCACCGACACCGGGGAAGGCAAGGTGGCCGACGCGGCCGTGGCCATCTCCACCGGGGAAGGCGCCTCCTACTGGGACGGCGACAGCTGGGAGAATGGGGGCGCTATCTGGCTGCCCGCAGCGGCCGACGCCGCCCCCTTCGACTCCAATTCCGAGGCCTGGCGGCTGGACTCCGGCCTGCCTGTGTTCGAGAACAACAAGACCTACGAGGTGCAGGTGAAGATCACCGACAAGGCCGGCAGGATAAAATACCACCCCACGCCCTACCAGAGCTTTACCATAGATACCGCCTCGCCCACGGCCCGGCTGCTCTTCCCCACCGGCGCCGCCGGCGTGAACTCCATGCCGGCGCTTTCCGGCACCGCCGCCGACAACGGCCTTAACGAGAGCGTGCAGGTGGCCATGCAGCAATGGGGCAGCCCGCAGCTCTGGTACGACGGCGCCGGCTTCAACCTCACCGGCCTCCGCTGGATCCCGGTGGACGGGACCAACGGCGTTCTTTCTCCCGACGCCACCAGCTGGGCCTACGCCCCGGCCGGCTTCGACTCGGACTTCCCGGGCGGCCTCAAGTACCTGCTGCTGTTCCGTTCCACCGACGTGGCCGGCAACCTGCAGGAGACCCTGGACGTAGGCATCTCCTCGCGCGTGGTCTACGTGGACAAGGTCCCGCCGGCCACTTCCGTCACACTGCCCGCCGACTACGGCAACGGCGTCAGCGGCCGTTATAACTCCGGAGACATAGGCAAGTCGCTCACCTCCTCGCGCTTCTACGGCGCGGCGGCCGACACTTTCTACACCGCCAACAACGCCGGGGTGGAGAAGACGCAGATACGCCTGACCTACCTGCTCTCCGGAGACACCTGGTACTGGCAGGGCACCTCCTTCAGTTCCGGCACGGCCGCGCTGGCCGCCTCCTGGCTCGGTACCTCCGGCGTGGGCAGCTGGATCTATACCAACGAGGTGGACTGGCCGGCCGGGGACAGGGAATACAAGCTGGAAGCCAGGTCCATGGACGCCACGCGGCCCGCCGGCGGCGGGGGGGAAGGCAACTGGGAAACCATCACCTCCACCGGCGCGGACATAATGCGCTTCATCGTGGACGACACTCCGCCCGGGGTGCTCATTACCACACCCACCGAGCTGTCGCTCAATTCCAACACCAATATCTACGGCACCGCGAACGGCGACATAGCCGGCTTTAACCTGGCCTATGTCCGCATCTCCACCGGGACCGGGGCGGCTATAAGATACTGGAACGGCGGTTCCGCGGCCTGGGTCACCGAGCCGGAGACCTGGAACGCCGCGGAGAAGCTGGGCCCGACCTCCTGGTATTACACCATCTCCCCGTCGCTCCTGGTGGAGAAGGCCACCTACACGGTTTCCGCCAGGGCGCTGGACTACGCCGGCAGCTATTCCGTGGTCTATTCCACCCGGGATTTTCTCAACCAGCGGCCGGTGAGTTCCATCCTGGCTCCGACCACGCCCGCGTATAAGACCCTGACCTCGCTGGCCGGCGCCGGGGACGACAATACCGGCGTGAACGCGGTCGAGTTCAGCCTCTTCAACTACGACCAGAACAAATGCTACGACCCGGCCCTGAGCCCGCCCTGGAATACAGCGGGTTGTGTTTCCGACAATGACGCGCCCTGGGTGACCCCGCAGTTCACTCTCTGGGACTCCTCCGCCACCTGGTCCTATTCCGTTGAGAATTCCACCTGGACCAGCGGCGCGCATTTCAGGGTGAGGGCCAGGGCCAGGGACAAGATGGGGAACTGGGATGTCACCTACGCCACCGCCACTTTCCAGTTCGATACCGAGATCCCCGTCTCCACAGTGACCTACCCGGCGGATGGGGAACATCTGTCCCTCGCGGATAAGCCTATGACCATACTGGGCACCAGCTTCGACGGTTTTTCAGGCGTCAACGACGTTAAATTGTATTTAAGGAAAACCAACGGCGATTACTGGAACGGCATAGGCTGGCAGGGCACGTCCGTGGACGCGGAACTTACGGCGGTCGCGCCTTTTGAGAACTGGAACAAGGCCATAGGCGGCGCCGCGGCGGCCTATATAGACGGCGAAAGGTACACTATCGAGACCTGGGCCAAGGACCTTGCCACGAATACGGAGACCCTGTCCGTCAAGACGACTTTCGTATACGACGTGAAGAGGCCCACCGCCTCGATAACCTACCCTTACAATAACGGCTATATAAGCCAGGCCGGCAAGATAGAGGGCGGCTCCTACGATACGCCGTACGGCCAGGTCGGCGATGTTAAACTCAGGATAAAACAGCTGACCGGGGCGAAGCCGGGGCATTACTGGCGCGTGGCGGATTCCAGCTGGACGGTGGAGGGGCTTCCCGAGGTCTGGAACAGCGTCGTCAGCTACGGAACTCTCAGCCCGGCCGCCACCTGGTGGCAGTTGAACGCCACCCCCTGGCAGACCGGCGAGACTTACGAAGTCGATTCCTACGCGGTGGACCGCGCCGGTAATACCGAACTGGTCTTCTCCACGGCCACCGGCGTGAAAGCGGACTTCACGGCCCCTCATTCCACCATCACGCTGCCCGGCGAGGGACTGATCTACGGCGAAAATCCCCTCCCGCAGGTGACCGGCACGGCCCATGATGATTCTCCGGGAGAGCTGAACAAGGTCTACCTGCAGTTCGGCTACACCCCCAGCGGCCAGAACGGCGCCATCACCTGGTCATTCGACGGCACCAACTGGCAGAATAACGATACGACCTGGCTGCCGACTTCTTCCATAACTCTGGCCGGCGGGAACTGGTCTTATAATATCCCGGACACGCTGTGGCAGTGGAACGACAAGTGGTATTCGGTGCGGGCTTATGCCAGGGACAAGGCCGATAATACGGAGGTCACGCTCTGGCGCAAGAATTTCTATTACAGCGCGCCTTACCCGACCACCTGGGTCAATGCCCCGGCGAACAACAGTTACGCGAAGACCAAGCCGCAGATGATCTCGGGCGGAGCCACCAAGTTCACCTATTCCAACACGGCCAGCGTGAAGATCTCGGTGGAAAGGAAAACCGACGGCTATTACTGGTACGGCAGCTCCTTCTCCGCGCCGGGTTCCGTACAGGGGTCGCCGCCTCCGGCGGGCGCCTATCTCGAGACCAGCGACGTCAGCGTGCTGGGCGACGCCAGCCTCTTCTGGGAGTGGACGAATAACATCTCCACCGACGCCTGGACCGACAATACGTCTTATTACTTCGTTTCCAAGGGCTTCGGGCCGGCAGGGGAGGAGCAGGCAATTGACCAGATCGGGAATACGGTAGTCTACGATATCACGCTGCCGAACACCTCCATTACCGCCCCCGCGCCGCTTATCTACCAGCTGCCGGGCCAGATCTCCGGCAACGCTTCCGACACGGCCCCCGGCCTGCTGGATAAGAACGAGATAACCATCCAGGACCTGACTTATGCCACCACCTACTGGAACCCGGCGACCATGGCCTGGCAGGACAGCATAGTCTGGGCCACCACCACCTGGAACGCCGGCAGCTGGTCCGTAGGCACGGGCCTGCCGGCATGGGCGGACGGCAAGAACTACAGGATAACCGCCAAGGCTACAGACAGGGCCGCCAACGCGCAGACCAGCGCGGCTACGGACTTCCTGGTGGACCGGAGTACGCCCGTCGCCCAACTGGACGATTTCGTCGCGGTGAATTCCACCGTAACTGCCGTCAGCGGCCAGGTTAGGTCCTCGCTGGATTCCGTCTCCGGCACCGCCTGGGATATAGCCGGGCCCGGCGGTTCCGCCGGCAAGCTGGATAAGGTTCTGGTTCACATAAAAGAGAGCAGCGGCACGCTAAGGAATTGGTGGTGGAATACGAAGTCCTGGAACGCGTCGCAGGTCGAAGAAGCGGAAATTTACTGGGGGACCTCCACCATACATGTTCCGGGAGTGAGCATTTCCTCCTGGACCCATTCCGTGCTGCCTCAGGGCGTGTTCCTTCAGGGGTATTCCTACAGGATCCGCGTCAAAGCGCGGGACACTTCGCTGCCGCAGGGCAATACCCAGCAGACCTTTACGCTGGACGAATCCACGTTCACCTTTGTCTGGGACGCGCTGCCGCCGTCGGTGTCCGTGACCGGCTACGGTGATCCCGACGCCAACGGCAAGGTGAACCCCGGCACCGACTGGATCATTTCCGGGAACGCTTCCGATACCCCCGGCGGCGTAACGGCGACGACCAACATAAAGCTGCAGATCGGGAGGCTGGAGGGCCAGACGACTTATTACTGGACGAACCCAGGCTGGTCTACCACGCCTTCAGAGTTCGAACCCAACACACTGCCGCCTAACTGGACCTATTCGCTGGCGGCCGTGAACCTGGTTTCCGACCAGAAGTACATGCTCAAGGCCCGCGGCATAGACAATGCCGTGCCGCCCAATTCCGGCTCTTTCGGCTCTTCGGTGGACATTATCATCGACACCACGCCGCCTTCGGTGCTGATAACTTCTCCCACGGCTCTCGCGCACAGGACGGCTTTCACCATTTACGGCACAGCCAACGCCGATAAGGCCGGGCATGAATTGACGGAGATAAGGATCTCCACCGGGACTGGCGGCAATACAAGGTACTGGACGGGGGCCGTCTGGTCCGCGAGCGCCGATACCTGGATAACTACAACCAGGCAGGGTGAGACCTCCTGGTACTACACTATCCCCGGCGCTATCCTGGCCAGCGACAAGGTTTATACCGCCGACGCGCGCGCGAAAGACTATGCCGGCAACTATTCCACGCTTTATTCCACCTATGTCTTCACCTACGACGCGGTGATCCCGTATGTTTCCATCGCTTATCCGGCGAACGGGGTGGCTTATTCGCAGATAAAGCTCTCCACCCCCATAACGGGCTCCTCCAACCAGGACGACCAGAGCGACCCTTATTCCAAGGTGAGCGAGGTCAGGGTGCAGATATCGTCCGGAACGAGATATTTCGACGGCACGGCATTCGTCGGTTCGGTGCAATGGCTCCCTGTGCAGGGGACCGTAGACAACTGGAGTTACAATGACCCCGACTTGGTCTTCTTTAGTAATGAACAATACCAGGTAAAGGCGAAGGCTTTTGACTACGCCGGCAACTCTTCTGCGGAAGCACTGGCGACGATAAGATACGATATAAACAAACCCACCTCCACCGTCACTTACCCGCTGGCGGGCTTTACCACCGGCTTTACGTATCTCTCGGGCACGGCGGCCGACGCCAGCGAAACTTATATGGCCGACCTGGGCACATACACCGTGAAGGTGGCCATAAAACAGAATGCCGGTCTGGGTACCGGCTGGTGGAACGGAGCCAACTGCAACAGCGGCAATACCGCCCCGGTCTGGTTCGAGGTCAACCTCACTACCGAAGGAGTGAACGCGGGCAAGTTCTCCTACGCGCTGCCGTCGGCGCTGCAGACATACCTGAGCCGCACGGACAACCAGAACGCCTCCTACCGCATAGTGCCGTGGTCCTATGACCTGGCGCTTAACCCGGAATACGGTCCCGCCGGCGGCCAGCCTCTTGCCGCCGATATCCCTCCCGGGGTCGGGATCGTAGTGTCTTACGATAACGAGAAGCCGGTAACCGCGATAACCATGCCTAATTCCGCCGCGCATAACAGCGTGGGGATGGCGACCATAACCGGGACTTCGGACGACAATCTCAAGATAGCCGAGAACAGGATAACGGTGTTTTTGACGGACACCCAGCGCTACTATGACCCTTCACTCCCCGGGGCCTGGTCCGGAACGCTGCAGTCCGAGTCCAATGCGCCGTGGATACCTGTCACAGCCACTATTTGGCAGACCTCTTCCACCTGGAGCTATAATATTCAGGTTTCCAGCTGGGCCACCGCCTTTACCTACAGGGTGCGCGCCAAGTCGAAAGATATCGCCGGCAACTGGGACACTATCTATTCAACGGCCACATTCCTTTACGACACCGAGGCTCCTATCTCGTCAATAACCTTCCCCTCTAACGGCCTGCATGTAAATTATGTCCCGGCGACTATAACCGGGACCAGCACGGACCCCAGCGCTTCGGGTGTCAACCAGATCCCGGTGTATTTCCAGCGCCAGTCCGACCTGACTTACTGGAACGGAGTGGCCTGGGCCGGCGCCACCCCGTTCGGCGCCGCCGCGCCTTATGCCAACTGGACCTTCTCCCCCGTTAACCCCAACATGTTCACTAATAACGACGGGGAGATATTTAATATCTGGGCCGGCGCCCGCGACGCGGCTACGAACCAGGAAACTCTTACGATAAAGTCCAGCTTTATCTACGACGTCACCCGCCCCACCGCCGCCATCTTCTACCCGGCCAACAGCGGCTATATAAGCCAGACCGGCAAGGTAAGCGGCGGCTCCTACGACACCCCGAACGGCCGGGTCCTGGACGCTTTGGTCCGCATCAAGAAAACCGCAGGCGTATCGGAGGTGGGCAAGTACTGGAGCGTGGCCGGATCCTCCTGGGCAGTAGCCGCTATGGAGAACAGCGTCCTGGCCGGCGGAACTTTAAGCTCCGGCGCCACCTGGTGGCAGTTGAACGCCATGCCCTGGGCCAGCGGCGAGGAATACGAGATCGACGCCTGGGTGGTGGACAAGGCCGCCAACGTGCAGCTTGTCTACTCCACCGCCTCTGCTGTCAAGGCCGACTTTACCAACCCTATCTCCACCGTCGCCTACCCGGCGCACGGCTCGGAGATAAACGCCGAGCTCACTTCCGTGAGCGGCACGGCTTCGGATATCGCGCCCGGCGTCCTGAATAAGGTAAGGGTTTCCTACCGCTGCATGGACAACCCGTACCAGAACAAGTACTGGAACAATGTCACCGGCGCCTGGGACTCCAACGGCGAGCTTTTCTACGACGCGACCATCACCGGCGACGCCTGGACGGCCACCGGCGCCTCCACGCCCACCTGGT
>Ga0209212_1004299_pt1 | contig 17744 bp, 16 predicted proteins | sample RifGroC2_FD_183996 | JGI IMG/M metagenome (GOLD analysis project Ga0209212, IMG submission 183996) | Groundwater microbial communities from Rifle, Colorado, USA - Groundwater C2 (SPAdes) (version 2) | ecosystem: Environmental > Aquatic > Deep subsurface > Groundwater | place: Rifle, Colorado...
AAGCCAAACTATGGCCATGTAGGAGACTTGCACTTTATAAAAGACCAACTTGAAAGCATATGCAAATTTATAAACCTTTAAAAAAGATTGAGAATTACGCCGACCCTAAGCTGGAAAGACGCCTAGCTTACTCCTTCGGTGTGATTTACGTCATCGTGATTGCTCTATTAGCAGTTAAGGGAATCCTATGGCTACTAAGATAACAAAAGAGGATTTTCAGGCCTACTTAAAAGTACAAAACTCTGGCAAGACCAATATGTTTGACCTAAGGAACGTTGTGAAACTATCCGGTCTCTCCAGAGAAAAAATCTTGGAAATAATGACTAACTACCGTAAGTACAAAAAAACGATGGGAGGTGAAAAAAACATGAAGCAAAAAATAGACAGTTATGAAGAACAAAAAATCAAATATCAGATCTACAAGAAACTAGACAGAGCCCAAGCATTAGTCAATGAGATCAAAGAGCTGATGAAGAAAATTAACTTAGTACCTTTAAGCCAGCAATAACTCCAATTATCTTTAAAAAGTAACCACTTTATCGGCCCACACAACCATCTCAAGACAATCATTCATGGTAGAGATCGGACAGGCCTCACTACCCTCCATGTTTCTGGATTTCAAGCAAGTGCCACAGGCTAGTACAGCCCCTCTATCCTCTACAAAAGTTTTCAGTTGTTCGGCCACATTGTATTTCTCATGTATGAGCTGTTCGCATTCAACTGCTTCTCCCAACAGAAATACTTTAACTTCGTGGCCACTTTTTAAAGCTGTATTGGCAAATCGGAATGCATTCCATGCTTTTTCATACTCCTTAGTCTCTAAAATAATGCCGATTTTCATAATTTTCTCCTTAGTTAGGTCAATAACAAATACCGCAACCCCACTAAAAGAAGGGCAACGGCAATAAACAAACGAAATGACTTCTGTGGGATTTTGTCTACCAGCTTTTTAGCCAAATACGCTCCTATTAAAGAAACAGGAATACAAATAATTAGTGCCGTCATCAGATTAGAACCAATCTTGATACCACTCAACCAATATTGACTGATTCGGGAACTATCAATCAATAGTCCAATCACTCCAGATGTAAAAAGAAAGACAGACTTTTTCAAATCGAAGGCAGTTAAGAACGTACTTCTGATCGCCCCACCTACTCCAAATATACCAGCAAAGAAGCCTGATAGAGATCCTCCTAACACGGCAGTTGTAGTTGATGGTTTAATTTTCCAGTCAGGTTTGAAAAATAAGAAGACAACGTAAGCGATCAGAAATAATCCCAGCGAACGTTGAAGAAGGCTTTCGGGCAAAGTTAAAGGCAACTTGGCGGCGAAAAAACTTAGCACAATGCCAGGGACACCGAACAACAAGATTAGCTTCCAATTAAGGCCTTTCTTGAAAAAGAGTATTTTCCAAATATCTCCGAACCAGTGAATTACACCAACGAACAACAGAGTTTCAGGTATTGGTAAAAACAACGACAGAATCGGAACCATAATCGTCGAAGTACCAAAACCCGTCATTGTCCCAATCGAAGCTGAAATGAGTGTTAGGAGTGAAAAATAAAGTAGCTCCATGAACACATTCTATCTAAATTAAGGCTTAGATGGAACAGCCCATGAAAAGAAAATATTATCTCAGCTATAATTGTGTAAGAAAGCGAAAATGTTACTTTTCCAAAACTCATCCGTTCTCTTTTATAGAGGGGTGGGACAGGACAAATAAAAAATGATGAAACCACCTTTTGAAGATGTAGTCAGAGACTACATCCGACTAGTTTATTTTTTTGCGAAAAAGTCCTTGTTCCAACAAGACGACATCGATGATGCCGTCCAAGAAACCTTTTTAAAAGCTATGAAAGCATACAATAATTTCAAATTTAACAGCGAGGGCGAGCTGAAAAGTTGGCTCCTGACTATCTGCAGACACGTTATAACCGACATGTTCAGATCCAATAAGAATACTCTCTCGATCGAACAAAATAATATTGAGTTGTTTGACGATAGCGACGTAGAAGTATTGTTGGAGGCAAAAATTACCCATGAGGAAGATGTTGAGAAGGTAACTTCAGCACTAAAAAAGCTTAAGCCGGCTGAGCAGGAAATTATCAGACTGCGAGTCAATGAAGAAATGTCCTTTGACGATATCGCAACCGCCCTTGATTCAAAAGAGCCCGCCGTTAAAATGCGCTTTTACAGAGCGATAGTTAAGCTTAAAGAATCACTACTATGAAACTACGAAACATTATTCGATCATTTTTCCTTCAGAAAAGTAAAAAAGAATTCAAGCACATTAGTGCCTTGGAAAATCAAATCTTAGCCCGAGTAAGGGAAGAACAGAAACTGGAAGAAGAATTAGATAAATCATTTTCTCCGGCACCGAAACCATTCTGGACATTTCGCTTCCCTCTGGCTTTTGCCACTGTCGTCCTCTTACTCTTCTTTGTTGGCATCCTAAGTACTCAGTCTCCCGTATCTGCAAAGGGATCAATAATCGACGCTTTAGTAAGCCTCAGGAACGCCTTACAGCAGGAACTAACCAATCTTCTTACCACAGATCCCTCATATAGAGATAAGAATAGCCAAAAATATAAACAGGCCCAACAGGAATGGTGTTCTGTAAGTGCAAGGCCACCAGAGGAGCAAGAAAAAGCAGTAATAGCTGTAAGAGAGTTTCTTGACAGACCGGATGCCAATGCCACCTACGAATGTATCAGGAATCCCAACGAAAACGAGAACGAACAACCAAGAGTTGAAAGCTATATTGTCGACTTTGATCGGTTTATTATCGACACAGAAACAAACCTAATCGTAGAAATGTCACCAAAAGAAGGCAATTGGGGAACAAATAAGGATGGCTCTAAGTGGTTTAGTCCTCAAAAAAATTACGACTACACACCACGTTACACCTTAGCCGAAGCAGAAGTTCTGGCCCGAGAGTTCATTCAGGATCACCAAAAAGCGATCGGAAAAATAGACCTAAACAATCTGACCCTGGAGACAGGAAGTAAAGGTGATAATGAACAAAATACCAACTTTTTCTTTACCTGGAAGGGTGAACGAAAAAAGAGAAAGCTTGATCACCCCTACACGACCTGCAGAGCAGATATAAAGAAGGAAGATGCTACCAGCTTTGAGAACGGAATGCCCTGTATTACAGTCAAAGAAGAATTCTTTACACCTCAACTCTCCATTACCTTCACCCAAGGCGGGCAATTGGTTAGCTTTATTAACGAGTTAGGCGACTAATTCAGCCTAAAAGTAAGCCAAATAAGAGAAGTATGGATATTCCGAGAATTGCCGGTATACTTGAGGCGACAAAGGGTAACGAAGGCTTATGAAACACCTAAAACTTATTATCACAGCAGTAGCCCTTACGATAGTCCTTGGGCTGGCTTTTGTAGCAACAGAAGCTCCAGCCAGACAAGCCGATACCAACGTCTTCACTATCAGTAAAACGAACCAAAGCCAGACTACAACCAGGCTTGTGGAGGGCGGATACATCAAATCCTCGTGGGTATTGCCCATTGCCCGCTTAATGACGCTACGCTTTGGTGCTATTGAACCAGGAGGGTACAAAATTTCCCAGAACATGAATGCCAGAGATCTGATTGTCACCCTAACCGCAGAACCACAACTCAAATGGATTACTTTCCCCGAAGGGCTTCGGAAAGAAGAAATTGGAGAACGTCTTGCAAAACAACTCCACTGGACTGACGAGGAACTTGAAAAGTGGAACACCACCTACACAGCGATGCAATACGACTACAGAGAAGGAGTATATTTTCCAGACACATACCTAATACCAACTGACGAAAACGGACTAGATACAGCCAAACGAATGATAAATCGCTTCAATGAACGATTTGCCAGTTACCCTGAGAAATTCACTGCAAAGAACATTAAATGGACCACCGCACTCACTCTTGCCTCAATTATCCAACGTGAGGCAGCAGGACCCCATGATATGCCATTAATTGCTGGAATACTATGGAATAGACTTGATCAAAATAAACAACTGGAAATTGATGCCACTGTGCAATATGCAAGAGGAAAAACTGAAAACGGCTGGTGGTCACCCATTAAAGGAAGCGATACCAGGAGCATAGAGTCACCCTTTAATACGTATCTCAACAAAGGATTGCCACCTCACCCAATCTCTAACCCAGGTATGGACGCTATTGAGGCGGTCTTGAACCCAGAAGCAACAGATTGTATCTACTATCTCCACGACTCAGAAGGAATCATCCACTGTAGTGTATCCTTCGCAGAACACGAGCTGAATATAGACAGATATCTCCGTTAAATTCCCCCAAGAGGAAAGTACAGTTATCACCATTTTTAAACAGGACTTGACATTCAGAAATTGTTCTGCAATCATGGAAGTATGAGAAGTAAGAATAGTATGAATATACTTACACCACTTCCGCTTCTTAATTTCCAAATACCGACATCATGTATTCAGTTTCGACCATTTCCCTTTCCTTTGCAAACCCAGGTTAACAGCGAAATCCGGGTTTTTTTATAAGTAAAGCTGTAGAAAGGAGGTGAAAAACAAAAACCTATGAAGGTACACAATCAAATTCCCAAAAAGTTTCTCGCAGTCCTTCCCCTGCTGGCAGTCTTTGCCATCGTTGGTGTGGTCGCATCCAAGACGACACCAGTCGGAGCGCAACAAGACCCAGTTCAGGAGAAAGTAGAGTCCTTAACCAAGAAGCTTCAGGATGCTATTGCTAACGCTCAACAAAACGGCGAATTCACAACCAATGAGTTTGGCGAAAGAGTTTACGCCGGAGAAACAGCAGAGCAAATGAAGAAACTCCATAATGATGTATCGAATGAAATCCGGGACTTGCAAGCGCGTCCGGAAGCAGAGAGAGCTGTAACGATCAACAAGATCAATGACTGGAACGATCGTTTCCTCTATAAAGTTTCTGACCAACCAAAGCAAGAAGTGCAATACGCACGAAAAATCGGTGGCATTCAGAACTTCAAGAAAGATGGAGTTGAGGTCTACTTCTCACAAGACTATGCGTATCAGGTAGATGTGGCAACCGGAAAAGTCTTTGATGCATACATAAGGCCCAAAGAAGTTGGCGAGCCAAAAGAGTTCATGGATATGACTCCTCGCTATGACGCTGCTCAGTTAGAGCAAATGGCCAAAGATGTCATTGCCGCTCAGGACTTGGGTGTCGATCTCGACAAACTTGAACTCGAAAGAGGTCAAAAAGTCGGTACGTATTTCTATACCTGGCATGGAGAAGGTGGTAAGTCCCTGCAAGTGGCATTCACTCAAGGTGGACAACTGATTGGCTATACCAACGCCGGCTTTTTTGACAATCTATGAAAAAACTAAATGTTCTATCTAAATTGTTTCTAAGCTTGGCAATGGTAGTCGGTGTCCTATTTAGTGCTGTCCAAGGGGTCTCTGCATATAACGAAAGAACAATCATCTGTTCCGGCGGTGCCTATTTTGATAAGTATGGTCCAGGCCAATATTGGTACGAGCACGGAAACCAAGGCTGGTGTCACAACCCAAACAACTGGTGTGAGAACGGACAATGCTCAAATCAGTCGCCTTATAACGGTGCTCCGTATAGTATGTGGAAGACATACTCGGGTTGTTCTCTGAGCAATTATGCAAGATGGAATATGGGTAACATTGCCCAGTGGAGTTACTGGTACACGTTTGTGCCAAGCAACTACGCGACTACGACAAATGCCCCATATCAGATTACCTATAACGGCGGAAGCGGCTACAGCTTCTCGATCAATCAGAATGCTTACTATAATCGATGGATCTCGTTGCCTACAACGAGCAATTACTATCAGATTATGAACACCTGGTTGACCGATGTAACTTGTGAGGGTTCTACTACACAAGTCGGTTTCGATGAAACTGAGATCTGTAAAGAGGCCAATTCGTCGAGCGCCTATTGCCCAGGCAGCCATAACCCTTAAGCCAAGGATGAGGCAAGGAATCTAGCTCTGGAAAGGGCTAGATTTCCTGTTGGTAGAGATAAAAAGTAAGTAAAGTAAGAATAATTTGACTTTGCATAACTTCCTGGAGATAATGTTTATACATACAGACAAATATGAATAAAATCCAGAAAACGACCGCAAAAAATGCCCTCATCTACGCATTAGCTCTTCTCCTAGTAGGAGTAATATCTTTCCAAATCTTCAGACCGAGAGTTGACCAATCCCAATTTCAACCCATCGATAAAAGCACCTGGGAAGGTCACACAGTAGCGGATTACTTTGTAGATAAACTCCGCATGACACCTGAAGAAGCCCAGGACTCAGAAAAACTCGGCGCCAGCTTCTATGTAACCGAAAACATGACCACTGATGCACTTATCAGCAACCTCGCTTACTATGGCTTTGTACGCAACGAGAAAGCCCTGAGATACGCTTTAGAGAACTCAGAAGACACAAATCCAGGTAAAGAGAATGCACTTAAGGTAGGTAAGAACACTATCGACCGGGGTGTATACGGTTTAGGAACGCAAATGACCGCTTGGGAAATCGCCAGAATCCTTTTAAACTATCCGCAGGAAGTAAAAACAGACTACGGTTACATGTTTATGCCGGGCGGTCCCTACATGGGTGAACCACAAGGTAGACCAACAGAATGAAAATACGACCACTCACCATTGCTGCAATCTTCATAATCGCTTTTGGAGGTATTTACCTATACTCTCAAAGAAAACCTTCTCCACCGGCCAACGAATCAATCACTCTCCAGGAAAATAAGCCCACAAACATACCAGAGCTTTCACCAAGCAGACCATTGAAAGAGGGCGAAAAGTTTATTGGCTCAATAGGCGTGCATGTCACAGTTCCCGAAGGAATGAACTTTAGGCAGGATCCGGCGACAGAATATGCTGTTAATTTCTATATCGAATCAGGACCTCAGGAGAAGCCTATCTACCAATTCTATGCGGTTTACCAACCCGGCAGTAATATGGCTGAGAAGGGACTTGAGCAAGCGAAGAAGGAAATGGACCCGAAAACAATAAAGGAAGCCATTGTTGGCGGCTACAAGGGCATTGAAGGGCTTGTTACCGGACCAAAAGGCAGATATCACACAATGGTGGTCAAGGATAACAAACTTATCTCATTTTCCACCTACCCTGCAATAGAAGAAAACAGGGTGATTACGGAACAAATATTGTCCACAATAAGCTTTGAGTAAGGATACTATTTTTATCCAAGCACTTCCCTTCGTCAGCTAATATAATTAAGCTAATAAGCAATATGGACAGAGCCACACTATTAATTCAATCAATTGGTTCATTAATTAGAGCGGGAGATTTCAAAAACTCACTCAAGAGAATGGACGAATTTGAGCAAAGTAACTCTGACGATCTACTTTACAAGTTCTATAAACCTGGTTTTTTGATAGATATAGGAGTTGGTTTAAAAAGTGAAAAAATTATTAAAGACGGGATTGTCGCAGGAGAATTAGCACTTGATAAAGCAAAGGATGGCAAGGCTAAGGCATACCTTCATTACTGCCTAGCAAATGGGTATACAGATTTATTCGAACTTACGGAAAGAATTGCAGCTGTAATTGATAGAAACATTCCTAAGAGTGAGAATCTGTGGAAGGCTAAACAACATTTAATGAATGTGGCATCAATAGAAGATATAGGTGATCCAGGTCTCTCTACACAACTTTTAGTAAATTTGGGGAATTGCCTGGATACCTTAGGAAGAAGTATTGAAGCAATTGACGTTTACGATGAAGCTATCAGAATTAATAAAAGTTTCTCAATGGCTATTGCGAACAGAGCCAAGGCTTTGAGGGCTTTCGCTGAAATCTCCGATAAATATCGCGCTGCCATTTATGTAGAGGCGTACCAAGATATTCAATCGGTCATAAATAACCCCGATCTTGTTGCTGTTGGTGGGCAAGGCGCCAAACAAGCCTTTGAACACGAACTGCACTACATTGAGTCTCGCTTCCAAGACAAGTCATTGTTAAAAAATAAACTCAAACACCCAAAGTATAAGACTAACAATTTGAGCAATTTCGAGAAGTTTTATCTAGATTTATGCCAGAAAGAAAAATTATTCCTCAATTTCCATATCCACCAAGATCATTGTGAAGCAGCAATAGAGGACCCAATTTTTATAAGGCTAATAACCAAAGTGGATGACGATGATACATTTTATAAGTTCGCAAAGTATCTCAATCAAATAAAAGAAGACTATGCAGTTGCTAGATTGCTTTTCGTTCAATCACAGTATCGGCAAGAGGACTTCAACAGAATAAGTGAAAGAACATCTTTTGTGTACGCACTCGACTATTCTCAATTTAATATTTATACCGGATTATTGAAATCATCTTTTAAAGAAGCCTTTAACATCCTTGATAAAGTAGCGGTGTTTATTAATGACTACTACCAGCTTGGGTTTAGAGAAGAAGATATTTACTTCGACTCAATTCGAGGGCGGGGGCGAAACTCCTCTATTTGGCAGGATGCCGGAGTCATCAGGAAAGAAATACTTAACTCGGAAAACATCAGCCTTTATGCCTTATATGATATTTACCGAGACTTTCAGTCTGGAGAACACCAAAGAATCCAAGATATCAGGAATGCACTAACTCATAGGCGCTTAGTTATTTATGATTCCGGAATCACAGATTGGGACAGTAAGTTGGATAAGCATAATATCGGATACAACACCATGTTGGCCGAAACTATCCAACTTATGAAGTTAGTGAAGGCGGTGATTATTTACTTGGTTAATTTTGTGAATGTAGAGGAGATTAAAAAAAGAAAAGCTAGTGGCAAACCCATACTGGATATGTACGCAGACACTTCACAGTTTTTATAAAAGCTCAGTATTAAGAATTACGGATTCCACCCTAAATGCATGTTTTGCTGATAGGGCATCTGCTTGTTTTCCAAACTTCTCTCTTGCTTGTTCCAAACTCAGGTTGGGCACTTTTTGTTTTCTAGTATCACTTGAGTCATTCCAGGCATCACAATTAAACCACCCAACAAGATAGATCCCGTGATGGCAGCCATTGGCGGAAAGATATTTGCCAACGAGCTGAGTCTCCATTGCGGTGTCTAACTCTGGATGCCAGCATCCTTTAACCTCGATAATGATCTCATGGGAATCGGTCGGTCTACCTAAGTGATCTTTACCAAAAACTTTAATGTGAATATCCAACCTGTTGACCCTAGTCACAGTCATCTCTCTCCCAACAAATATACCACGATCATCTAGGTCACCATTTAAGTGAGAAGCAAGTTCGTCAGATAAATCGAGTTCGTCCTTGGGCCAAGAAATAACTGGTTGTTTTTTTCTCCTACGATCTTGGTTCCACAACCTGATGACCCGTGGTTGATGTTGAGAATGTAACACCTGCTGAAACCTTGCAATCGAGTCCAAAACGCTATCCATCAATTCATCAGGGCTGTTGATCAATCTCAAATCGTGATTTTCTACCAATTTAAACAGATTATTGACTTCAGGCGGTTGCCAAGATTTTTGTGCAGCAATTCTGCGTGCTTCCACTAATGTGTATCTCTTAATCCATTTATATTGAGGTAGAGCTGCTGCAATCCGATCAATCTGACGACAAGCTTCAGCGGTACCTTTGTCCATCAGTACCCGAAGTACTGAATCTCTCCAGTCACCAATAGATATTTTCGGTGTAACAGTACCGCTACCCTCAGGTTGTTTATATTCCTCTGGAGGAAACTCGTTGGTTAGCCAGATATGTAAATCTGCTAATTGAGGCTCGCTAATTTTTTGAAGCACCCCAGAACCGCGAAGTGGTGAGTCATGCGACTTGAAGATCAACGCCCTCCCAAATTCATTGTCCTGCTGGATATGGTCCCAGAGAAATTCCCAATCTGATTGGTCGGCATTTTGAAGTAGCGATGATGCTGCGGAAAGCACTTCTTCTTTTTTGTCTGCATCCTCAGGTAGGGGTACGGCTATTTTGGATTTTATGTATTCTTTTGCAGATAGGTCATCGTGACCCAATAAAAAACGGAGTATTTCACCCGCTGCTTTAGGGCTAAACCCTTGTTGTTGGGCCTTGCCAAGCAAAAACGTGCTCATCCTATCGTCAAGACAATCGTCAAGCAAGTCATTGATCAGTAAGCTGTTATACCTTTGGGCTTCGTCATCAATGAGTACGTCTAAAGTAGCAATTACCTCATCGGGAGCATACTTATATGCCAGAGCAATTATCTTGCCATTCTCACGGTCATTAGACACAAGTGGCATTCCAAGAGTAATTGATGCCCACCTTTTCCAGAATTCAGATGTTTGCTTCTCGATAAATTCTGGCTCTCTTTCATGAAAAGCTTTAATTGCTCTGTACCCAGCAATAGCCGGGAAATAGATCTTCCCTTTGCCTAGCCAGATCTCAGGTTTTGACTCTTGCTCGGAGAGGAACTTCCTACCACATTCAATAATACGTTTTTGTATGTTCTCATCAATAATTTTCCAACCAGGTAGGTCTTCGAATTTAGAGTCATCAAGTTCATGTTGATACATACACATGGCGTTATTTAGGCGCCACCAACTATCCATATCTCCAGCTTCACTTTTTTCCAGAAGCTCAGAAATTTTGTCAGGCGAAAGAACTTTTAGAATTTCCTCTCGCTCATTCTTCTCTCGCTTTTCCCGCCACTTTTTTTCGTCTGACCATCGCTCTCGTTGTTCTTTGGCAAAATCAGAATCTAGTTTCACTGGCTCAAACCAGAATCTGGTCTCCTCTTCCAAAAAGGAATTGCGTTGACGGGCTTTGTATACCAAATCGATGTGAGACGTATCGTTAACTCTAAAGGCACTAGAAATAATTTCCGATATAATTTTTTGCATCTCCTCGCCTTTTTCACCCTCCAGCCATTTGATAAGCCACTCCAAATCTTTAGGGAGAATTAGCTGGACATGACTTCTGTGATAGAGGATAAAAGCTTTCCTTCCTGGTTTTTTGTCTTTTTCGTGAATGATCTGAGCAAGCTGTTTGATAAGGCTTCTTCTACCCTCATCTTGATCTTCAATGGCCTTCTGAAATTTTGCTGCAATCTTCTCACTTAACGCGCGGTCACCGACAATGCCTGCAAATTCATTAAGCCGTTCGTAGGATATATGAGCAAATTTTTCTAAGACCTGCGGATCAGCAATCTCTTCCCACGCCTTCAACATAATGGCATCTGAGAGTGTGCCTAGGAAGTATTCCAAGCGTTCTGGTGTTAAAGCATTTGCTTCGATCCAAGATAAAGCAGGTAAGACATCTTCAGTGCGCAACGATTCGGCCAACTCTTTATCAACAAAACCATAATAAGCACCATGAAAGCTTCGCTTTTTAGGTGGAGTGATCAAAGAGAACACCTCTTGGTTTGAGATGTGATTGGGCCACAAAGCTCTAAGCACGGCGCCTTTAAGTTCGTCTTCTGGATCATCTGGGAAGCCAGCATCTGCAAGCGGTTTCAGTGCTTGTTTAGACTCATCGGATCCAATGTGGGCAACGGTAAGAGCAGCATGAACCCGGATTAGGAGATTATCGTTCCCGTCTAGCGCAATCTTTACTAGCAATTTCTCCAATGAAGAAACTTTACAAGCTCGAGCAATATCGATTGCAGCTCGCCTCACAACCATGTCCTTACTAGAATCTTCGATATAAGGCTGAAGTTGTGCGGCGATGTTTGGATGATTTAACTTTTTATAGTTAGTGTCGTTAAATGTTTCCCACCTGTCGACCAGTTCTCCTCGATCAAGTCTAACGAGGAGTTGTTCCACCAGAGCTTGTTTTTGTTGGTCAGTAATAACGTTGGCATCACTGAGTAACAAAAACTCAGGGTCAAGCAGAACAGCATTGTCAAAAAATGATGGCTCAAGACTGGCAAGCCATGCACTGACCTCATAAAGTTGGGGTACGACTTGAAAAATACCAATCCCTAAAGGATCTTGAAAGACCAAACTCTGCACCTGCTTCCAAGGTAATTTGTGTCGAGTGATGTACTTGGCCGCTAGGTATTCTCCATAAGTTTGATGAGCCCAACCTATCTTCCCGTTTCCTCTAGCCGAGAATAAACCTGTATTTAATACTTCTTTAATCTCCTCGTCCCCGAGTGTTACAGGCACATCGTCAATAATTTCTCGACCATGAAGCTGAATAATATTGATCTCGTTATCCAGTAGTTTACCTTCGTCCTCAATTACAATAGTTGGCTTTCCACCAACGAGGGTAGCAATCGCGATTCGTTCTGCGACAGCGATTTTTTGCGGTAAGTTTAACTTTGGCTTTACAGGTGGATTCACCCTTTTCCAAGCCTGTGGCTCTTGCACTAAAAGATCGCATCCTCGGGAGTAAATCTCGGATTTTCGATCCGGCAAATGACCTTTGTTTTCCAGGAAGAGGTCCATCAGAAACTTTAATGTCAATGGTTTGCCAGCTAAGCCACTGGCATCCTTGCTATACACTTCCGTTAAAAAAGCTTGCTTGTCGATACCTTGAGCTTCTAATGCTGTCTCTACATCTTTTTTAGTTAAAGGGCATAGCTCATGTGTTTGGCAGGTTTCTTCTCCCCACAAGACAACTAGGCTACCTTCCATATACGATGACCACAGAGCGGTTCGACAGGATATCCTGAGGTATAAATTGGGAATGTTCTTGTGTTGGTCAGTAAAAAGGGCTGAGAAGGCATTGGCAAATCGAGGAAACGAAAAAGTTCCTTCATCAAAACTATCTAAGAACAAGTAAAGCGGCTCTTTATTTTCAGACCAATTTTTATACCGAGGGTCATCTGTTAGTCTGCTAATGAAACCTTCGGGAGTCATTACATCCTTCAGGTCTATCCAGAGCGCATGATCATCTCCGGACTCTTTAACAGTTGCGTCGTAGAGTTCTTTAATCTCAGAACTTTTTCCAATACCAGGTTCTCCAACCAAAATAAGACAACCAAGCTTCTTGAGATCTTCTAAAGTGGCTAAACTGGGACTAATATATTTTCCAAACTCTCCGGTAGGGTCTTCCAGAAATCCATGATCAGTAAGGCTAATTCCATCATTTTTATATGGTACCCAATAGCGTTTCCATTGATATTTTATGTTTTTCATAATCAATACAATAATTCAGTGTGGTGGTACTTATAGGGCAGTTCATACCAGTTCAATTATAAATCTTTTCACTAGATTATTCATGGTTTATTTCGGGAAAATATTGTCTCATATCTTCACTTACTGCCCAAACATGTCGAGGGGCTTTGTCGGCTTCATTTTTGAACCAGACAATGGCATCAATATGTTGTCTATGGTCTCCTGAAAGGAGCATCCCCCCGTTAAAAATTCTATCCTTGTGTTCTGGCGACCACTCACCAGTCCATACGCTATAGATATCATCTCTCACGATTTCATCAGAATAGACAACTACGATATGTTTTTTACTGTGATCAGGATCATAAGCGCGAAATTTTCTAGCAGCATCACGAAGATTATTTTTGACAGCATTGTAAGTTGAATCATTGCCCAGTCCTTCAGCATCATCTGGGATAATCTGCTTAACCTCCACTAAAATACTTACTCCATCAAAGTCGGGAGTTTTTGAATTAGTTTCTGGAATCTTACTGATAGAAAAACCAGATCTCTTAAAATATTTTTGAGAGGAATCTTCAGTAATGTTCATACAAAGGATTATATATCGATAGGGCGTCATATCACCAGAAAGTTACCCAAACATCATTGAGAACGTGTGAGTGGTTAATTAGTATTAAAAAAGATAAAAAGTATTTTTGCCTAACGAATCTATCGGGGCTTAAGTTTCTCTATTTACCAGAAGTAGACGAACCTAAGCCCCATTTTTGTTGCCTTAAACCAGTATGCCAAAACCAGAAGTAAAAGAAGTAAAAATTACCTCAACAGTAAGGTATCAACCTTCAGAACGTGATACGGAGCTCCTAACCAAGTGGAAATCTCGTTTTAAGCGAGCAAAAGAGTTTCGTGAGCCATATCAGGCTAAGTGGCTACGAATGTATCGTCTCTACCGCGCGTACCAACACAAACAAAACTATGCGTACAACACTCGCTTAATGCCCCCTATTGCCTTTGAAATTGTGAAGACTGTAGTTTCCCGCCTTGCTACAGCCAAACGAAAGACTCGTGTCATTCCCAGAGATAAAACAGATATTGAGTCAACTGCCCTGGGGTCCTGGAGCGACCTGGTGAATTACGACTTCGACATCATAGAACTGGCCAAAAAACTCCCCAATTGGATTGAATCTTCAGTTTTGTATGGCAATGGAATTGCAAAACTAGCCTGGAAGGTAATAAATCGAAAAAGATCTGATGGAACCGTTAAGACTATTTATGACGATCCCACCATGATCCTTTGTGATTTGTGGGACTTTCTCCCAGCTCCTGAGACAGAGGACTTGCAGGATGGCTGCCCTTGGCTTATTCATAGAATCGTCAAGGCAAAAGAAAAAATCTCCAAAGAGGAAGAAAATCGGGGCGACAACAAGATTTATAAAAATCTTGAGTTTTGCGAACCAAAAATAGTTGAAGATTGGAAAAAAGAGCGTTATGAAATTAACTCCAAAAAAATGTCCCAGATTGATGGCGACATCAAGAGAGCTGATACTGGTGAACAGAAAGTGCTCCCAGTCAAAAACGACCAGGAAAAGCAGCTTGAACTCTGGGAATGTTGGGACTATGAAGAAGATCAACTGATAGTTATTGCCAACGGTGAGGTCGTTATCAGAGATGATGAGAATCCTTACCTCGACGTTAACAACGGCCACATTTTTGTAGACCTTCCTGACATGTCACTTCTCTGGGAGTTCTGGGCAACTGGTCATGTTGAGCCAGTTGAGAGCACCATTATGGAAATCGCTGACCTTCGCAATCAAAGAATGGACGACGTGATATTAATGCTCGATCCCGTGGTAAAGATTCGTAAGGATACTGGCATTACCAAAAACGATATCATTTTCTCGCCTGGAGCTGTTTGGGAACTCAGAAAAATGGATGACGTGGTGATTGAGCGGCCGCCAGATATCAGCCTTATGGGGGTTAATGAGGACAGACTTCTGCGTGATGAAATTTCAAGAACACTTGCCCTTGGTGAGTACCTGCAGGGTTTGCCGCAATCCTCAAGCGAACCGCTTGGGAAAGTGGCCATGTTATTGGGTCAAAGCAACCTCAGATTAAGCATGAATGCCCAAAACATATCCAACGCCCTTACTACGGTTGCTAATATCCTAATTCAATTAAATCGGGAATTTATAGGCGAGGACAAGCTGTATCGTATTGTTGGAAGCAATGTTGACTTCAAAGAATTCAGGTCTGAGGATAAGAAGATTCAGGTCGATGCGATTGTTGAGGTAGAGCCAGTAATTCCACCAGATAAACAAGCCAGACTTAACCTAATACTGCTCTTGTATGACAAACTCATCGCCCAAGACAAGCCTGATCCAAACAACCAGACAGATATAAAACACTGGTTGATTCGCAAGCGAGCTCTCCAGAAAATGATTTTAGAGGAGCTAGACCTTGATCAGTATGTCGATATCCTACTTGGTCCTGAATTAGTGCAAAAGCAAGAAGAAACAATCATAACCCCATCAAATGGTGAGCCCGTAGCCCCCGTAGCGCCTTCTGGCGACAGTTTACCGCCCGAAGCGGGTAGTTCATCACCTGTTACCAATAAAAACAAAATTCGGGAGCTTATTGGCAAAATTCCAGGGTTAGGAAAAATGCTCCAAGCATAAGCACTTCGTTTTGATTTTCAGCTCTAACCCAATATAATTAAACTCATGAAAGTAAGAATTGTAAGATTTCCTAAAATTGATGAAATAATATGGACAAAATAGCTCTCTCCCTACAATCAATCTCGTTACTTATTAACTCTGGTGAAACAAAAAAAGCACGAGAGAGATTAGTCGAATTTGAACGAGAAAACCACGACAACAAATCGCTGATGTTTTATAAGCCTGGTTTTTTGGTAGATATTGGCAGTGATCTTAAGGATGAAAATATCATCAAGGAAGGAATTGAACTTGGTCAGTTGGCGCTTACCAAAACACAGCAAGACAGGGCAAAGGCATACCTCCACTATTGTCTGGCAAATGGGTATACATGTTTGTATCAACTTACAGAGAGAATGGGTGGTGCTGTAGACCGGACCATACCTCAAAGCGAGAATCTTTTCAAGGCTAAACAGCACCTGCTTCAAGCCACAGCTGTTGAAATTGACGACCCAAACCTAGAAGTACAATTACTCGTCAACCTTGGTAACTGTTTAGACACTCTTGGTAGAAGTATTGAAGCAATGAATGTTTATGATAAGGCTTTAAGCCTAAATGAAAACTTTTCTATGGCTATCGCTAATAAGGCCAAGGCACTTAGAGCATTTGCTGAGATTTCAGATAAGTATCGGGCTGCAATATATGTTGAAGCATATCAGGACATTAAATCAGTTATCGACAAGCCAGATCTTGTTGCGGTTGGTGGCTTGGGAGCGAAACAAGACTTTGAACACGAACTTTCTTACATAGAATCCCGTTTTCAAGACAAAACATTATTACAGAAAAAGCTCAAGCATCCCCGGTATAAAACTACAAACCTATCTGATTTTGAAAAGTTCTATCTAAAATTTTGCAATAAAGAGAAATTATTCTTAAACTTCCACATTCACCAGGATCATTGTGAAGCAGCTATCGAGGACCCAATGTTTATCAGGCTAATAACTAAAGTCGATGATAACAATACTTTTTACAACTTAGCTAAATATCTCAATCAAATTAAAGAAGACTTCGCAGTAGCGAGATTGCTATTGGTCCAATCGCAGTACCACCAGGAGGATTTTGACAGAATTAGTGAGCGGACAATTTATGTGTATGCTTTGGATTACTCTCAGTTCAATATTTACAGTGGACTTCTCAAATCAGCCTTCAAAGAAGCCTTCAATATCCTAGACAAAATAGCAGTTTTCATTAACGACTATTATCAGTTAGGTCACAGGGAAGAAGACATTTATTTCGACTCACTAAGAGGTAAAGGACGAAGCGCTTCGATTTGGGAAGACGATGGCACTATAAGAAAAGAAATCGTAAATTCGGAGAATATCAGTCTCTATGCTCTATACGACATTTACAGGGATTTCAAATCAGGCAGATGCCAAAGGATTCAGGACATTAGAAATGCACTAACACATCGAAGGCTAGTGATTTTCGATTCAAGTCTTACGGATTGGGACAGTAAATCTGATAAGCACAACATTGGATATGACACCATGTTAAATGAAACCATAGATCTCATGAAACTAGTAAAGGCTGCCATTATTTATTTGATTAACTTTGTAAATACTGAGGAAGAAAAGAAAAAGAAAGCGAATGGAAAGTTAATATTGGATATGACTGTAGATACTTCTCAGTTTCTGTAAGACTTTTTCGAAATCTTCTTTATGAAATCTAAGTACATCCTATGAAACAAAAGCTGCTCATATTATGGAGAGCGAGTGGGTCTATTGATAATCTTGCGAGATGACAAAATTAATTGATTCAGAGTTTTAAATTTGGTTTGGTTTATATTTTGTATAGCAGAGTAAACTAAGTTCGCAATCAATATTGAAATTATAATTGCGCCAACTATGTCAGATATATGATGGACACCGGCAATCACTCTGGCCAAACCCACAAAGGCTGTTAAAACGAACAATAGACTTCCCAGTTTCTTGTTGAAAACGAACACGCTAGCAGCAATTGTGGCTG